>Ga0265299_10006098_pt1 | contig 11045 bp, 11 predicted proteins | sample AusTroGonzalo_MG_4_FD_193485 | JGI IMG/M metagenome (GOLD analysis project Ga0265299, IMG submission 193485) | Bovine rumen microbial communities from tropical cattle in Woodstock, Queensland, Australia - Gonzalo_02 | ecosystem: Host-associated > Mammals > Digestive system > Stomach > Rumen ...
GTGCATGCCTACATTCTGTATTGCAAGGATGCAACTGTCGATTGAACTCATGTCAAAATCTTCTTCAATTTCAAGCATTACTGTCGGTGTAGTTCCTCTGCCTATTTCGCTCATTTTATACCTCCGTTTCTTCGTCCCACTCTGCTTCGGCGGCGGGTAACAAAGCCTCGTATTCGTTTATCTGATTTCTCCACTCTGCTCTTTGTGTTCTTATCGGGGCAAATTCCTGTTCGGTCAAAGCACCCTCAAAAAACTTAATGGCCTTGTAGTCCGTTGCCTTTAAGTTCTGTTTGCATTGTGAGATTTCCCACATAAGTTCCTGATAATTCATAGTCACTCTCCTATACCCAACTGTATGTTCTGTTTCCGTTGCTATCGACAACTAACTGTAATGTGTATGTTCCTGAATTTCTTGGCGGATTGCCAATAACTTCTGTTATCTGCTCATTTGTCATAGCATAAGGCTTATAAACAGCATCATTATCACCTTTAAGTCTAATCATGGGTTTAAATATTTTTCCGTTTGCGTTCTGTCCTTCTTTAATATTGACAAGTAAATGGATTACGGCTTTATCAGTAAAATTATCATCTCCGTTGACAGTAAACTCTGCTCCACTTCCCGTGTCTCTTGCTAATTGTTCACTATCGCCATTTCGATATATAGAAGCAGTAATATAATACTTGCTTGAACTACCACCCGAAGGACAACCTGTTAATATGTATGTTCCATTCGGAAGAATCAACATATTCCTGCTTGGATATTCTCTTGAATGACAACCGAAAGAAGAATCTCCGCCTGTTGCTGTTCCATTCGGTTCAACACTTCCGTCTGCGTTTACTGTATAAGTAACACCAGCAGATACTCTGCCATTGTCACGGTAATAAGGATATGAGTTAAGGTTTTTAGCACCCAACTGACTTTGAATTTCGTTTGTGGATGCGTTTGCAATACCATCTTCCATGTGATTCATTTTTGTAGGTGTAACATAATCTGTTGTACCCCATGTGTACTTATCGTATGCGTCCATTATTCACACTCCTTTTCTTCATTAGACTGCTGTTCAAATTCGGCCTGTTCCTGTTGAATCTGTCTTGCAGCAACCTGATTTAATTCAAGCAAGATGTTATTGACTATCATCCTTTTTAATTCGATAGGCAAAGGTTCCTCAACTATGCTTTTAACCAATTTGTCTCTAAATAGTTTAATTCTTAAATTATCTCCCATACTAACTCCATTTCACATATCCCGAACTATCGAGTTTTAAAGTTTTATATACACCGTTTCCATCTTTAATTTGTAGCATATTTATTTGTGCTAATGATTGTACAAGCACATTATCAGAACCAAAATTAAAAAAACCAGCACCATCTGTTTCAAGTTTAGATGCGCTTATTGAACCGGCTTGTATTTTATTGGCTGTTATAGCATTTGTTGCTATCTTGCCACTTGAAATAGAACCAGCTGTTATCTGACTTCCGTTAATACTTTGTGCTGATAAATTCTGTGTAGTAATGGCTATCGCACTTAAACTATTAAACGAACCTTGTAAAGCACTAAAATCCGATGTGGTAGTATATCCCGCTATTGTTGCATTTCCACTTATAGTCAGGTTGCCTTTAAACTCCGCAGAACCATTGTTAAATAAAGCCCACCAATATTGGGATGTTGAACCAGACGCATAACAAACAACATTTCCATCGCTTTGTAATTTAATATTTCTATTTTCAATAGATGCGCTTGTTATACTCCATCCGCCTATACTACCGCTTGTGGCATTGACTTCGCCTGTAATCTTTAATCCTGATGAATTTAAAAGCATAATCTGTGAATTGTTTGCTTTCCATTCCATCTTGGAATCGGTCATTTGCCAAGAGAAAGAAGTCTGTCCTGATGGACTGCTTTTTGATACTTTAGCTGTGATGGCTGTGTTTAAATCTGTAATATCGCCCTCTAAACTGTCAATGTCGCTCTCTGCTGCATCAACTCTGCCGATAAGCAACAAAGCATTTGCGGAAGAATAATATCTGTTGTCAGATGTGGTCTTGTTATAGTAATTGCTTTGTATGTCCGCTTGTGTTTCATAGACTAATCCCAAACCATCAATAGTATCGTTTATCTCGCCTCTTGTGTATAATTCTGCTTTGGTATATAAATCGTCTTTATCATAATAGTGTGCCTCTAAATCTGCTCTTGTTTCATAGACTAATCCCAAACCATCAATAGTATCGTTTATCTCGCCTCTTGTGTATAATTCTGCTTTGGTATATAAATCGTCTTTATCATAATAGTGTGCCTCTAAATCTGCTCTTGTTTCATAGACTAATTCCAAACCATCAATAGTATCGTTTATCTCGCCTCTTGTGTATAATTCTGCTTTGGTATATAAATCGTCTTTATCATAATAGTGTGCCTCTAAATCTGCTCTTGTTTCATAGACTAATTCCAAACCATCAATAGTATCGTTTATCTCGCCTTTAGTATATACATCAGATTTTGTATATAATTGAGATTTTGGATATAATTGAGATTTTGGATATAATTGGTCTTTAGGATAATAATTTGCTTCAAGATGTGTCTGGGTTTCGTACACCGCAGACAGACCACTTATTGTCGCATCTATCTCTGCTTGTGCATAGACCTGACTTTTGGTGTAGTAATTATTCATTCCAGAAACGGTCTGATAATCCCTCATATCCTCTATGGTCTGGTATGTTTGGGATACTGCAAGAGTAATCTCGCCTGCGGACTGAGTTATTGCAGATTGAGTTTCTGTTGTAGTCCAATAGTTATCTCTTAAATCAAGACTCAATTCTGTATATTCGCTTGATAATTGTTCTGCTGTTATTTCCAATTCCGATACTCTTGCCATAATAAGAGTATATTCAGAATCAGTAATTTCTTTCCAAAACCAATTTCCTTCTTCAAGCACAAATTTATAACTTATATTTGTTAAGTTATTGATACAAATATCGTTTCTGTGTGACTTTTTATCCTTTTCGGAATAATAGAAATGAGGGAATTTATCTCCGTCCTCCCGCATATCTTTTGTATAAATTTCGTCTAACCGAATTGTACCGTTGCAAGGGATAGCCGTTGTAAAATCCCAATAAGGATAATTTCGAAGTGTAGGAACACCGTCTCTTGTGTAATACTGAATTTCTCCGTTCAGTTCTTCATGGATCTCGTCAATCTGAATTTGTATTCCTTCGGCTGTCTGTGTTATTTCTGACTGTAAACCCTCTGCAACATTTGTTATGGTCGAACGGGTTTCTTCTATACTTCTTTCAAGAACATTTGATTTACCTTTTAACTGACGAATATCATAATGAACGCCGTTTACTTCTTCTTTTCTGTATTCATCGCCTGTGGATTCTATACTGTCTGTAAGTGCCTGAATACCGCTTAAAGTTCTTTGCATTATAAACGTGTTATAGGCTGAATTATTTGCTCGTCTGATATTGACTTTATCTCCAACCTCTACACAAGGATTGCCAATACAAACAACCTTATGAGGTCTGTATGTTTTATTTCTGATCTGAGGAAGTAAATTATTGGCAATAGTTGTTAATTCTGTTGTGCCTTTTCCGTAGACAAGGAAATTATCCTCAATAACATAAGAGTTTGAGCCTGTTCCGACTATTACGCCTATGTCTCCTTCTTCCTGACGGATCTGTAATTTGGTAATCGAGTGGCAATAATAGTTTGCATAATCAACCGGCGGTCTATACATAGACGCATCTATTCTGTAAACAGATGATGTATCTGACGAAGCAAGTGTTATAAATCTAAATATGCCTTGTCTGTCAATATGACCGAATACACCGTTTATTTCGCATATAGCCTTTGCAATATCCGTACCAGAAATAACATCTGCGTCGATTGTTCTTTCAACCAACATAGCATCATTTACAAGCGTTGTTGTTTCATAAGCTATGCCTAAATGATTAAAGAAATAATCTCTGAAATTCTTTAAGGTCAAAGGGAATGTTAAAGAGTTATACCAATCGGCAACATTTGTATCGTGAATAACATACATTTTGTCGTATGCTACTATTTCTTTTTTGCTTCTGTCGGCAGTAAGCGTTTCGTCTGCTACAATATACTCGCCTAAAGAAAACGGATTATCTATATCGTGGTTTAAAATAACAGATACGCTTAAAGTTTTTCCAAAAAACGAATCTGTTGTATCAAAGGTTGTAAATGTTAATTTCGCAGCCTCGCAACTTCCGAAAACTAAATTATCTTCGGAACATAAAGACTCTGTAAGACTGATTTGTTCAGAATAAAGATCCGCGTTGGTTAATGAGATATCTTCCCCGACTATCGACCAATCTTTATGTATTGAGTTTTGTCTGAATAATGCTTCATCAACGTAGCTAATCATTTTAATATCCTATAAATGCTAATCTAATCTGTTCATAAACAACTTTGTCTGCGCCTGCGTAATACATAACGGGTTTTATGTCCGGCTCGTAAGCATTAACCTGAACATAATCGTCATATTCAGGAACATATAATGTTATAGGCGCTTTCTTTTCGGGAACATTTGTATATTGTGCCTTTATAGTCGACATGAAATTTCCAAACTCTGTATTAGTAAGCATCGGAACTGTTTCAAATTCTGCCTTATAACCTTTATGTTCTAATGCGTTTCTGTGCAATTCGCCGTTTCCATCTACTCCCGAATCTAAATCTGTGGTGGATTCATAAGCTGAATATGTTTCTGCTCTGATAATGGATAATGGAATTGTATATGTGCCTACTTTGATTAAATATCCTGCGTATGCCATAATTTACCTCATAAAAAAGAGAGGCCGCTTTGACCTCTCTTAATAAAATGCCGGCGTTCCGGTTCTGTTCATATAATCTTTTGCCGACGTTCTAACAGATTTGAATATTGCGTCGCTTGAAATTCCAAACTCTTTAGCAAGTATGCCCTGTAATAATTGATTCTGCTGCCTTAACAACTCGTTTTCTGATGCTGACGCGCTGTTTATAGCTGCTATAATACCTGTAATCTCATTATTTGACGCAACTGCCGTTTTGCCGTTCATGGTACCGACTAACTCAGGTCCCGCTTCATTCGCCCAGAATAATGAACCCATCTGCGGATAACCACCACTTGCAAATCTCGGTATAGAAACATGCGAAATATTGAAAAGTGTTTTGATATCTGATACCGCGCTCTTTGCATCAGCCAATTTGCTAAAGCCGTCTATTGCACCGTTAATGAACTTTTCTGCAAATTCTGATATATTGTTGAAAAATCCTTTGGCAAAGCCTAAAGCATCATCCCAAACCTTGCTAAAAGCATCTTTAATACCGCTTAAATATCCAAGCCAAGTATTATAATCAAACAAGGGTTTAACTTTATCGTTTATCCATTTGGGAATTGCATCGTTGAAAAACTTTTTGATTTCTTCCCATTTTTCTTTAGCACTCTTTAATATATTCTCAAACAATGGTTTAATATTGTTTTTATACCAAGAATCAAAGATTTTTGCCGAATCCTGCTTAAAGGTTTCAAATTTTTTCTTTAAGGTTTCAAGTTCTTCTCCGACTTTTTCCAATTTTTGAACAAACAGTTTGCTTAACGGATCCATTATTGAGTTTACAAATTCTTCAACCATCGGTAAGATTTCAACGTCTTGGAATAAGACTGCCGACCAAAAAGCCGTTTTATCATCGCCAAAGGTTGAATTGAAAAGATTTTCAATATTGGTTTTTATTCTCCGTATGCCGTCGGCCATTCCGCCTTCTTCGCTTATTTTTTCAAACAAGAGGCCCCAACCTGATGCTAACAGATAAAAGTATTTAAGTAAGAATTGGTCTGTTTCTTCGTATCGTTCAAATAAATCTTCGGCTTTAACAACGGGATCTTTTTCTGCCAATCCATTAAAAGCATTTCTCGCAGAATCAAGTACCACTTCAAAATATTCGTACCAATAACTTTCTCCCGTGTGTGGATCCGTGCCGAGTGCTTCATCCCATTGGTCGCTTAACCAATTACCAATTTTAAAACCGCCTATTGAAGCTATGGTTATTACACCAAGCGTTAAAGGTGTAAGTCCTAACTGTGTTGCTAACAAATTAGAAATAGCCGGAACTCCGTATATTACTGTACCTGCGCCAACTATAAGACCAATAGAATCAATCTCTAAATTATCGAAGAAGGTAAATAAATCTTCAAATATATTTTTCCATTTTATTTTTTTCGCAGCAGTCTTAAATGTTCTTTCAAGTCCATCTACCCATACATTGACAGTATGAGCAAGTTTACCGCCGTCAAATTCATCGAAGAATCCGTTAATTCCTTCGGCTATTGCGTTGCCTAAGTTTTCAAAGTCAAATTCTTCGCCAAACGAAAAGGCCAACTCAATGGCTGACATTATTCCGCCGCCTAAAGTCTTGCCGAACAAATAAAATGCTTCGGGATCTATAAGACCGTTTAAGAAGTCAGCAAAATTAGTACCAAAGACATTGACTTTTCTGTAAATTTCATCCCAATTTATTGAAGAAAGTCCGTCCTTGATTTTCTCTGCTATCTTTTTGCCAAACTCATTCCATGACGAAATCGCTGATTCGTAAACCTTTTCGGTTTCTTCCATCATGTCCCAGATGCTTTCAAGGTTTGCACCAAGGTCTGATGCGTCTGCACCGCCACTACCACCGCCTTTATTGGATGTAAGGTTATTTAATTCATCAATGCCCCTTAACTGCGTTTTTAACTTTTTAGCTGCGCCTGCTGCGTCGTCAAGTGCGTCTGCATAATCTTCCGTATCATCAATAAGCGCTGCACCGCCAAAGTCAATCTGTTTCCATCCTAAAAGTTTTCCGATGGCATTAAGGGCGTTCTGTGTTAAATCTACAAGGTTAAACAAGAAATGTTTAAATGCTAACAAAGCGGGACGTAATGTATTTATAAGCGCCTCGCCTATCATTCTCGCTATTTCCTGTAATAACTGTTTAACAGTCCTTAAAGAGTTTGCAAAAGTATCTTGTGTCTTTTGGAAGTCGCCCATAGCAATTCCGGCTCTTGACATTACATACTGATACCTTAACATTGTCTTTTCAGCCTGAGACATTTTCTCGATATTGGAATCGAGTCCCTGACTCATAGCCCACTCTTTAAGGGTTGCCTGTGTTAAATCAAGACCATATTTTCTTAAAGGACGCGTCATGCCCGTAAAGATAGCCTGCATATCCTTTGCAACATCTTCATAGTCTTGGTTATATAATGAAGCGATATCTGCCGTTAATTTTGTTAAGTTAATGGACATGTGAGCAACGCTGTTGCCTAAGTCCGTATATGCTCTTTTATTTCCAGACAATTTCTTTGTAATAAAGTCATTTGCCGCAACAATCTGTTCCGACGTAATACCCATGGTTTTACCCATGGCCTGGAAACGTGATGCAAACTCTGTGGCCGCAAGTCTCGCCAAACCAAAATCTTTAATGGCGGTTTCGGCAAAATCATTCATTACCTTTGAATTTTCGCCAAATACAACCGTTACTACGTTCTGTGCTTCGGTCATGGACGATGAATAATCCATCGCCTTACCTAATAACTTGGCTGCACGGATAAGCAAGAAGAAGTTTGCATATAATGTACCGGCTACGGCTGCAAGACTTGTAAAACTGTAACGCAAATTTAAAGCCTTAACATTTGTGTTATTTAACGCAGTTGCAAAATTGTTAAAGTTGTATTTTGCTGATTTAGCCTGTGTGCTTGCTTTCTGTGTTGCCGTACCGACCTGAGTTAAACCCTGAGCGACATTCTGCTTTGATAATTTAGTGCCTGTTGCCGATAATACAGTCAGAACATTAGACAAGTTTTTAATTTTTTCTGCATCAATGGAATTTACTGACCTTGAAATAAGTTTAAGACTCTTAGTGATATTTTCGGCACCCGCAACCTGTTTAGGATCGTTTAAGGCGCGATTAAGCCTATCTAAAGAGTTAATGATATCGTTAATCGCGTTGACTGCCGGTTTCGATGATGAAGTTATATTGACTGATAAAGAATCTATGTCTGGCATTTCTTATCTCCGTGAGTACGTTCAAAGTTTTGTTTCATAAGCTCTAAATTGCTGAATAATAAATCAATTTGAGCTTGTTTTTCTTCCTCTGTAAGAGGTTTCGTTTTTTCTTTATATTCTGCCAGAATGGGCTTGTCCCTATATTTAGCGGGTGCAGCCCCTTTACTTGCAAAAGCATTAGACATTACAACCGACATAGCTTCTAAAACATACTGTCCCATAAGCCATTGGTTCATGTCGTTAATTTCTTCTTTAAGTTTGTAGGCTTCGTCGTAAAGATGTAGGTCTACCAATGTTGTGTGGTAAATCTCTTTAAGCGGTACGCCTATTGCGATATAATGCGGTATTATTTCTTTTCGGATGAACTCTTGCCAGGTTTCGGTTCGCTGAGATTTTCGTTTATCTCCGTCGTCAACTGAGTCAATCCGATCAGGTCGAAAAAACTATCATCGGCCATAATTTCCATAAGTTCAGTCAAAACATCACGAAATGACTTCTTCTGTTCTCTTAAATAATCCGCAAGGACTTTTTTCGCATCCGATTTACTCTTAATGCTTCCGTCGCCTTCGGAACCATGATGTTCCAAAAGACCAGCATAAAATACAGTAAGAGTTTTCTGCGGTAAGTTCGATATTGTATCAACAAGTGTTTTTAATGCTGATTCGGTACGATTAAGGTTGTCCGAACCCTCTGCAATACCGATAAAAGTGTCCATAATGGACTTTGTACATTCGTCGTATAACGATGCTTCAATCGTAAATTCGATTGTGTACTCTTTATTGTTAATGGTTATTCTTTTCATATTTTTAATCTCCCTGAAAATATGATAAGAGGGAGAGTCAGCGCCGGCGCCAACTCGTCCCCCTTTTTCATTAAGATTCTGTAACTGTTACGTTACATGTTGCTGTATAGGTATATCCCTTATACGTTGTGGTTGCTGTGATAACACATTTACCAGGATCAACTGCTGTTACTGTGCCATTGTTTACGGTTGCCACGTTTCCATCTGAACTCGACCACGTTACGGTGCCTCCCGAAGGCCACGTTGTAGCTGTGAGTGCTTCTGTCTGACCGTCTACAATGGTCGTAGCGCTTTTATTGAGTGTGACTCCCTAAGCCGTAGGCTCAATCGCGGTGTCCTGACCGATGTATTCCTCAATCGTGAATGTAATCTCGATTGTCTGTAATGCGTTCTGTCCGAACTCAGGCATAGGAAGTTTCTGAGGGGGCTGTGCCACTACGAAAAATGCCTTTGAGTTGTTAGGCGACCATACTTCGAACCAAGTTCTAAATGTAGGTGTGTGCGCCTTGCCTGTGTTGTAATCAGAAATCATGGTTGTAAGCTGTGTTACAACTTCATCTGTGGTGTTGAATGTTACACTCCATGTACCGCCTGTGTCCTGACGACCTGCTACATATCTTGAAACTAAATCTTCAAGCGCTGATGCGTCGATCTGTTCAGCGTTAAGTGCAATACCGCCGATTGAATTACATCTTTCAAGCTGTGTGAAAGCTGCGGGTTTTGTTCCGGCTGCTGTTTCAACGGCATATCCAAATTTAACCCCAAGTGTACTGAGGCCTGCTACTGTTGCTGCCATAATCTTGTTTCCTCCTTAAAAAATTAAAAAAAGACCTTTTCGGTCTTAATTTACTATTTTGTCTCCGTTGCCTATCATTCTTCTGCAACGAATCGCGCCCCATGCTAACTTTCCCCTTGTCGTAACAATAGGAAGTTCGATAATGTCGAATTGAAGGCTTTTCATTTGATTTACCGCTTCTGCGATAATGTTTCTACAATCGTTTTCTGTTGTGTTAGTCCACACCTGAATTTCGATTGTTGCCAAAACCGCGTTAATTGATTCGTTAGTCAAATCTTGACCTTTTTCTATGGGTGTTAATTCGTGCAGATATAAGGTCGGGAATTTTGCGGGTTCGCCGTTTTCATTTTTAGTTGTGCAAATCAATTTAGGGTATTTCTTCTTCATCATGTATTCGATTTGGGTAAATACCTTATCTTGAATTTGTAAATACCATGTGTTATCCACCGAAAACCTCCCGCGCTATTAGTTCGATGTTGTTAATTATTTCCAAACTTGCCGTGTACATAGGCATTGTGGCTTGTGTACCATAAGAACGTACCGCGTCCCCGTATTCGTCTCTGTAATACCAAAAACCAGGCTCAGGTACATGTGTTTGCCCTGGGTAAGTTCCCGGACCTAAACCAAATTCCTTTGCTTTTGGATTTGGGCTTGTGGATCCGTTAAATTCATTACCGGCGCCAAACTCCCATGCTAAATGTGGATAGAATGTTCTTCCTTTAGCATCTACTTTCGGTTCGCTTGATATGGTTATTCTTCCGTTTACCACTTCGCCGCCATTATTAAAGACTATTGAGAACTGTGCGTCTCTTTTAGCATCGCCTTGACCTTTTGTGGCAAGTGTCATTAGTGCTGCGTTCACTCCTATATCAGCAAGACGTTTTACAAATAATTCGTTCTTTTCAATAAGAGAATCTCGATACTTCTCCAATTCTTGAATAGCTCTCTCTATTGATTCTGATTTTGATAAAGTAACGGTAATTATTCGATTTCGTCTCATACAACTGATACCATTAAGGCTTTATAAAAGTGTCTGCCTGTGTCTTGTATGCCTATTATTCTGTAATCTGCGCTGCTTTCGACTACGGGATTTGTCGGTTCTGAATCTTTCCAAATCAATGTATCAACAACGAAAGGAAATTCGCCTTTTTTGTACGTCATTTTGCATTTCATTCTCGGTTCAGTTCCGAACGCCTGTAATTCGTCAGCCGTAAGATCGCCCGTAATAGAGTTTTTAAACTCAACGGGTTCCGAATAGCTTTCGGGTGTCTCTCCTACTTTTCTTGCGACCTGTTCTCCGTCAGGCATTGTGTCATAAATTATGTTTCCTGATTCATCGGTTGCATAAATAGGTTGTCCGGCACTCGGTAACGAATAATACATTTTCTGTTTTACACGTCTGGGTGT
>Ga0265299_10006102_pt1 | contig 11044 bp, 8 predicted proteins | sample AusTroGonzalo_MG_4_FD_193485 | JGI IMG/M metagenome (GOLD analysis project Ga0265299, IMG submission 193485) | Bovine rumen microbial communities from tropical cattle in Woodstock, Queensland, Australia - Gonzalo_02 | ecosystem: Host-associated > Mammals > Digestive system > Stomach > Rumen ...
TTGCACTTGCGCCACCCAGTGTGTGCCACCAGGCCATAGCGAACTTCAGCCAGTCCTTCATCTTCTTTCCCATTACGACCTTCTCAGGCTCGTAATAGTGGAAAGCCATTACATTCTTACTGTCCTTTCCTTCGAAAGGAATCTTACCGGTAAACGGGAAAAACTCTTTTGCCATAAATCTCTAATTGTTTGTTGTTTATTGTTTATTATATCAAATGTTCTTCTGGAGAGTCTCTTTCCAGGCAGCGTATGCAGCCTGATACTCTGCACGATGAGCGGCATCCGGATCTATCACCTGAAGTTTGTCGAGTGAAGCGAAGGCCTCGTCAGCATTCTTGTAAATACCTGCGCCGATACCTGCGCCCTTGGCAGCACCTACAGAGCCATCGGTATCATAGAGTTCGATGGTAGCACCGCTTACCCCTGCCAAAGTATCGCGGAACAATGGGCTCAAGAACATATTGGCCTTGCCAGCGTGGATATTCTGGATGTCCATTCCCATCTGCTGCATAATCTCCATTCCATAGCAGAACGAGAAGACGATTCCCTCCTGGGCAGCACGAACCAAATGAGCCTTGTTGTGCTTGTTGAAGTTCAGGCCATTGATAGAGCAACCTATTTCCTTGTTCTCCAGCACACGCTCTGCACCGTTTCCGAACGGGATCACAGTTACACCCTCACTGCCAATAGGTACAGTAGCAGCCAAGTCATTCATCTCGGCATAGCCAATCTCAGGTGTGATATTACGATGTGTCCAAGCATTCAGGATTCCCGTACCGTTGATGCAAAGCAGCACACCCAGACGAGTCTGATCAGTCGTATGGTTCACATGGGCAAAGGTATTCACACGACTCTGCTTGTCATAGTTCACCTCCCCCAGCACACCATAAACTACACCCGAAGTACCAGCAGTGGCGGCAATCTCACCTGGATTCAGCACATTCAACGACAATGCATTGTTCGGCTGGTCACCGCCACGATAGGTAATCGGTGTACCGGCTTTCAATCCCAACTCTGCAGCCGCCTCAGCACTTACCACGCTCTGCTCGGCAAATGTCGGCACAATGTCAGCAATCAAAGAAGAATCGAATCCATAGTAATTCATCAGGAAGTCTGCCACCTGATTGTTCTTGAAGTCCCAGAACATACCCTCACTCAAACCGCTGACTGTGGTATTAGCCACACCACTCAACCGCATGGCAATATAGTCACCAGGCAGCATCACCTTATATATATTATTATAAAGGTCGGGCTCGTTTTCCTTGACCCAAGCCAGCTTTGCAGCCGTGAAGTTACCAGGAGAGTTCAACAGATGGCTTAGGCATTTGTCTGCTCCAAGAGCCCTAAATGCCTTCTCTCCGTATGGAACAGCACGGGAGTCACACCAGATAATAGAAGGACGCAATGCCTTCAGATTCTTGTCCACACAAACCAGACCATGCATCTGATACGAGATACCAATGGCCTTGATCTCCTCAGCTGTTGCACCTGAGTCTGTCATGATTTTCTTCAGACTCAACTTGGCATTGTCCCACCACATCTGCGGGTCCTGTTCAGCCCATCCAGCCTTGACAGCCATAATTGGTGCCTCCTTCTCCGGGAAGAAAGCTGTTGCTACACACTTGCCGCTATCGGCGTTAACTAAAGATGCCTTCACAGATGAGCTGCCGACATCAAAACCTAAAAGATATCTGTTTGCCATAATAAAATGTTAAATACATCTACTGATTGTACGTTTTCACCGCAAATTTCCCATTTTTTTTTAAAACAAACAACTTTTTTGGCAAAAATAGTGATTTTTTTACGTTATTTTGAACACAATTAAAATATTTTGTTTACCTTTGCACAGATTTATGGCTTATAACCGACTAAAATAACTTTCATATATGAAGAAAAAAATACTAATACTTGACGACAAAGAGACCATCGCAAAGGTGCTCTCCATTTATCTCATGAGTGATTACGACGTGCAGTGGTTGCCCGACGGTCTTCAGGGTGTAAAATGGCTTCAGGCAGGAAACACGCCGGATCTGATTATTTCCGACATCCGTATGCCGGGCATGCGAGGTGATGATTTTCTGGAGTGGATCAAGCAGAACGAATTGTTCAAACATATCCCTGTGATCATGCTTTCCAGCGAGGACTCAACCAGTGAGCGAATCCGTCTTTTGGAAATCGGGGCAGAGGACTATATCGTCAAGCCGTTCAACCCGATGGAGTTGAAGATCCGAGTTAAGAAGATTGTTCCCTAACCCATTCTTTATTATATGATAGGTGTAGTATATCTGGGCAGCAATACAGAAACCGAGGAACGGTTGAAATACATTCCTGGACGTCTGGTACAAAGTACAAAGAGCTATAAGGATGCAGCAGCCATCTGCATCCCTCACGTCCGTAATGAGCATTTCATCGTCTTCTTTGAACAGAATGTTCGTAATGAGGATATTACTGCTATCACCTACATTAAGAAGAAAAACAAGAATGTCTATATCATCCTTCTTACCCATGATTTGACGAAGGAAGACCGCGAAGTTTATCAGAAATGTGGCATCAACGACACTATCAATATTAACTCTTCGGTCACGGAACTGAACAAGAAAATCCAGTTCATATCCGACCGTGAAGGGATGCTGTTCGATGAACAGACCGCCAAACACAAGATTCTCCGATTCAAGATTCCCATCTGGAAACGCCTGTTTGATATTACCTTTTCTGCTTTGGGAATCATTATTCTTTCACCCATATTTATCATTACGGCTATTGCAATTCGCCTGGAGAGTAAAGGCCCCATCCTTTTTAAGTCGAAACGTGTGGGCACCAACTACACCGTCTTTGATTTCCTGAAGTTCCGCTCAATGTATATAGACGCAGAGGAAAAGTTGAAGGAAGTTGCAAAAGAGGCTGGAAATCAATATGCTGAGAACCAGAATGCAGGCGAAGATGACCAGAAGGCGGTGATCACCGCTCCCCTTGGTGACGAAGCAGAGATGATGATGATGGACATGGGTATGGAGTCAGACATGATGATCAGTGACGATGAGGTGATGCTTGTCGGCGATGATTTCGTTGTGGCCGAGAGCGACTTCAACAAAGAGAAAAAGGAAGAGATTGAGAATGCCTTCGTCAAGATTGAGAACGACCCACGTGTCACCAAGGTAGGCAAGTTCATCCGCAAATACAGTATCGACGAACTCCCACAACTCTTTAATATCCTTAAGGGCGATATGTCGATTGTCGGCAATCGTCCTCTCCCACTCTATGAGGCTGAGAAATTGACAGCTGATGCAAGTATCGACCGTTTCATGGCTCCTGCCGGACTCACAGGCCTTTGGCAGGTAGAAGAGCGCGGTAAAGGTGGCCTGATGTCTGCTGAAGAGCGTAAACAATTGGATATCACTTACGGACAGACCTACAATTTCATGCTCGACATGAAGATTATCTTCCGTACGCTGACCGCCTTCATACAAAAAGAAAATGTATAATAATATAAATAAAATGAATATTTTTCGACGTTTATTATTCCTTGTCTTGACAGCTGGAATGGAAATTGTGGCTTTCGCTCAGTCTTTTGATGAGAGCGGTATCGCTGCTGGTTTCTTTGATTCCAGCAAAGAGAAGACCATCAATTTTTCCGAATTCCACCTGCCCCCATTGGCAGTGCTTTTCGAAAATGCCAAGTCCACGCCTGAGGTCATGTCCTTACAGAAAGCACAGGAGATTGCCGAGGCAGAGGTTGCCAAGCAGAAAAGACATATTTTCTCTTACCTGACTGGTCATGCCAGTTATAGTTATGGTGTGACTGATATGTGGGGTAATAGTTCATCAAGTTATAATATGCGCATCATGCAGTTCCAGGGCAGTGAACAAAAATATTGGAACGTAGGTGTCAATTTAGCCGTGCCTGTAGAAGATATTCTAGACTTAGGCGCAGCCGTCAAGCGCAAAAAGCTTGAAGTGGATCAGGCCGTATACAAAAAAGACATGCAATATGATCAGTTGAAACTTAGGATTGCCACATTATACACAAGCATTACTAACAACCTAATTCGTTTGAAGACCGCTAGTGAAAATGCTGCAATTTATCAAGGAGCTGGAAATTTGAACTTGGAAGATTTCCATAATGGCAATATGACCATTGAAGATTTTGCTTGGACAAAGACCAGAGAAGACGGCGCTGTTAGTTCGTACCAGAATCTTCAAACGGAGATAATTACAGAAATACTCACATTGGAAATAATTACCCACACTCCTATCTTAACAAACTCAACAACAGAAATCACACTTGATAGTGCTGTGGAAAAATCTGCTAAGCAGATTGCTAAAGAAAACAAGGCTGTTGAAAAGCGTATTAAGAAAGCTACTGAAGAAGAAAACAAAAAACTGCGCGCTTTAGAAAAAGCTGAAGCGAAAGCAGAAAAAGCGGCCAAGAGAGCTGCCGCAAAAAACAAGAAATAACAAAAAAGTATTCGACTATGGATTTGTTCAGATATATTGCAAGATTCTTATACAAGATTCGTTGGTATTTGATTATCTTACCGCTCATCGCCTTGATAGTTGCATGGTTTATGACCCGTCACATGGAACGTGTCTATGATGCCAACACGACCATCTATACTGGTATGATTACGGGGTATAATTTGGAAGGTGGTACTGGCTCAGCTGGTGGAAATGCACAAACCAACATCACCAACCTGATGTTGATGATTACCACCGACAACACCATCCACGAAGTGTCTCTTCGTTTGTTTGCCCGCTGTATGATGTACGGAAATCCAAATAAGGACAACAACTATATCTCTGCTGAGCATTTCCGCCAATTGAGTATGAGTGTACCTGCTGACGTTAAAGCCTTGATTAACCATAATAGCGAGCAGGCCACATACGCCAATTTAAAAGCGTATGAACGCCCCATGCAAGACAACTATCTCTTTGGTATACTGAACTACCATCCGTGGTTTGGAATTAATAGCATTACGAGTCGACTTAAAGTTTTACAATTACAACATAGTGATATTATTGACATTGCCTATACAGCTAATGATGCAGGTATCACCTACAACACATTGGACATCCTGAATGAAGTGTTTGCTCGCCAATACCAATCCTTACGTTTTGGTGAAACCAGTGATGTCATCAAGTTTTTTGAACGTGAGGTCGCCCGTCTTTATAAGATATTGACCGGGGCAGAAGATGATCTGATACGCTATAATGTCTCCAAGCGAATCATCAACTATGGGGAACAGACGAAAGTTCTTGCTGGTTTGGATGCAGAGCAGAAAACGTCTGATAACACCCAATTAATGAATTACACCACAGCAAAATCACTGATGGACTATCTGGAGCGTCAATTAGGTGACCGCGCAAAAATCATCAAGGCGAATCGTGATTTTACAGATCAGATTACAGATATTTCCCGTATCCAGTCACGTATTTCAAATTTGCGTTTGATGACGAGTGAAGGTGGGGAGAGTAATGTCGAGTCACAGTTAGAGTTGGCCAAGGCAGAAAAAATGCTTCAAGACAGAACTGCACGGGTAAGAGAGTTAACTCGTGATATCGAGGCTGGTTCCTACAGCACAGAAACTGGCGTAAAAGCTAATGACATGATTTCCAGGTGGTTGGAACAAGTTCTTTTATTGGAGAAGACCAAGGCCGAGATGAGTGCTCAGGATATTATGAGGCAAAGGCTTGATAAGGAGATATTATACTATGCTCCAATTGGTGCAACGCTAGACCGTAAGGATCGCCATATCGCATTTATTGAAGGTAATTACATGGAGATGCTAAAAGCCTTGAATGCTGCTCGTCTGCGTCAACGTAACCTTCAGATGTCTACAGCAAAACTCCGAGTACTCAATCCACCAATGTTCCCGATGAACGCACAGCCAACAAACCGTATGATGATTTTGTTGGGTGCCTTTATGTTGGCATTTGTACTCACGGCTATGTACTTCTTTATCATCGAACTGCTCGACCGTACGCTTCGTGATCGTATGCGTTCAGAGCGCATCACCAAGATTCCCGTTATGGGGTGTTTCCCAAAAGAAAGTACGCTACGTTATCGTCGATTCAATAAGACCATTGCCGATATGGCTTTGCGCCAGTTGAGCAAGTCTTTACTCCCACACTTCAAGGAGGGTCAGCAAAATGTGCTTAATCTTATCTCGACTGATGCTGGAAACGGAAAGAGTTATATCGCCCAGGAATTAGAAAATTACTGGATTTCCATAGGTTTACACGTCCGTCGTCTCACATACGATGAAGATTATTTGGCTGAAGACAGCAACTTTATTTTAGCCAAGGATATTAAAGACATCTGCCCAGATATCTTGCCCAATGAAATTGCTATTGTGGAATATCCGAATCTGGATGACAATTCTATTCCACCAGCGCTTCTGAATATGGGAACCATCAACCTCTTAGTTACTCGTGCCAATAGGACCTGGAAGGATGTTGACCAGAAAGCGTTGAAAGAGTTACAGTCCCAGTTAGAAAATCAGAATACACTCTTCATGTACCTTACTGAGGCTCAGCGCTATGCAGTAGAGGAGTTCGTCGGCCAGTTGCCTCCATATACCAAGTTTAATAACTTTGTATATCGGATATCGCAAATGGGTCTGACTGCAGTTGAAAACAGTCATGCAAAATAATCGATGGCAGAGAGAATTACCGCACAAATCCAAACTGGAGGAGGAAGAGCTTTATTGCTCTTTCTCCTATTTTTGCTTGCCATCTATGAGTTAATTAACTCTGGGCTACCCATCTTTGCGGTTATCTGTATTTCTCCTCTGTTGATTCTTGCTGTTTATGTGATGTTCAGTTGGAAGATGACCATCTTCTGGATCTTGTTCTTCATGAACTATTTCGTACAGTTTAAGAACATGCCCAATCTTCATGTGCCTACTTCTGTACCGAATGAGTTGCTACAAATCCTATTGATAGCAATTGCACTTATTGACATTAGGAAAGAGACTTATTTCGGCAGAGCCATGAATCTTATGTTGTTTTCTCTTTTAGTTTGGGTAACTTTTTGTATTATAGAAGTATTTAATGACACATGTGGATTAGGCATTGATTTCGGAGGATGGTATTCATTGACTCGAATGATGTGTTTTCAAATCATCTACATCTTTATTGTTTTCACATTATACATTTCGTCTCCAGAAATCCTTTTGAAATATCTCCGTGTTTGGGCGGCATTTTCATTGTTTGCTGTATTCTGGACTTGGAAACAAAGATATATTGGATTTACTACAGCAGAAACCGTATGGTTTGAGAACGTAGGAAGAAGAACTCATTTTGTGAGTGGTATTACGCGATATTGGTCTTGTTTTAATGATGCGGCCAACTATGGCTGTAACGCCGCAGGATCTGCCATTGCATATTTTGTAATCGCCATAACGGCGAAAATCAAATGGGATAGATTATTTTTTGGAATAACAGGAGTACTTGTCACATGGGGAATGTTCCAGTCTGGAACCAGGACAGCAATGTTTTGCATGATTCTTGGATTCGCTGTGTTCCTTGTATTATCCAAATCCGTCAAGATTATGGTTCCCTCTGCTATCATAGGAGGTATTCTTTTGGCACTTTTAGTGTTCACGAACATTGGACAAGGTAATAACCAGATTCGCCGAATGCGTTCCGCATTTAATAAGAATGACGCTTCTGCGAATGTCCGTGACATTAATCAAGCCACCATCAAAAAATATATAGCTGATGCTCCATGGGGAATTGGCTATGGAATCAGCTATGATAATGTTCCTGCAAACAACAAGTATAACAAATTATCCAAGATTCCCCCCGACTCTGAGTATGTTTTCATTTGGGTACATGCAGGTCCTATTGGCTTAACAGTATTCCTAATAACAACTGCGATAATGTTTTTGGGCGCTTGTTGGATTCCTATGTTCCGACTCAAATCCAGATCCCTTATGGGAATAGGAGCAGGATTATGTGGTGCATTTGCTGCTATACAAATGGGAGGTTATGCCAACCAAGTACTTATGCAGTTCCCAAATTGCCTCATATTTTATGGCGGTCTTACTATTGTTTATATTCTACCATATATAGAACCAGCTTGGATTGAATTAGAAAACAAGCGTTTGGCAGAACAAGAAGAAAGAAAACGATTGAAATTAGAGAAGAAACTTGCCTCAAGAGTTTAGGGAATTGAAAATTGATAATTGAAAATTGGAAATTACTTTATCGATTATTACTGTCAATTATAATGGAGTCAAGGACACCTGTGAATTAATTGATTCTATCCCCTTCAATGAATATATGGAGGTGATTGTAGTAGATAATGCCTCTCAAAATGATGAAGCGAAAATTATTCAAGAGAAATACCCCCACGTGGAGGTAATAAGTAGCGAGAAGAATCTCGGGTTCGCTGGAGGCAACAATTTGGGTATCAAGGCTGCTCATGGCAAATATCTGTTTTTCATTAATAATGATACTGTCTTCAAGAATTTTAACGCATCAGCTCTAATGAATCGGCTAACTTCGCCGACCATCGGGATGGTATGTCCCAAAATCCGGTTTGCCTGGGGCAATAATCCTATTCAGTTTGCAGGCTACATACCACTCTCCAAGATAACAATACGGAATCGTGCTATTGGTTTTGGCGAGGATGACAAAGGGCAATATGACACCCCCCACCCGACTCCATACGTCCATGGCGCTGCCATGATGGTCAAGCGCGAGGCTATTGATAAAGTCGGATTGATGCCGGAATGCTATTTCCTCTATTACGAAGAATTGGACTGGTCAATGATGATGACTCGGGCTGGTTTTGAGATATGGTATGAACCCGCCTGTACCATTTTTCATAAAGAAAGCCAAACTACTGGCCAGAACAGTCCACTTCGCACTTATTATATCACCCGCAACCGCCTTCTCTTAGTAAAACGTAATTGGACAGGCATTTCAAAATACATATCCTATTGCTATCTGATAGGCATCGTTGCTCCTCGTGACATCATGAAATATATGCTAAAAGGCAGATGGGATTTGGCAAAATCCGTCTGCAAAGGAATTTTCAATTTTCATTTTTCAATTTTCAATTAAAGGCGATGGATTTTTGGCTTATATTATATATTATCGACTGGTTCCTGTTTGTCGTTACAGCTGGAACAGTTCTGTATATTGGCGTTTTTTCGATTGCCTCTTTGTTTAACAAGAACGCTGTGATAACGCAAGCCAAAATCCAAAGACGCTTCGTCGTATTGATTCCGGCTTACCAGCAGGATGATGTCATTGAGCATACTGTCATTTCTATGCTCAGCCAGTCTTATCCTCAGCGAATGTTTGACGTGACCGTCATCTCCGACCACCAAAGCGAGATAACGAATATGCGTTTGGCACAATATCCCATCACGCTTCTCACACCAGACTTTGAAGAAAGTTCCAAGGCTAAATCCTTGCAATATGCCCTTCTGAATCTCCCGGAATTCAAGATTTATGATGTGGTGGTCATCTTAGACGGCGACAACATCGTAGATCAGGATTTTTTGGAAACTCTAAATAATGCTTACGAGACAGCTGCTACTAAAGCCATTCAGGTCCACCGTGTTTCCAGGAACCGAGATACCGCTGCAGCCCGATTGGATTCCATCTTTGAGGAGATCAACAATGCCATCTTCCGCCGCGGCCATATCAATGTTGGCCTTTCCTCTGCCTTAGCAGGCTCTGGCACAGCATTAGATTTCAACTGGTTCAAAGCCAATGTAATGCGTACAAAAACAGCTGGCGAGGATAAAGAAATGGAGGCCATGTTACTACGGCAGGAAATATTTATCGATTTCTTTGACACAATATTAGTTTATGGAGAAAAGATACGTACCACAGCAAAACTAAATGAGCAGAGAAGCCGTTGGGCCGTCCGTCAGTTCCAAAATTTTATCCGAAACATCAAGTTCTTACCTGGTGCTATCTTCCGTAAACAATATGACCTGGCTGATAAGATTATCCAGTGGATGTTGATTCCACGAACATCAATGGTAGGTATTATTATACTAATGAGTCTTATCCTACCTTTCATTTATTTTACATTGGCATTAAAATGGTGGATATTGGGCGCGACCTGTTTATTCTTCTTTGCCATAGCAACGCCCGACTATTTAGTAGATGAAATGTGGGACAAGACCTTTCTCCGTTCCCCATTCGTCAGTTTGTGGGCATTGATTAACGTCCGATTCCTTGGAAAGAAAACCACAAAAATAAATAAAAAATGAATTTCTGGGTCATCATACACATCATCGAAATTGCTCTATGGGTCTTTATTGCAGGCTCTGTAGCATACGTTGTATTCTTTGCTATCATTTCCCTATTTTATGAGAAGGAAGACCGTTTGGCCATCCATGCTTCAGCCCTCAGCAATAAGATGTCAAAGTTCCTGATTCTCTATCCTGCATACAATGAGGATCAGGTCATTATCAATGCCGTTGAGAAATTCCTTGAACAGGACTATCCGACTGAATTATTTACTGTAGCTGTCATCTCTGATCACATGCGACCTGAAACCAATGAATATTTAGGAAAACTCCCTATCACCCTGCTCCAGCCCATTTTCGAGAAAAGTTCCAAGGCCAAGGCCATGCAATACGCCATCAATCAAGTTGAAGGTGATTTTGACAACGTGGTTATCTTAGATGCTGATAATGTGGTACGTTCCGAATTTCTGTCACAGTTGAATATCCTCTGTAGTATCTATGATGCCATCCAATGTCACCGTTGTGCTAAGAATGCTAATAATGATGTGGCCGTGCTCGATGGTACCAGTGAAGAAATCAACAATACGCTTTTCCGTAAAGCCCACAACCGTCTTGGCCTTTCCTCTGCCCTGATTGGTTCTGGAATGTGTTTTAAATACGAGTTATTTAAGGAGAATGTATTTAAACTGTCCACTGCAGGAGAAGACCGTGAAATGGAAGCATTACTACTCCACCAGGGCGTCTTCATCAAGTATGCACCCGAAATCCATGTCTTCGATGAGAAAGTCAGCAATCAAGACAATTTCCAGCGTCAGCGTATGCGCTGGATG
>Ga0265299_10006103_pt1 | contig 11043 bp, 12 predicted proteins | sample AusTroGonzalo_MG_4_FD_193485 | JGI IMG/M metagenome (GOLD analysis project Ga0265299, IMG submission 193485) | Bovine rumen microbial communities from tropical cattle in Woodstock, Queensland, Australia - Gonzalo_02 | ecosystem: Host-associated > Mammals > Digestive system > Stomach > Rumen ...
CCTTGTCGCATTTCGCAAAGCTGAGGGGATGGTCCACGCCGACGGCCACGCCGTTCTGAACCCACTCGTCCATGCCCCAGAAATGGGCGTCGAGCTTGGCGAGGTTCAGGTCCATGGCATTGACCAGGCGGGCCACCAGGGGCAGCTGCTCGGTGGGGCCGATGGGGCCGCAGATGCCGCAGGGATTGTCAGGCGTGGATTTTCTCCAGGCCTCGATGTATTCCAGGGCCTCGGCCATGTAGAACTCTTCGATGGTGTCGTACATCACGACTTTGAAGCCGGGGCGGCTGAGCTGCTCCATGTCCTTCACGGTCAGCTTGGCGACATCGGCCACGAGTTCGTCGGAGATGGTGGTGTAATCCCACCAGTCGGGAGCAACAACACTGCGCTTTCTCATTGTTTGGAACCTTCTTTTGTTGAGAGTTATGATTGATGGCGATACCAAATGGTAACGCTGGACTAAAAATTACAAGGCGAAGCAGATGACCACGGTCAGCAGAACGAGCATTTCCCCACAGTAGCGGAGCAGGGCGGGCGATGATGCCGTGGCTTTACACTGCAAGAGGCGATAGGACAGCAGCCAGCCAAACACCAGCAGCAGCACGGACGCCAGGAAGCCTGAGCCGGCAATCGCCGCCGCCAGGAACAGAAGGATGCCTGCCAGAGCCCGGGCAGGAACCAGGGACTGCCTGTCGGCACTGGGAGTTCCCTCCAGGGCGAATTGCTCGCCCAGGGCGAAAGAGGCCAGCAGCCAGGCCCCGGCGCCGTAGCGGAACAGGAGGAAGTAGATGGCCGGGCGGATTAGTTGCAGCAGGATGACCAGCGTGGAGCGGTAGGTGGCCGTCGGCGAAGTCGAATTGTCGCCGCCAGTCAGCAGGGTCGCCAGGGTTTCGGCGATTTTTGCCTGCCGCCAGTTGTTCAGCCAGCCGTGCAGAAGGCAGACGGCGACAGCCGCCAGCAGCGGTGCCAGGGCCGGGCGGCGGACGATGTGTCCGACGGCAAGGCCTGCCAGCCAGAGCGCGGCTCCCAGCAGTGCCGAAGCCAGGACGGTCAGCCAGGGGCGCGGATACTGGCCGGGAACTTGCTTGTCGGCAATGGCCCAGCGGGTGGGGGCGAGCAGGGCGGCCAGCGATTCTTCGAGATATTTGTTGTTCATCTGTGGTCCTGTGGCAGGGGATGGCCGGCGGGGGTTTTGGCTTCTTCGGGGGATTTGTCACCCAGGGGGTATGGGAAACTGCCGAGAGGCAAGCTGTAGATTCCCGACAGCAGGGAGGCGAAGAGGTAGATGTCGTGCTGAGACCACAAGGTGACGGAGACTGTCAGCATCTGGCAGAGCAGGATGCTGATGATTTCCGAGTCCGAGCATTGCCGGATGGAGCGCGGGTCAACCTTGGGGAAGACCTTCCAGGCGTCGCTGGGATCGAGGACATTGTTCTGCTTGTCCAGCAGGCAGATATGTCCTGCACGCAGGCAGTAGTTGAGGTGCATCCGCTGCCGGGCGATGCGCTTGGCAATGGCGCAGAGCAGGCCGGAACTGCCGATGCGCCGGTCTAGGACATCGCCGACGAGATAGAAGCCGATGTTATCCAGCGGTGTCCGAGTGGCGACAAAGCCGTTGTTGGCGCAGAAATTGCCCAATTCCTCCAGGCGCAGGCCAGTTTCGCGGTGGTAGTAGTACTGAAGCGAGGCGATCTTCTCGTCGATGAAAGCCTGGGAACTCTGCGTGTCGTAGAGCAAGTCAATGGCCGACAGTGCCTTCCAGACGGAGCATTTGCCTTGCCGGATGCTGAGGAGGATTCTCCTTTGCAGGTCAAGACGGCCGGAAACAGCCGCCAGCTGGTGAATTTTCCGGCGGCGGGCGAGGTTAGGGGCGTCCTGATTGTCACTGATAATCTGCTGGAGGTTATCGCGATGCAACAGCTGCTCCAAGGCCAGGAAGGAAACAAGCGCATCCTGGTCTTCCAGCAGATTGAGCAGAGTGTCGGTGCTGGGAGCGTTATTTGGCGTCTGGGGTTGACGGTTGTTGTTGAACTGTGTATTTGGAGTCATATTCTTTCCTTTTGCGCAAAATCAATATAATATAATCGCGAGTTCCTGGAAAACTAATCGAATCGGCAGAGAGTTTTTGTGACTTGTCCTTGGGCCTCCACATTTTATCTACCCGGGAGTATCCGGCGTTGTATTCGGCGAGAGCGAGAATTTCTGGCTCGGCGTAGTCCCGCCAGTGGCTCATGGCCCTCGCCAGATACCAGGAGCCAATCTCCACATTCAGTTCGGGATTGAAAAGCTGGCCGTGCGAGGGAACGGAACATCCGCTGGCTTTGGCCCAGTCGTAGACCGCGCCATCCATCAGCTGCATCAGGCCGATTTCCCCGCATTTCCCTTGGCAATGCGGGTCGTATTGGCTCTCGCGCCAGACGACCGCCTTCACCAGCGACGGAGACAGCCCATGCCGCTCTGCCGCCGCCTCGATGAGGGGGGCGAAAAGCTTTTCCCGCCAGGCCAGGGATTTCTGACGCTGGTGGTGCTTCCAGAGCAGAAACAGAACCAGCAGGCTGAACGTCCCCAGAGCCAACCGCGCGCCCCAGGGACTGTACTGGCGCTGGCGTACAACTGGTTGCGGACGCGCCGAACCTGCTTTCATCGGTCAGGAAACCCCTGTGCTGCCGAAACCGCCCGCGCCGCGCGCCGTTTCGTCCAGCACAGCAGTCGGCTGGAGTGCCGCATCGGACAGTTTCTGGATGACCATCTGGGCGATGCGGTCGCCCCGGGCAATCTGGAAGTGGGACTGGCTGTGGTTGATGAGGATGACCTGGACTTCGCCTCGGTAGCCCGCATCGATGGTTCCGGGGGAGTTCAGGACTGTGACACCTGCCTTGCAGGCCAGTCCACTGCGGGGTCTGACCTGAGCCTCCCAGCCGGTCGGCAGTGCGAGGAAAAATCCCGTGGGGACTGGCAGGTACTGTCCAGGGGCCAGCGTGAGGGCTACGCGGGAGCGCAGGTCGAACGCGGCATCGTCGTCATGTTGTTTGCGCGGCAGGAGGTCTTCGCAGCCTTCTGCCAGGCGGCAGGGGATTAAGGTAGCCATTTTATTCTGCGCGGGACGGAGCCCGCGCATCTCCATGTTCTTTGGCGCGGGGTGAGCCCGCATTTTGCGCGAGACGGAGCTCGCGCATCTCCACGTTCTTTAGCTCGCGCATCTCCATGTTCTTCTCTCTACGCTTTGAACTTTCTGTAGAGGGAGTAGAACTCGTCTTCGTATTGCTCGAAGAGGCCGTAGTCGCGGAGTTTGGCTCCAAGGTTGCGGGCCTTGGACAGGGTGTCGCAGGCGGCGAATTCGGCCTGAATTTCCTGGCGTACGCCGAAAGGCACTCCGCGGTCCATGGCCAGGAGGCCACGGTCGGCAAGCTGGCGGGCATGATGGGGAAGGGAACGCTTGACCAGGGTAGTTATCAAATGGAGCAGGGAAATTTCCCAGGTGTCATCATCGCCGATGACGACGCCACGCAGGGCGTGGAAATCGTCCTGCGCGTCCTTGGCCGCTTGTTCGGCACATTCTTCGACTTGGCCGCCAAAGGTCTCCTCGCCGTATTCCTGCTTGCTGAAACGCAGGCCGTAGCGCAGGAAACAGGCAGTGTCGTCCTTGCTCATGACCTCGGACAGGTACTGTTTCGCCTCCTCGCTGAAATTCTCCGTCATCTCCTGCAAGAAGCAATGGGGAGTGATTATCTGCGGACGCGCCGCAGTCACCTGCCCATGACGTAGATGCACTAGCGAGGGATTGTCCAGGTCTTCGGAGAAAACCTGGTACTGGACATTGCTTTCCCCGAAGGTCTCCAGCAGCTTAGGCGGCAGGTAGACCAGGCGCGTGGCCTTCGCCGCATACCACAGGTCTTCGTAGCTGGCCATGGCGTCGTTTCCTCGTCAGTTGGCGGGGACAGGCGCTGGCTGGCCGACAGCCAGGCGGCGAACCGTCTCGCGCAGGGCGGAAAGCGCCTGCGTCGGCTCCTGGTAGGCGGCGACGGATTGCTCCAGCGGGCACAGGCCGTCCATCTTGCGGTTCAAAATGCGCGGCACGCGCGTTTTGGCGCTGGTGGCCAGACCGTTGGCCTGGAGGAAGGCCTCGCCGTCTTCGCTCATCAATTCGCCGTGGACGGCAACTGCCCCGCCGCAGATGGCGATGGAGGCTGCCGCCCGCCCGATGACCTTATCCACGATGATGCCCCCGCGGAAATCCTTCCCGTGCTCGTCGAAGAGTTCCAGCAAGGGGGATACTCCCCGTCGCGTGGTGGAGGGAATCAGGCGACCGCCTGTTACCAGCACGCAGTCGGCCTCGTTGTTCCTGACCATCTGAATGGCCTGCTGAATCAGCGGCTCGTTCCAGTCTGTCATTGCCGTCGGCCTGGTGGCGCAGGCGGTGAAAAGTAAGGTCGTCATCAGCAGCAGGAGAAGTTTTTTCATGGGGGAATCTCCTTGGGGCTGGCCTGCGGTCACATCACACGGCCATCAGTTCGGCTTCCTTGTCGGCGAGCACGGCATTGACCTGCTCGACCATCTTGTCGGTCAGTTTCTGAATCTGGTCAGTCAAGGACTTGAGTTCGTCTTCGGTGATTTCGGAGTTCTTCTGGGCCTTCTTCAGGGCGTCGTTGGCGTCGCGCCGGGCATTGCGGATTTCCACACGCGATTCTTCGGAGCGTTTGCGGACAAGCTTCGTCAAATCCTTGCGACGTTCTTCGGACAGCTCGGGGATGGGCAGGCGGACGACACGCCCGTCGCTGACGGGGCTAATGCCCAGGGAGGAGGCCTGGATGGCTTTCTCGATGTTCTTGATGACCTTGGCGTCCCAAGGCTGGATGACGAGCAGGCGCGGCTCAGGTGCCGTGATGGAGGCGAGATCCTTCAGGCGCGTCTGCGCGCCGTAGTATTCTACGGTGATGCCGTCGACCAAGGCGGGCGAGGCCTTGCCAGTGCGGACGGCAGCGAAGTCCTTCTTCATGATGTCGATCGCCATCGTCATCAGTTCTTTGGTCTCTTCAACGATATTGTGGATGTCTGACATGTCTTTTTCTCCTATGTGGTGAAAAATATGGGTTTAGGCTGGAAAAAGTTTGTTAAAAAAGATGGTTGGCGTTTAGCCGGCGGTGACGCAGGTGGCCTCCGAGAAGTCGCCCGACAGGATTCTGGTGAAGGCGCCGGGGACGCCGAACTTGAAGACGACGATCTGCAAGTTGTTATCTTGGCAGAGCGAGAAAGCGGTGGAATCCATCACCTTGAGACGCTTGTTGAGGCATTCTCCGAAGGTGATGGTCTCGAAGCGCGTGGCGTTCGGGTTCTTCATTGGGTCGTCAGAGTAGATGCCGTTGACCTTGGTGGCCTTGAACACTGCGTCGGCCTGGATTTCGCAGGCGCGAAGGGCGGCGGTGGTGTCGGTCGTGAAGTAGGGATGGCCGGTGCCGCAGGCGAAGAGGACGACAGTGCCGGAAGAGAGCAGACGGTCGGCGGCGCGGTAGTCGAAGGGCGGCAGCACGCCGTTGATGGCCAGGGCCGACTGGATTTCCGCCTTGACGCCCAGCGACTCCAGCGCATCGCGCATGGCCAGCGCGTTCATTGCCGTGGCCAGCATGCCCATATTGTCGGCGTTGCTGCGGTTCATTCCCGAACGACAGCCCGCGAGTCCGCGGAAGAGGTTGCCGGCCCCGAGGATGACGGCGAGTTGCACGCCGCCGTCCACAGCCTCTTTGACGAGGTGCGCCGTGTTCATGATGGCGTCAGGATCAAGGCCGCCGGCGGGGCCTTTGAGGGCCTCGCCGCTGAGTTTCAGGAGGATGCGGTGAAATTTCGGTGTTGTGCTCATAGTGGTGTAAGTTGGTGGTGAAGAATCAGTTTTCGCCGGCGTTCTTGCCATCGACTACAGTGCCGTTGTCGGCCTCGTTGCGCTCCATCGTGGCCAGGGTGGAGAAGAGTTTTTTGATGTCGATGAACCCGCAGATGAGGAACCAGATGGTCGTGCCGATGCCTAGGCAGAAGCCCAGCATGACGTAGAATTTCCAGAGGCGCAGCCAGTGTATCGGCTCCCAAAGACCAGCGAAGTGGGAGACGAGGCCGATGAAGAAGCAGATGAACCAGATGAGCGACCAACTGATGGAGGCGAAGAACAAGATACGGTCAAAGGTGGTGAATTCATTGGTCAGGCCGAGGATGCGCCAGATTCTGCCGGCGGACCAGTTCTCCTTGTGCTCGCCCATCGTGTCGTACTCGCCGCGGTGGAGCATCTTGTTCAGGTTGAACTCGGGGAGTTTGTGGATCTTGCGGTCTATCCAGGAGAACAGGAAATAGATGGCGAAGCCGAGGAGGGTGATGACGAAGGTCAGGATCTGGGAGTTGATGGGGAAACGGTCGGCGTGCGCCAGCAGCCACTGGGCGTTGCTCTCGGAGCAGAAGCCGGCCAGCCAGGGGGCCAGTCGCGTCCAGGTCTGTTGCAAGGCAATGGAGCCGAGTGCTGTCGCCGAACCGAAAATCATCGCCACCCAGGCACCCAGGGTCGAACCGGTCTTGCTGTAGAGGCCGCCGATGAGCACGGCGCCCGCACCGCCAGTGAAGATGGCACCGGTGATCTGGAAGAAGAGGGCGATGTATTCAGTCTGCTTGAACAACCAACTGAAGAAGAAGGCGAAGATGCCGACGAAGATGATCGACAGGCGGAGCATCCTCAGGTGCTGCTTCGCGTCCAGTGGCTCCTTGCTCTTGCGGAAGGGCATGATGACGTCCTGCACTAGAATCGAGCCCCAACTGTGCATGTAAGTGTCGTCGGTGGAAAGCATTGCCGCGAACATCACCGCCGCGAACACTCCGACCAGACCGGTCGGCAACGCATACGCCAGGAACAGCGGCACACGGGCCTGTACGGGATCCTGACCGGAAAGTTGCTGCAGGGCGCCCTCGACGACGGAGGCCTGCTGCGCGAAGTCGGGGTGGTGGAAGAAGGTGAAGGCACAAATCGGGATGAACAGGAGAAGCGCCGCCTGCACCAGTCCGCGCCAGGTCCCTAGGAAGCGGGACATCTTCGATTCGTGGGCGTTGCGGGCGGCGGCGACATAGCCGGAGGAGCCCTGCCAGGTGCCGTTGCTGAGGACGGTCAGGACAATGCCCATCAGGAAGTACCAGATGTTGAAGTCCTTGATTCTCGTGGTCTGGAAGGGGTTGAACATGGATTCGCCAGGGTGGGTGGAGGCGTGGTCGATGAGGGACTCGAAGATCTTGCTCCAGTCAAAGAACTTGACCAGGTAAATCATCAGGATGAGGAAGGCGATGTTGCAGAAGATGCCCTGCAGGAAGTCGGTCATCATGATGGCGATCTGTCCGCCGAAGATGGCGAAGATGACGCCCATGGAGATGGCGAAGATGAGCAGACAGACGTAGGTGCTGAACTCAAAGGGGATTCCGTTGATGCGGAAAGTCTGCGGCAACTGGCAGAAATAGATGAAGAATTTGACGGAGACGGCGGGGAAGATGCCGTAGTTCAGGATGCCGGACAGCCAGCCCATGATGCCGCTGAAGATACGGAAACTGCGGCTGTAGCGGATCTCGAAGAATTGCGCCATGGTCAGGCAGCGCGTTTCGCGCAGTCGGTAGTACACCCATCCCGTGATGGAGATGATCATGCCGATTGGTCCCGAGAGGAAGCCCCAGAAACTGGGGGTGAAGCCAGCCGCGTAGTTCGACTCGAAGCAGGCCACGATGGTGATGGCCCCGATGCCCGCGATACCGCCGGTGATAGCCAGCAGATACCTCCCCGCGCAGCGGTTGGCCGCCAGGAAGTCGGCCGTGCTCTTGATGTATTTCTGGCAATAGACCAGCACGATAATCAGAAAGATGAATAGAGTGGCGACGATGGCCCAGTCGATGGCGTGCATACCGAAAGACATTGAGGATTCCTTTTTTTGAGTGTTGGTTATGATTAATGGAGTATTTAGTAAACTGAATTATTTTAGTCTGCTTTGCGCAGATTTCAAGCCGCCAACGCCATTTGTTTGTAGAGATTTTTCCCAAAGTCGAGAAAAGTTGGAAATCGGCCAGGAAATTGTTCCAGATGACTTGCAAATGTCGAAAAAAGGCATTACATTAATAAATCTGCTTTTTTCTGAAGCAAATCTCAATTTGTTCACATACCAGCAACGAGAGTACCTAAAAATGAAGACCTACCTCCCCAAAGTCAACGAAATCGAGCACAAGTGGCTCATCATCGATGCCGACAAGCAGGTTCTGGGCCGGATGGCCGTGCAGATTGCCAACATCCTTCGCGGCAAGCACAAACCCATCTTCACCCCCCATCTGGACTGCGGTGATTACGTCGTCGTCATCAACGCCGAGAAGGTCGTCCTGACCGGGCGCAAGAACACCAGAAAGGAATACCAGGACTACTCCGGCTATATCGATGGTCTGAAACGCCAGACCGCCGATGTCGTCAGGGCCAAGAACCCCACCAGGCTCGTCACTGATGCCGTCTGGGGCATGATGCCCAAGGGCCGCCTCGGTCGCGAGCAGTTCGGCAAACTCAAAGTTTACGCAGGCGCGGGACCTGACCATCAGTTTGTCTCGCAGAAGGCGGAAAAGTACGAACTGAAGTAAGTTCGCAACTCTCCACAACCGAAAAACTCGAAAACAAGGTTAAGAGCGAAAAATGGCAGAGAAAGAAGTGATTTGCGCTGTCGGCCGCCGCAAGAGCGCCAGCGCCCGTGTCCGCTTGCTTCCAGGCAATGGCAAGATTACCTGCAACAAGCGTGGTTTTGAAGAGTATTTCACCACGGATGCCGTCCGTGGCTATGTCAAGCAGCCGCTGGAATTGACCGGCAAGACTGCTGACTTCGATATCGTCGCCCTGCTGGATGGCGGTGGCGTCATGGGGCAGGCCGGCGCTCTCCGCCACGGCATCGCCCGCGCCCTCGAGAAATTCGATGGAAACCTCCGCGCCGTCCTGAAATCTGCCGGCATGCTTACCCGCGATTCCCGCGAGAAAGAGCGTAAGAAACCCGGTCAGCCCGGCGCCCGCAAACGCTTCCAGTTCAGCAAACGCTGAGCCTGGTTTCGGAATATCCTGTTCTTTTTACGACGCAACGTGGGGCTTCTCGCGTTGCGTTTTTTGATTTTGCGCTTCCATTTTGCGCGGGGCAGAGCCCGCGCATCTCCATGTACATTAACCCGTGCATCTCCATGCATTTTTGAAAGGTTCACCCATGTCAGAGAAAAAGATTCGAGTCGGCATTGTCGGGGCCAGCGGTTATTCAGGCGAAGAACTCCTGCGCCTGCTGCTGCGCCATCCCTACGCAGAATTGACCTGCATCACCTCGCGTCAGAACGCTGGCAAGCCAGTCGGCAACGTCTTCCCCAGGTATATGGAATGTCCGTTGCAATTCATCGCGCCTGACGCCGATGCCATTGCCTCGCTGTGCGACTATGTTTTCCTAGCCTTGCCTCACGGACTGGCCACGGAGTTCGCGATTCCACTTTTACAGAAGGGGCTTAAGGTTCTGGACATCAGCGCTGATTTCCGGATTCGCGACCCCGAAATCTACGCGAAATACTACAAGGAGACTCATCCCGCGCCAGAGTTGCTGAAGGAGGCCGTCTACGGTCTTCCCGAAGTCTACCGGAAGCAGATTGCCCAGGCCAGCCTGATTGCCTGTCCTGGCTGCTATCCCACGAGCATCCTGCTGCCGGGCACGGCATTGCTTCGCGCAGGGCTCGTCACCGCCCAGCGCATCGAAGCCATCAGCCTCAGCGGCGTCTCCGGGGCAGGACGCAAGGTCGCCGACGCGTACATCTTCCCCGAGTGCAATGAAAGCGTCCGTCCGTATGGCATTGTGGGGCACCGCCATCTGCCGGAAATCGAGCAGGAACTGGCCGTGGCCGCTGGTCTGCCCAGCGTGGTCATCAATTTCATCCCCCACCTGATTCCCGTCAACCGCGGCATCCATACCTGCCTGATGCTGGAAGCCAAAGAAGGTTGCAACGCCGACACGGCCCTCGAATGCCTGCACGCGGCCTACGACGCAGAGCCGTTCGTGCGCGTCCTGCCCAAGGGCGCTCTGGCCGATACCAAGCATGTGACGATGACGAACATGTGCGAAATAGGCGTCGCCTACGACGAGCGCACCAACCGCCTCATCGTCTCCTCTGCCATCGACAACCTAACCAAGGGCGCCGCCGGCCAGGCCGTCCAGGACATGAACATTCTCGCCGGCTTCGAGGAGACGGCTGGCCTGCTGTGACAGACGCTACCGATTGTCAAAAACACATCATGGAACGCCTGGTACTCATTGACGCCTACGGGCACATCTACCGCTCTTTCTACGGCCTGCGGGAATTGACCAATTCCCAGGGACAGCCTGCCAACGCGCTGTATGCGATGGCGCGTTTTCTGCTGTCCCTGGAGGAAACTTTGCCGTCAGCGTGGGGGGCATTCGTCTTTGACAAAGGTAAATGCACAAGGCGCTGCACTCTTCTGCCGCAGTACAAGGCGCAGCGTCCGCCCATGCCCGATGCGCTTCGCTCGCAGATTCCCGCCATCCGCGAATGGATGCAGGCTTTCGGCTGGCCCCTGCTCGAGCAGGAGGGACGCGAGGCCGACGATTTGATGGCGGCCCTCGCCGTTTCCACGTCTGAGGATGTCGCCGTGAATATCTTGTCTTTCGACAAGGACCTGGCACAGCTTGTCAACAAGCATGTTGAGATTCTCACGCCCGGCCAGAAGGGTCATTGGAATACGCTTGACATTGCGGGTGTCAGGGAAAAATACGGCCTGGAGCCGCAACAGTTGTGCGACTACCTTTCCCTGCTCGGCGATTCCGCCGACAACATTCCCGGCGTGGATGGTGTCGGTCCCAAGACAGCCACGACTCTCCTCCAAACCTACGGCTCGCTGGAGGGAATCAGCCAGAACCTTGACAAGGTTTCCGGCCAGAAACTACGCGCTAATCTTACCGCCGCCACCGAGACACTAGAGCGCAATCGGCAACTTGTCGCTCTCGATACGACCATGCCTGA
>Ga0265299_10006104_pt1 | contig 11041 bp, 20 predicted proteins | sample AusTroGonzalo_MG_4_FD_193485 | JGI IMG/M metagenome (GOLD analysis project Ga0265299, IMG submission 193485) | Bovine rumen microbial communities from tropical cattle in Woodstock, Queensland, Australia - Gonzalo_02 | ecosystem: Host-associated > Mammals > Digestive system > Stomach > Rumen ...
TATAAAATAGGGGTTGACAAACCTCCACCCCTATGATATACTAAAGGTACAAAAGAGGAAAGAAAAATGTGGATGATGATTTTTTTAAACTTTTGTTTGAGTCTTGTAATTGAAATCACTTATCAGATTTATAAAAATTTTTAAAAAAGATATTGACAAATCTCCGAAAGGATGATATAATCAATATACAAGGTGTGGGAAGGAGCGCACTAAAAACACGGTACTCCTTTATGCAACTGGAGCAGTCAAACCAGTGCCGTACCCAATGCAAGGCTGACAGTTGGGGTGAGGAAGGTTCCTTATTACAGTTCCTTTATCCAAGAGAAGCAAAAAAGGAATGGCGGAGTAAACCACCATATAGAATACCAAATCCGTGAACCATGGGAGAATACACGACATAACAGCCTGGGTTGGCGACCTCCAGTCAGGAAGAACTGGTTCCCTTAGGGGAGATTAAACAGCCAAACTGAAAGGGACTGCTTAGCAGTCCTTTTTTGTTGGATGGGCCGGCGCGGCCGCACCCTGGCCGCGCCGGCCCAAAATTCCATTATATCACACCAGCCAGCAAAAAGTCAATAGGCAAATTGCACAAATTTCAAACTTATTTTCTCCCATTTTTTGTACAATTTTTTTTCATTTGCCCCCTTGTAATTCTCTCTGAGATGTGGTAATATATACTTGTCGGGGGGAGCAAGGCTCCTGAGTCGGACGGGTAGCGACCCAGTCAAGCTAACGACCTCTCCCCAGTGCCTACCCTAGAGCGAAACCGTTCCCCTGTACTTGCCTCACGAAAGGAGACCCACCATGGAACACATCCACAACCTTCCCGACTACGCCCGCACCCGCAACTACATCGTCGTCCGCGTTGTTGATAATGAATTTTGGTTTTGGGGCGCGTGGGATGAGCTTGACCCCGCTTGGGATGCGGCGATGGCTATCGACGGCTACGTCATCGCTCGCACTGAGAAGGGTTAAACTTCTCAGAAAAAATTAAAAAAAGTGCTTGACATAGCCAAAACCCTATGCTATAATAAGTACATAAGGTGAGGGAAGAGAGCAAGGGTGAAGAACCCAAGGCGCAAGGTGCCGCAGTAAGTCTCTCCGATAAAGTCCCACCACCGCATGGAGCCGAACGATGCGGTATATAAATGTGAACCAGTAGCCACCACGGCACGAAGTGCTGACCCAAGGCTTGGAAGATGGATGGTCGTTCAGCAAGCCAACTCAAATCTACATACGCCCCATGAAAGGAGAACTCCATGATTACTCTTACAACTACTTGCCCTATTTGCGGTCACACCCACGAAGTCGAAGTCCTGCTCCAGGATTACTTCGCTTGGGAGAGCGGGGCGCTCGTACAGGACGCCTTCCCCTACCTCTCCGATGATGAGCGGGAGATGCTCATCAGTGGCATCTGCCCCACCTGCTGGGATAAGATGTTTGGATGAGAGCCGAAAGGCTCTCTTTTTATTTGGCCGGGCCGCGCACGCCCACTCCGCAGCCCTACGCGGCCCGAATGTTACAAACTTATTACGCACTGTAACAAATCTGTAACAAATCTGTAACAAATCTGTAATATTTATTTTTCCCGAAATATTACGAAAATGTTACGAAACCGTTACAAATTTGTTACAAGTTTATTACAGGGTGTAATAAGTTTGTAACATTTAATTGTTACAATTTTGTTACATTTTTATGACAAAATGTTACAAACCTGTTACACGACATAAGCAATCCAAAAATCTATTATACCACATCCTCAGTCAAAAAGTCAATAGACAAAACGCACAAAGTTTAAACCAAAAAATGCCTAAAATTCTCTGTTTTGCACAAATTAAAAATTATCAAGAATTTTTTGAAAAAAGATTAAAAAATATCATGTACTTTTGCCGGTGGTGTGGTATAATGGTATCAGAGTTAAGGAAAGGAGAACAAACTAATGACCAACACTGCACTGCTTGCCACAATGACCACTGCCTATGAGCACCACGCCTATACTAACACTTATATCTTTGGGTTCGCACTCAAGGGTAACATCTATATGGTTAAAGCTGACAGTTCTGTACTGCCTTATGTTCTGAAGCTTGACCGTGCAAGCCGTGGCGCTGGATATGCGCTCCGCTTTAGACCGACAGTTGCACAGAAACTGTTTCTTTTGTCCCTCGGCGCTGAGTTGATTTGCTCCACCGCATATTTCAAGGCTGTTAAGACCGACAGTAAATATAACAAAGGTGAAATCTTTGAAAAGATGATTACTGAAAAATTCGGTCAGGCCTGGAAAAAAGATAACACCCCTTTTTATAAAGGCGCCGACCTTACAACAGACACCGCTGAATATCAAATTAAATTCCAGGGTGCGACATTTACAAATGAAAAACAGCTTGCAAGGCTTGCATAAGCCTTGCAAGTATAGACCGGCCCCCGCTCAAGCCTACACTAAAAAAATTTCAAATACCTATTGACAAATAAAAAAATTTTTGATATACTTATTATAGAAAAGGAAAGGAGAAAAAACGATGAATAAAATGCTTGTTTTCGATATGGACGGTACAATCGCTGATTTCTATGGTGTTGAGGGATGGCTTACAGACCTTCAGAATAAAAGCGTTAGACCTTATAGAGAAGCTAATCCCCTTTATGATATGAACGTTCTGAATGAGACACTGACCACACTTAAAACAAAAGGTTGGAAAGTTGTGGTTACTACGTGGCTTGCTAAAGAAAGCACTAAAGCATATGATGAAAAGGTCAGAGCCGAAAAAAAGGCATGGCTTGAAAAATACAACTTCCCTTACGATGAATTTCACGGTGTAAAGTACGGCACAACAAAAGCAGATTGCACAAGAAAAAAAGGCGGTTATCAAATTTTGTTTGATGATAACGAACAGGTTAGAAAAGGTTGGCATTTGGGAGAAGCTGTAAACGCTAATGAAAACATCATGAAATTTCTTGTCAATCTTACATAAAAGGGTTGACAAGAAATCTAAAAAGAAGTATAATAGATAATGTAAGGGGGAGATAAAAATGAGAAACGAAAACAAAAAGATTAGAAAAGAAAAAAATGAATTGAAAAGAGTCAGAGTTCCTTTTAACACAGGCGTCCGCACTCACAAAAACAAAAAAGATTATAAGCGTATCAAAAGATGGTCTGAAGAATAAGGAGAACAAAAAATGGAAAAAAGAATTTATTTCGTTAAATGGATGATTAACCCCAATATTCCTTTTATCGGTGGTCATTGTTTAGCATTACACACTTGTGCCTCTAAAGAAATTCAGTTGGCATTTGCCATGAGTCATCCAATTCTTAATAAACTTTATCCTTTTGTTGAAAGAGGTTTTTTTAGTGACACTGTGGATAATTGGGAAAAATTTCAACTGTGGAAATTGGAAAAAATTTTAGGAGAGAAAACAAAATGAAATATAATTTTGAAGGAAAAGCAATCAATATTCCTGATGCTGAAATTGAAAAAAACATGAAATTGCTTGAAATCACAAAAGAAGAAGCAATCGAAATGTGGCTTGATGATAACGAGTATACACATAACGCTGAAGCTGAGGAAATGACAGAAAAAGCCAAAAAGGTAAAGCGCTATGAAAAGAGCGATGCCCCCCGAAAAAAAGTAACAAAAGAAAGAAAAGTAGACCCCGACAAAGCTGAACTTTTTAATCTGCTTGTTGATGGTGTGGCGGTCTCCGCTGAGGTTATCAATGTGGTGGGTAAAAATGAAGCCGAATTCAGTTTCAAGTTTCGAGATGGTAATTATACTGTAAAGCTGATTAAGCATAGAGCACCCAAGGCTTAAAACCTTGGGTGTTTTTGGGCCGGCCCAATTTTACAAAAAGGTTCCCCTAAAAAATTTTTTTATTTTTTTCTTGACAAGTGGGCGCCCCCTATGATATACTAAATTTAGAGTTAAGAAAGGAGATAAAAATGAAAGAACAGCTTCTCGACAGAATGATTAGAATTTATGGTTTTGAAAACTATATTGTTATTGAATTTGCAAAACTGATGGAAAAAATTGATGATATCAACATTTTAGAAACTATTGTAAAAGCTCACGAAGAGTTCCCCTATATTGAAGAAGAAATCTGATACCCACTAAAAAGGAGAATAAAATGGATAGAACAAAAATGCTTTATAAAATTTACAAAGCCTGTGTTATTGATGAAAATCTTAAACAAGCCCTTATTGAAAATTGGTATTGGGTTTGGGAGAGACTTTGGATGGACGAAGAAGAAAAAGTTTCTAATGAAGTATTAGCGATGGTTATTTTATGGTTAGAAAGCTATGAGCCTTAAAAATAAGGCTCTTTTTTATTTGTGGGGCGCGGCGGCCGCTCCACAGTCGCCGCGCCCCAAATTCACCATTATACCATACCGCGCCCCTTTTTGTCAAGCAAAATTTCAAAAAAATTTGCACAAAATTTTTCCCAAAATTTTGTCTATTTTGCCAATTCCCAAATCAAAAAATTTTTGCTATAATTACTTTAGAAAGTTGAGAGAGAAAAAATTGAGTAGGGCGAAAAGCTGTTGCCGAAGCGGTACGGTTTGGTCAGAAAAAAAATTAAAAAATCTCTTGACAAGTAAAAAATCTTATGATATAATAAATACATAAGATAAAGAAAGGAAGTGAACAGATGAGAGACCCTCCGTAAAAAGCGTGGTTGGGTTTCGGGGACACCCTCAGGCGCATAGAAAGCAAAAGTTCCCCGAAAAAAATAAAAAAAGTTGTTGACAAATAAAAAATCTTATGATATAATAAATACATAAGAAATGAGGACACCACAAAACAGATTTAAAGCTGTTACTCGTAGGGAGAGCGTGAACATCAGAAATACGCACGCTTGTAAACCGAAGGGCTCCGCCGAGTGGGTGTGGGAACTAAAAACGAACCTGTAAAGCGCACCTCAAATCTTAAAAAAGTTGTTGACAAACAAAAAATCTTATGATATAATAAATACATAAGATGAAAGAAAAACAAATCACCCCTACAAAGAAAGGATGTGTAGTCTATGTCCAAGATGATGACTTACGCAGAAGCTATTGACCTCGGAATTAAGGCTCTCGGTGAGGGCGAAGCAGTCGACCGCCTTATGGCGCTCAAGGCACAGCTTGCCAAGCGTGGCAGTGGAAAGAAGGGTCTGACCAAGACTCAGAAGGAGAATGTCGAGCTTAAGGCTCGCATGGCGGAAATCCTCGCCAATGGTGGCATGACTGCTACTGAGCTGGCAGGAGAACTCGGAGTCTCTTGTCAGAAGGTCAGCGCACTGCTCAAGCAGATGGCTGAGGCTAACGAGGTCACCCGTGTGAAGGAAGGTAAGGTTATCCGCTTCGAAGTGGCATGACCTCTTCCCCTAAAAACTGAATACTGAGGCCAAGGGCTACGTGCCCTTGGCGTTTTTTTATGCCTCGGATGCCCCGCGGCGAGCGTGCAACACTCGCCGCGGGGCAAATTTCCATTATACCATAGCCGCCAGCTTTTTGTCAAACAGAAAATGAAAAAAATTTGCACAAATTTTTTTCCTAAAATTCTCTCTTTTGCACAACGCTTCATCATTTTGCACAAAAAAACTATCTTTTTACCCCTTATTTTATACTTGACGAAATAAAAATTTTTTGATATAATCTTACTTGTAAGAGTTAAGAGAAATGAAAGGGAAAGGAATGGATAAAAGAATTAACTATTTGTGCGGACTTGATACTGAAACTTGTAACGGAATTGTAACAAATGATAAACTTGATTTGAGTCAGTCTATTGTTTATGATATCGGATGGGTTATCACTGACAAACAGGGTCATATCTATCGGGAACGCTCTTTCGTGATTTATGAAATTTTTGTCGGTATGAAAGACGTTATGGCATCTGCTTATTACGCTGAAAAAATCCCTATGTATTGGGAGCAGATTAAAAGCGGAGATAGAAAACTTGCAAGGTTTTCAACAATTCGCAAAACTTTCTTAACAGATTTGAAAGAATTTAATTGTCATACTTGTTTCGCTCATAACGCAAGGTTTGATGTAAATGCACTGAATAACACAATCAGATTTTTAACAGGTTCAAAACAGCGGTTTTTCTTCCCTTATAAGTGTAAAATTTGGGATACGCTGAAAATGTCACGGCAGACAATCGGAAAACAGAAAAGTTACAAAAATTGGTGCTTCCATAACAATTATGTAACAAAGCACTCAACTCCACAAGTTAGACTTACAGCAGAAATTCTTTACAGATATATTACAGGATGTAACGATTTTGTTGAAAGTCATACAGGCTTGGAAGATGTAAAGATTGAGACTAAAATTTTGGTTCATTGTTTTCGACAACATAAAAAGATGGAAAAAGCACTTTTTTCTAAAAAAAGTGCTTGACATCTTCCCAATCTTTTGATATACTATAATCAAGAAAGGAGATAAAAGACATGACTAAAGAAGCACTTGCAAAGGCAATCATGGCTGAATGTGAAAAAGACGGCGAGCCCGTCACCCTTGAAGAAGCCCTTGAAATGGCTGAGATGGAAATCAAAGCAGGTAACGTCAAGCGTTATGAGCAGAGCGACAAGCCCCGCAAGAAAACCACCAAGGAGCGCAAGGTTGATGAAACCAAAAAGCGTATCCTCTCCGCCGTAAAGGTTCTCCTTGAGGGCATGGGAGCTGAGGTTCTCGGAGTTAAGACCGAAACCGAAATCGCCTTCACCTTTGGCGGTGACCGCTACACCATGAAGTTGACCAAGCATCGCCCCTCTAAAAAGTAGGCGGTGAGTCACTTCCAGGAGTCAGAGTCTAACAAGGCTCTGACCCCTGTTTTTATGGATGGCCCGCGTCCGGGCGCCTGTGGCTGAACGCGGGCCAAATTTACCATTATACCACACTCCGCACCTTTTTGTCAAGCAAAATTTTGCACAAAATTCAAGTTTTATTCTCCCATAATTTTGTTCAATACTCCGAGATTGATTTTCTTAAAAATTTTTTGTATAATAAGTATGTAAGATGAAGGGGGAAACAAAGAGCCGAAGTCAAGGCGGTCAAAAACCCCAAAAAAAATTAAAAAAAGTCTTGACAAATAAAAAAATCCATGATATAATAAATATAGAAAGTGAGGGAAGAAAAATGATGCGATTTAGTATACAAGCACCTTTTGGGGCATGAGGTGCGATGACAAAAATAATCCTAACGGATGTCCATGGCAACTTGGAGTAGCTACCCAAGGATACGCCGAAAGCAACTAAAAACCTGTAAGCCTGCGCAGGCAACTTAAAAAAATAAAAAAATTCATTGACAACTAAAAAATCTTTTGATATAATAAATACATAAGATAAAGAAAACAAATTTTCAAAAAGAAAGGATGTGTAACCTATGACCAAAATGACTTATGTTGAAGCTATTGACCTTGCTGTTATCGCCCTTGGCGAAGGCGAAGCTACTGACCGCCTGCTTGCTCTCCGTGAACAGCTTGCTAAGAGGGGTAGCAAGCATGGGATGACTAAGACTCAGAAGGAGAACGTTGACCTGCGTGAACGCATGGTTGAGGCTCTCGCCAATGGCGGAATGACCGCCACTGAGCTTGCTAAGAAGATGGACATCTCTGTTCAGAAGGCGTCTGCTCTGCTCAGACAGCTTGTTGTTGCTGAACGTGTCGCCCGTGTGAAGGAAGGAAAGGTTATCCGCTTTGAGGTAGCCTAACCTCCTTAGGGGGATTGCCCCAACCTCTTTTAATACTGCGCTCCAAGGGTACAAGCCCTCGGGGCGCAGTCGCACGCTTCTCTACGACTGCGCCCAATTTTCCATTATATCACATGAACCAGCTTTTTGTCAAGAGGAAATTTGCACAAATTTTGATTTATTTTTTCCCATTTTTTGTACTTGCAAAATAAAAAATCTTTTGATATAATTATATTAAAGAAAGGGGAAAGAAAAAATGACAGAATTTGATATCTTTTTAGTAATTATTTGTGTAGCTTGCATCAATTATTGGGTTAGTGCAATTAGTTATTTTATTGTAGGAGAACTTTGTAAAAGAGGTTACTCATTATTTTTTAGAAGAATTATTATTATTGGTACAATTCTTTGGAATATTTTTTCAATTTGGTGCTTGACATTCATTCGACTTTGATGTATAATTAAATCATCAAAAGAAGAGGAAAATAAAATGAAATGTGCAATTTGTAATAATAAAACTACATGGGACGAAAGCTATGGTAGAGAAAATTTTCTTGTTTGCCCTAAATGTTTTTATAAACTTAAAAAAGCAACTCATCAAGATAATTTTAATGTTTTTAATTTTATTATTGAAGTAGGATGGCTTAAAGAAGAAGAGGAAGAAAAAACAAAATGAAATTATATTGTGTTCTTTATAAAGAAAATATTATCGGAAGATTTAGAACAAAAGAAAAAGCGATTGACTTTTTATGTGATTGTTGGTTTGATGGTTGGTCTGATGGTTATAAAATAAAAACTTTTACAGAAGAAGAATATTTAGATTATACAAAAAAACTTATTGACAAAAACAAAAAGTTTTGATATAATAAAATCATCAAGAGGAAAGCAAAACAACAAAAGAAAGGAAAACAAAATGAGAAAAATGGTTTACAGATTGGAAAATGGTGATGTAGTTAAGACTTGGGCGGAAGTCGGTGACCGCCATTACAAGGTCGAGATGGTTGAGATTACTCCGCCCGATGAAGTTGAACGCAGGATTAAGTTCAATGCTGAGAGAGAAAAGAAAGGTCTCACTGTTTTGCTCCCCATTCACTTCTAATAAAAGGGAAAGCCGAAAGGCTTTCTTTTTTTGCCTGCGCCGCAGTCGTGCGCTCACACACGACTACGGCGTAAATTTCTATTATAACACACGTTGACACTTTTTGTCAAGCAAAATTTTGCACAAAAAATAAGAAAATTTTTCCCATTTTTTGTATTTGCAAAATCAAAAAATTTTTGCTATAATTTACTTGTAAGAAATGAGGGAAAAGAAAAACCCACAAAAAAAAATTTTTTTAAAAAAATAAAAAACCTATTGACAAAACAAAAAAATCATGATATAATAAATATAGAAAAAGGGACAAGGAAAGGACATTAAGTGTATGGGAGTCAGTAAAAAAGCACGATAGGTTTTAAGGGTACACCGTTTTCCTGTGGGCGTGCAAGGACATAAATACCCACAAAAAAGTAACTCGGTTGATAAAAAAAGCATTGACAATTAAAAAATCTTATGATATAATAAATACATAAGATAAAGAAAACACAAAAACACAATTTTAAAGAAAGAGGTGTCGCTTATGACCAAGATGACCTATGTAGAAGCTATTGACCTTGCACTGAATGGTAATGTTAATGAGGAAGTCGTTGAGAAGCTCGAAGCTCTCAAGGCTCAGCTTGTGAAACGTGGTTCCGCCAAGAAGGGTCTGACCAAGACTCAGAAGGAGAACGAAGTTCTCAAGGATAAGGTTGCTGAAATCCTTGCTAATGGTGGAATGACCGCCACTGAACTTGCCAACGAGCTTGGCATTTCTTGTCAGAAGGTTTCGGCTCTGCTTAAGCAGATGGTTGAAGCTGAGCGTGTCGCTAAGGTTAAGGAAGGCAAGGCAATTCGGTTCGAGTTGCTTTGACATAAAGAGGGGGGGTTTCCCCTCGATCGGGTAGCTGACAGACCTATAACAAGATTGAAATCAGCCGTTTAAGAAGTTTTTGGTGTGAAAAAACGCAGGTAGCTATCATCTAAAAGACAGCCGTTTGAAAGTTTTGGTGTGAAAAACTTTCACCTGCGGGCTTAATTAAACAATTTCACATTTTTTGTTCCTCCTTTCTTGATGCGGGCGTGGGTATGTAAGACCCACGCCCAAGTTGGTTTGGATGGCGCGTTTTGGAGCAAAACGCGCCAAATTTATCAATACTGGAATAATGCACAAATTTTTGGTTTTAACTTTGTGCAACATTCCGAGATTGTTTTTTTCCCAAAAATTTGTTATACTTATCTTGTAAAAAGAAAGGAGATAAAAACTATGTGGACAACTTATTGGTGGGAATGTGTAGACGAAGAGAGTGACCTTTGCGGAGAAGAATTTTTCACTGAACTGAAAGATGCTGATGCTATTGACCATCTTCACTATGTACATAAGATTTTTCCTGGGGAAAAGGTTCACTGCTTAGGAATGGTCACTGCAAGCGAAGCTGAAATGATGGGTCTTGACACCTATTAAGAAAGGAGATAAAAAAATGACTCTGATTGATTTCATGGATGTTCCACAGGACAGAAACTTTTACTTTCAATTTTCGCTTAGACCTTTTAAGGTCGGCTACTCTCACAAGCATCACGAATGGATGTTCTTTGACCTTGATAACAGAGAGGTCTATTTGCTGGATGAGCTTGAAAGAGAAGGCTTGTATTTCTACAATGATGAGCACGTAGGAGAGATGGCTGTTAGATTGGAAGATGGTGAGTAATCACCATCTTTTTTTAGTTAGACCTTTGTTAATTATTTAACAAGGCCGGCCCGCGTATGCGCAAGCAGGGCCGAATTATACCACAAAATTCACGCTCTGTCAAATTTTTTTTCAAAAAAATTTGCACAAATTTTTTCTTTATTTTCCCAAAATTTTTGTGCATTTTGTATATTTACAAAACGCGTGTTTCATGTTATAATTGTTCGGGGGCCGTTTCCTTTGTTAAAATTTTAACAATCTCCGCCCGCACGCGCTTTAGTGCGGTGAAGTGATGCAGTGATAAAACTTTAACGCGGTGAAGTGGTAACGCGTTAATGTGGTAACGCTTTAACGCGTCAAAGCGGTGAAGTGATGAAGCGCCCGCACCACCTGAATTTGGCTCTCTATAGGCTCCCTGAGTCTAGACCGAGAGTATAGGGCTCAGCTCTCGGAGTCGAGAGGACTTGACATTTTAAAAAATATATGATATAATTAAAAAACGGCTTTTTTAGTACGCCGAGAGACTTGACAAGTTGAAAATTTTTTATTATAATTATAATGGGGGAGAATTTTTTTTTTATAAAAAAAATTTTTGAAAATGAGATGAAGCAAGAAAACGAAGTGAGGC
>Ga0265299_10006106_pt1 | contig 11039 bp, 4 predicted proteins | sample AusTroGonzalo_MG_4_FD_193485 | JGI IMG/M metagenome (GOLD analysis project Ga0265299, IMG submission 193485) | Bovine rumen microbial communities from tropical cattle in Woodstock, Queensland, Australia - Gonzalo_02 | ecosystem: Host-associated > Mammals > Digestive system > Stomach > Rumen ...
CGTACCCCAGTTACGGAGCGTGTAACCATCGACATTCGTGTCAGAGATATTCTGGAAATCCTCCGTCCAGATGAGCTCCGGGCCGTCCCAAACAGCACCACCGTTCACGCAGGTCTGCTCCATGACTGTGCCGATGCCAGCACTGCCCGGATACTTCTTGCCGTGATTCTCTCCCAACACTTTCTTCAGCATGTCGTTATAGCCGCAGTTATCGTAACGTACACCGTAGTTCTTCGTCAGACCCGAGATAAAGGGACCAATGCAACAACTTTCATTATTATAGAAACTACTACAGTGGGTATATTTGTAGAGGAACACCATGGCTTCAGGATATTTCTTACAAGCCTCAAGAAAACGAGGCTCGCTCTTCAGCTGAGCGATAGGGTCGGTATCGAAGTGATAGATACCGCCACACCAACTGACAGTGAGAAAGCCGCCGTACTTATGCGACATCTCTACAAGGTTGGCAAAGAGCTTCCAACGGCTCGACTTGGTCTGTGAGCTCATGTCGCCAGCATCACCGAAAGCCCAGAACTGCTCTGCATAGTTCCAACCAAGGAAATTTGGATAGGTCTTGAAGAAATACTCGAACGTTTCCAAATCATTGTCTTGAATGTGCGTCTTGCCTCCTGAAGCAGGTTGACAAGAGAACCACAATCCGTTCTGCTGACACACCGTCGCCCATGACTTATAGGTTTTCACAGCGTTACGCGGCATGCGGTACATCTGCGTTCCCGGCTTGTCTTTCTTCTTGTCATCCTCCCACGCATCAAACTGACACGACAGCGAGAGGTTCATACAAACGTAGGGTTTGATGTCCTCGGGAATGAGATCAATGATCTTCTGCGGGTCGGCAGAGTTCCACACGTCAATATGAATAAGCCACAATGGGTGCTTACTATCAATGGGACGACGACTTTGCGCCATCACCGTCAGTGCTGCCATCAACAAGAACAACACCGACAAAAATCGGTTCATACTTTTGCTCATAACTATTTTAATTGCTCATAACTATTCTTTGGGCCAAAGCCCGAAGGGGAACGACTATGGATTCCCCACAGTCGTATTATTCTATCACCATGACGAAGCCGCCACGGGCCTTGCAGGAAATCTCTGCGGGCAGTTGGCTGACGGTCTTGATGGCCCAGGGCTCACCATCGGCAAAGAGGGAGACTGTGTGTTTTCCTTTGACGAAATCAAGGGGCACAGGAAGGACCTTCGGAACGTCGGTGCCATTGATACCAGCGACATACCACGTTTTCCCACTGCGACGAGCCAACACACAACTCTCGCCGGGATAACCGCTAACGAAGCGGGTATCATCCCATGCGGCAGGCAGTTTTGACAGGAAGTCCTGCACGGCCTGCGGTTGTGCCAAGAAACTCTCGGGACGATCAGCCAGATGCTGCAGACCGCTCTCAAAGAGTACTGTCAGCGCCAACTCATGACCATGACTCGTGATATGGGGATGCTGTGAGTCGCTGAAAGCACAGGGGGTATAGTCCATCGGGCCAATGACGTTACGGGTGAAGGGTAGCGTTGCATTGTGCGAAGCCGCCTTTTGGGTAAACGTCGGCACGTTATTATACCATTCGGCGCCGTAGACGCCCTCCGTCGACAACAGATTCGGATAGGTACGCTGCCAGCCACGAGGCACTGTAGCGCCATGGAAGTTTACCAAAAGATGGTGACGGGCGGCACTCTCCATGAGGTCGATACAATAGTCCATGTTCTTTTGGTTCTCACCACTGAAGAAATCTATCTTCACACCAGCAACGCCAATCTTCTCACACCATGCGAACTCCTTCTCGCGGTCCTCCGGCTTATTCAGGCGAAACTTCGGCGTCGGAGCGCCATCGACCCAACCCACCGAGGAGTTGTACCAAATCATCGGCTTCACGCCACGCGACTTAGCGTAGTTGACGGCATCCTCAACGGTCTTGCCGTCCTTCATACGGTCCCACTCGGCATCAATCAGCACGTAGGGCAGTTTCAGCGTAGCAGCCAAATCGGTGTACTTCTTAATGATATTGTAGTCGTCCGAGCCGTGGTTATATGCCCAATATACCCATGACACGACACCAGGCTTAATCCAACTGGCATCCTCCAATTTACTGGGTTCGCTGACGTCGGTAACCAATGTAGACTCCACGACATCAGCCAACGAGCCAACGATAACCACACGCCACGGCGAATTAGCTTTATTCTCGCCTTCGTCAGGCACTACACGGAACACATCGCCTGTGTTATAGAGGCTTGACGCACTCTGCCCTTTCTCTATATTTGCTTCACTCAGCAACGCAAAAACACCATCACGAGGTTCCAATAGCACCGGGAAACTCCAACGCACACAATTGCCGTCAGCATCCTTCGACACCGCACTATATGACCGCTGTGCCTGTACCTTATGCGTGGTTGTCAGAGGATAGAAGTTCTCGGCACCGTCTGTCCACTGCATCATCCAACGTTTCATGCCTTCGGGAATGACGTAGGCAGCCTGTTCTTTGACAGGCGTTTCATAACGGTAAGCCAAACCATCGTTGTATAAGCGGATTGTCATGTCGCCGATGCGATACTCGTTGGCAACATTTGTGCAGTGGCTGCGTTTACCGGCCAACATGGTGTAGTCTGCCTTCACTTTCTTAGCCTGAAGAATTTGGGGAGAGATGGAAGCCTCAGCTGCATTCATCTGCAAGACCTGCTGTCCCTGATAGGCAACAACGAACTGTCCATCCTTCGTTTCAATCGTTAGTTTTCCGTTCGGCGATGTCATCGGACGCGCACTGACAACGACACTCCAAAGAAGCGCCGAAAGTGTAAGAATAGTGATTTTCTTAATATTCATAGTTCCCGTTTTTGTGCAAAGGTACTCATTCTTTGTCTTACTCTCTTTTCTCCACGTCTCATTATTATTATAGAATAGGCGGAAAACCACAAATACACAGTCTGAACGATACAACTACGCAAAAAACTTTGTATCTTTGCATGGCAATATCACACATAATAGAGACGATGAACCTAAAACCACTTATCCTGTGCAGTCTGTTTGCACTGCCCCAGACAGGGGGAGCCCAAACTGAATTAGCAAAAAGCTACAAGTCATCAAGCAATGGCAATCCCATCAATGATGCAGTCTTCTGCGCTGACCCGACAGCCATCGACTATAATGGACGTCTATATGTCTATGGCACTAACGACCACCAGCAGTACAAAGCCAACAAGAAGGCCTCTAACGACTACGGCAAAATCAAGTCGCTCGTAGTCTTCTCGACCGACGACATGGTAAACTGGACATTCCATGGTACCATCGACGTAGGCAAAGTAACCGGTTGGGCCGGACAGTCGTGGGCACCGTCAGCCGTATGGCGCACTAACGACAAGGGCAAGGACGAATTCTTCGTCTATTTCGCCAACGGTGGCGGCAGTGTTGGCGTCCTCAAGAGTACAACATCACCAGTTGGTCCGTTTACATCACCCAACAGTCAACCAATGATTCAACACGGCATGGCAGGCATAGATCCCTGCAATTGGCTGTTCGACCCAGGTGCAGTCATCGACAGTACAGGTCAAGGTTGGATAGCTTTTGGTGGTGGCGACCCACAAAAATCTGGATCAAAGCTGTGGCCCGGCAATTCACGCATTGCCAAACTCGCGAAGAACATGACATCCCTCAGTGGCAGCGCTGTCAACATGCCCGCCCCCTATCTGTTCGAAGCCAGTGAACTGAACATCATCGGTGGGCGATTCGTCTATACATACAACACTTCATGGAGTGACCGCAACGACTGGTCGAAGTTTGCTAAGCGTAATGGACAAAGCGCCCCGTCATCATGCAGTATGTGCTATATGGTCACCGACACGCCACTCGATCCAGACTCATGGGAATACCGTGGCGAATACGTACCCAACGAAGGAAACTTTGGCATGGGTTGGGGCAACAACCACACCCACCTACATAAGTTCCAAGACAATTACTACTTGTTCTATCACTCTACTTTGCTGGAGCAGGACATGAAAGCCGCAGGTGCCATGGACAACAGTGCCAGTGGATATCGTTCCATCGGTGTCAACAAAGCCACGGTAAATGAGGGCACACAGAAAATCAACAAGATGACTCTCACTAAAGGCGGTGTCGCAGCCATTGCCAAACTGAATCCCTATGTGCAACAACAGGCAGAAACGATGGCAAACAGTGGCGGCGTCACATATGATAGTTTCAAGAACATCAGCACAAATACAAACATCAGCACACTGGGCAACGATGCCTCGCGTAATATGCAAGTCAAGATGACAGCAGGCTGTTGGACCATGGTACGTAACGTAGATTTCGGCGATAAAGGTGCCCAGTCTTTCACCGTTCGTGCCAAAGGCACCGGCACAATGGAGATTCGCTTCAGTAAAACGGGGGCCGCTGTAGCCTCTATTGATTTCTCGTCAACGACCTTCAAGGAATACTCCGTCACCATCGACCCTTCGAAGTTCAAGGGGACAAAGAGTTCTGTCTTTCTGGTCTTCACAAAGGCAAACAGCAGTACATACTTTGACACTTGGCAGTTCTCCGAGGAAGACATCACGGCAGTAGAGGTAGTCAACAGAGAACCCGCTAATGACGGATACACCTACGATCTCTCAGGCAGACGCGTCAGTGACAGAACGACAAAGCATGGCATATACATCCGAAATGGAAAGAAGGTCACCATTAAGTGACCTTCTTCTTGTTTACCTGATTACCTTCTTCTTACCTGCCTGAATATAGAAGCCCGGTTTCAAAGCGTCAGGCTGTACCAATCGTCCATCAAGCGAATAGAGCGGCGCCTTGAACAAGTTTCCTCTGCTGTTTACCTCGCGGATATCGGAATAGACCGCATAAGCATCATCGTTAGACAGGAAAATATCATCGAATGACAGCGTGCCTTTCTTTGGACTATGGAAAACGATCTTACCAACATTCGCCGGATCCATTGTCTTGTTGTTATACTCCATGTGATGCAGGTCGATAGCAACAATTGTGCGGTCGCCTATCACTTCCCTATAACCCAATGACAGTGACGTACCATTCCTTTTGTACATTCTAATCTCTGCATCTAACGTCTGCGGTTCTTTCAGTTTAAAGACGAGATACTTGTAAGCCGACAAATCTACCGGATTGTTATACATCCAACCCGCCTGTGCATTGGTTGTTGAGAAGGTGATAGTACGTGTATCAAAGTCCACCTTTACCGTACCCTGACGCTGCTTCAAGTAGCTGGCGTTGATTGGAAAAAACACCACCTTGACATTCAATGTCGTCGTCGTCTCTTGATTACAGAAATCAGTATAAGCGACCTCAACCACGCCATTTCCCTCACCGACAATCTTACCATCCTTAATCATGATGTCATCACTGCGGAATGTTACATAATCGCTGACATCCTCTTTGTGGCCGTCATTGAAAGTGGCAGTAACAGAGATCTTGTCGCCGGGAGCAAGTTCCTCGCTTGCTGTAGCCGCGATACTCTTGGCACCATAAAACTTCTTCAGTGCCGTCGACATAGTGTACTGGGCATCGGGCTTCGCATCCAATCCCATAACTTTCAGCGCCTCCAAGGCATAGCGCTTACCAAGGATACGATATCCCAAAGCGCTAAAGTGCCAAGGATCAGTGCCATTGCCGGGCACACCTTTAGCGCTGACGACATGGCCAGTCTTAATGGTACTTGGAATCTTGGCTATCACAGCATTGTGCCCCCAGCAGCTACCACCCTGATCCTGATACTCTGTCTCTCCGACAAACAGAGGCACATCGGCGGCATCCAGGCCAAGGTCGGTGAGCATGTCATTATAAATCTTCTTCACTTTATCAGGCCAATCTTGCTGGGTATTGTTCGAGCATCCCTGATGAAGCAGGATTCCCTTGATGACACCAACTTTCTGTGCTTCCTTAGCCATCTCTATAATACGGCCATAAGGATTGCCACCGTAATATTGGTTTGCCAGATTTGTCCACAACTCATTGGGATTATCCTTCATCTTCTGCTTATACGAATCCTTGTCGAACATCTCAATAGGACTACCGCCCATAGCGACAGGAATGACACCAACCTTCACATTGGGGGGCAGGGCAGCTACCATCGTCCGACCGAAATAATCGGAGGGGCCTAATTTACCCCAAGGACTAACTAACGGCGGCAAAGCCTTGTACAGTTTTCCCTTGGTGCGTGACGGACTGCTAAAGTTCGTGGTTGCCAACAATTGGAAACGGGAGTCGACGGTGTTATCCATCGTCTCCCATTGTGCGTTTCCTTCCATATTTGACTGTCCGAAACAGATGTAAAAGTAGAAGTTCGGATCAACGTCGGCCTTCACCCCAGAGAATAGGGCGGCCAACAGCACCGTTAACAATAGTGTTTTCTTTTTCATTATATGTGATTTAGCGATTCTTTTACTTCACCATGAAGTCCAGCGTCTTCAGGTCCTCGTCTCGCGACGATGTGCCATACAGAATCTGGTAGCGACCAGGCTTGACGGAGAGCTCATCAATCTTCTCGTCATAGAACTCAAAGGCTTCACCATCGAGGGTGATGCTGGCCGTTACTGTCTGTCCTGCAGGGATGCTCAGTTTTTGGAATCCCTTCAGTGACTTGATGGGAGCACCTGCATCGTCGAGTGCTTTGACATAGACCTGCACGGTCTCCATGCCTTCACGCTTACCCGTGTTTGTCACAGGAACAGTGAGCGTGCAGAAAGGCTTACCGGCCTTCTTTGCCTTAGCAGCCTTAGCAGACAGCTTGGCCTGACCAACGTTGAACGTGGTATAAGACAAACCATAGCCGAAAGCATACTGTGGTACGCCCTTAAAGTAACGGTACGTGCGGTTCTCCATGTTATAATCAAGGAAATCGGGCAGGTCATTGTTACTGCGATAGAACGTCACAGGCAGTTTACCACTTGGATTATATTTGCCAAAGAGGACGTCAGCCAGTGCCTTCGCACCACCCTGACCGGGATACCAAGCCTGCAACAAAGCATCATACTGACCCTCGAGAGCGCCAAAGGCGATAGCAGAACCAGAGCAGTTCACAACGATAACAGGACGACCTGTGGCATGCATGGCCTGGATAAGACGCTGCTGACAGGCAGGCAGTTCGATAGTCTGCTTGTCGCCACCCTCGCCTTCCATACGGGCAGAGATACCACCGATAACGATGATAGCATCAGCAGCCTTCACCTCATTAGCCAGAGGCGTGTAGTCCACCTGCTTACGCTCACAGATGTCACCACGCAGCATCGCGAAGTTACCATTACCACGACGATACTCAATAACAACGTCATAGTCCTTACCCTGCTCAACATTGAACGACTTATAGTCAGCGCCACGGCGTCCGAAGCCGAAGCCACCGAAACCGCCACGACCACCAGCACCAGGCTTGCTAGCCTCAATGGTGTCGCCGTTGACGATTAGCACATAGCCATTGTCTGTCGACAGCGTATATTTCATCTCACCCGTAAAGTTGGCGGTGTACTTACCACTGATGCGGACAGAGAGGTTGTCGTTGTTGACGCCCTCGGCAAAGCCCCATGCACCAAAGGTCGAGAAATTCAGCTCGTTGTAATAACCAGTCTTAACGGGATCGCCACTCAGTTCCTTGTTATTCCAGAACTCAACCTGCACGCCTTTTCCACCGTTGAAGTCCTGCAAGTGGTGAACAGTCTCATAGTCGTCGTTCAGTTCACAGGCTTTGTTATAGATAATCTTAGCACCGGGAACAGCAGCCTTGATACCTTCGAGCAAAGAATGCTTGTGTTCGTCGGTCGGCGTGCCACCGTAGTTACCATTCAACAGCTCCACATCGTCTGCATTCGGACCAACAACAGCCAATGTCTTGATGCTCTTTGAGAGCGGCAGGACGCCCTTGTTCTCCAACAGCACCATCGACTCGCGGGCTGCTTCCGTAGCCAATTGGTCATGCTTCTCACAGCTGATGGTTGACTCTGAGATATTAGCCCAGGGAATCTGGTCTGCAGGGTCGAACATGCCCAGCTCGAAACGGCCCATAAGCGTCTTACGCAGATGGCCGTCAAGGGTAGCCTCCTGAATAAGTCCCTTCTGTAGAGCCTCCGTAAGAACCATGAACACCTTACCACACTCTAGGTCGGTACCATTGAGCACGGCATCAACACTGGCGCTGAGCGGGTCTTTGTGAGTCTCATGCTGTCCTCTGTTATAGAAGTTATTGATAGCATCACAGTCAGTCAACACAATGCCATCGTAGTCCCACTTGTCGCGCAGGATATTGATGAGCAGACGGTCACTGGTACAGCAGGGCACACCTTCGAAGCGGTTGTAGGCGCACATCACCTCGCGGACATTACCTTTCTTAACCAATGCCTTGAAAGCAGGCAGATAGGTCTCCCAAAGGTCACGAGGATTGACTCTTGCATCATAGGAATGACGCAGAGGCTCCGGTCCGCTGTGCACGGCATAGTGCTTGGCACAAGCGTGAGTCTTGAAGTAGTTCGGGTCATTGCCCTGCATACCGAGAACAGTCTGAACACCAAGAACAGCATTCAGGTAGGGGTCTTCACCGCAGGTTTCCTGTCCGCGTCCCCAACGCGGGTCACGGAAGATATTCACGTTCGGACACCAAAACGTCAGCTCCGGGTTACCAGGATAATAGGTGGCTCCCATCTGCACATTAAAGACGTTATGGTCGGAACGGTTCCAGTTGGCACGAGCCTCATCGCTGACTTGCGAGAAAACATCATAGACAAGCTTCTCACTGAAGGCGGCAGCCAGTCCGATAGGCTGCGGATAGACCGTATAGCCTCCCTGACGTACACCATGACAGGCCTCGCTCCACCAGTTATACGACGGGATGCCGAGGCGGTCGATAGATATGGACTTGTTCATCATCAAGCCCACCTTCTCCTCAGGAGTAAGCAATGAAATGAGGTTTTCCACGCGCTCGCGGCGTGACAACGATGTGTCTTGGAACGGATATTTCGTCTGTGCCGTTCCGTCGGTAGCCAACAGCCAAGCTGCTGCGGCAAACAAAAGTATTTTCTTCATAATTGGTTATGGTTATTGTATTGGTTATTGCATTGGACCACCCATGGGCATTCCACCACCCATTGGCATACCGCCGCCAATAGGCATACCGCCACCGAACTGTCCTCCACGCGGGAACTGGCCACGAGGCATGCCCTGTGGACGCTGTCCACCCTGAGGGAATCCACCACCCATAGGCATCTGAGGCTGTTCCTTACTGGCGGTCAGCAGCAGACGGACGAGAGCACGGCGACGCTGTGTCCATGTGGGATAGTCGCTGGCGCGCAGGGTGTTGACCTTGAAGCCAGGCATCTGCTGGCCCTGATTCATGAACTCCATGTGGCTCGTTGTAATCACGCAAGGACGGCGTATGGCACCATCGGCAATGAGACGGTCGCAAATAGCATCGGCGCCACCCACCTTGAACCAGCTTTCCATGGTGTCACCCTCGCCGGGCACGAGCTGAATGAAGACAGGCATACCGCCGCCCATCATTCCCATCGGACCCTGCTGAGCCTGTTGGCCCTGAGGTGTCGGTGACATATACCATGCCTCCTGACGCTCTAAGTCGTAACCGGTGCGGCCATGCTCTATGTCCTGCTGTGAGGCAAAGTTAAAGGGTGAACGGGGGTTATCTGCAATGCTGTACTTGAAACCGAGGTCAGGCGACAGGTACATATTGCTGGGATCGGCAACGGGAGTGCCGTCGACGATAAAGCAGTATTTAAACGTATCGAAGAAATACTCCTGGAGTTCTGCCGACCAGACGCCGTCGCTGTCGCGCTCCATCATGATGTTCTCGGGCAGCATTTCACACTCCAGCTCCACCTTCTTGGCCTCAGGTGCCTTCATGCGGAAGATGATAGTCTTCTCTGTGTATTCCGGCGAGATGATAGGACGCGGGAACAGACGGGCCATGACAGTCGGTGTGAACTGCTGCTCCTGTCCTGTTTTTGCCGGAGCAGGTTGTCCGTTCTTCATGGCTTCCTCTGATGCCTTCTTGTTGAAGAGCAACGGCAGGGTCTTAGCCAGGAAGTACTTAGCATTCATCCAAGTGTGTCCGAACTTATCGTTGGTAAACTCCTTGACACTCTTGATGCCCTTCTGGTCGAGGAATTCCATATAGTCGCGGGCATTGCCATAGAGGAAGTCGTCAGTGCCCACACCGAGCCAGAAGAGATGGATTTTCTTATTTGTGTCAGCAGCATTATCATAGACATCCTTGATGTCTGTCGACGTGAACGAACTGTAGCTGCAGAGATACGAGAACTTGTCGAGATTTGTCAGACCATTGAACAAAGCCTGATTACCACCGCGTGAGAAGCCGCCGATGGCACGATTATCCGCATTGTTGACAGTACGGTAGTTCTTCTCGATATACGGCATCAAATCGTTGATAAGGTCCTTACTGAAGACATCGCCGCCAAAACGTGTCTGCGGAGCACCGCCCGGGGCAGCTGCGCTACCTCCTGCAGGAGCACCAGCAGGAACGGGAACACCAGCCATCAGTTTCGACGGGTTGCCATAAGGCAGCACGACAATCATCTCCTTCGCCAATTTGTCGGCAATGAGGTTATCGAGAATGTAGTTTACGCGTCCCACCTTATAATATACTTCCTCAGTATCAGTGGTACCGCTGATAAGATAGAATACAGGATACTTCTTCTCGCGGTCCTGCATATAGCGCGGCGGCAGGTAGACGATGGCATTGTTCGTGCCGCCAAGACTCTTCGAATAGTAATGCACGTACTCCATACGGCCGTGAGGCACGGGACGGATGTCGTGTGGCAGGGTGCCGTCGGCACTCTTAATCTCCAAAAGGCTGTTCTTGAAGCCCTCGTTGGGGAAGTACTGCGGGTTCTCGGGATCCATGATGCTGACACCGTCAACGATGTAGCAATAGGGATACATGTCGGGAGCAACGGGACCGAGCGTCACCGTCCACACTCCGTCAGCGCCGCGGGTCATCTCTTTGCGACCGGCAAACTGTACGTCGACAGACACCTGACGG
>Ga0265299_10006107_pt1 | contig 11039 bp, 6 predicted proteins | sample AusTroGonzalo_MG_4_FD_193485 | JGI IMG/M metagenome (GOLD analysis project Ga0265299, IMG submission 193485) | Bovine rumen microbial communities from tropical cattle in Woodstock, Queensland, Australia - Gonzalo_02 | ecosystem: Host-associated > Mammals > Digestive system > Stomach > Rumen ...
CTGACGCGTTCTGCCCAACTCATGGCGAAGATGCACAAGGCGATCTCCATCATCCAGTTCAAACTGGAAGGACAGACCGTGCTTCGCCATCCTGAATGGCAGATGGAGCACCGCGCGCTGCTCGATAAGATCGATTACGCCAAAGGGACTATCACGTTGAACGGTAAGTCATATGACTTACTCGACACCAATCTGCCTACTATTGACCCCGAAAATCCGTACGCTCTCAACCAATTCGAGCAGGACTTGATGGATCAACTCTGGCGTTCGTTCCGCAAATCCGAGAAGATGCAACGTCATTTGCGCCTGCTCTATGAGCACGGCTCGCTCTATCTGGTACGCAACGGATTCCTACTCTATCATGCCGCCATCCCTCTCAATGCCGACGGCTCGTTCGCCGAAGCGGATGTATGCGGCAAGCGCGTGAGCGGTAAAGCGCTCATGGATCGTACGGACGAAGTAATTCGCCAGGCGTACTACGGTGTCGGAGCAGAGAAACAGAACGCATTGGACTATATGCTCTATCTTTGGGAAGGCGAGTTCTCTCCGCTGTACCACAAAGACAAGATGACCACTTTCGAGCGTTATTTCCTTGCCGACAAAGACGTGCAACACGAAGCGAAAGGCGCTTATTTCACGCTCTCTGACGACGAAAAAATATGCGCGCAGATCTTGGAGGAATTCGGCTTGAGCGCTGCGACGGGACGTATTATAAACGGTCACGTACCCGTTCGCACTATCAAAGGTGAGACCCCTATGCGTGCCAACGGCAAGCGCTTTGTGATCGACGGAGGCTTTTCCAAGCCCTATCAGGAGAAGACAGGTATCGCCGGTTATACGCTCATATACAACAGTCACGGTATCCAACTCGTAGAGCATGAGAGCTTCGAGAGTCGCGAGCAGGCCGTATTGTCCGGCAACGATATTCAGAACCGCACCCTCCTCCAGGATTTCTCCCGTCATCGTATCCGCATCAAAGATACGGATCAAGGAAAAGAGTTGCTCGAGCAGATCAACTATCTCGAACAACTCTTACAAGCATACCGCACGGGTGCCTTCAGACAACAACACTGATTATACGAGAGCCTTAACGAGGCTCTCTTTTGTACCCGGAAGCAGGTCAATCGGAGCCAACTCAATCATCGTCTTGGCGCCATATTCGCCACGCTCCTTGAGCCGCAGCGCAGCACGAGCGCAACTAACCATGACCTGACCGGTCAGAGCAGGATTGTTAATGCTCATGTTGAACTCGAAACGCTGGTTATGCGTATCTCCGCTCACGCCGTTCCGTACGAGATTGACGCCGTGCGCCACGTTATTGAGCGCATCGACGCTCTCAACGGCAATAACATGTGTTTCGTCATGTGCGAAATAATCATCGGCCAATATAGCCGCTTCCACGGTCTTAAAATCCGCGCCGTCTTCCAATTCGATATACACCATGCGGCGATGGATACCCGTACCCAGAGGAATGGTCATGGAGAGCGCATTCTTCACGCCTTTGATCGCTTTGGCTGCTACCGTATGCCCCATCGAACGCCCCGGACCGAAGTTGGTATAGGTCAAGCCTTTCGGAGCCAAGGCCGTCAAGATGGCACGAATCATGGAGTCCGATCCGGGATCCCAACCGGCAGAGATGACACTCACGGCTTTGTTGGCCGTACAGACGGCGTCCAAGTTCTCACGCAAGTTCCATATCTGACCGTGGATATCAAAACTATCCACCGTACATATTCCGCGCGCAGCAAGCACCGTGGCAAACTTCTGCACCTCGCGCGTGGGCGTACAAACGAGCACCACGTCCGCGTCGATACAATCGAGGCAATCGTTATGATGGAATACTCCGGCCATCTCCATATCGGGAGCGGCTTTGATGGCTTCTTCGGCCGCCTTGCCGATATTGCCATAACCGAGAATCGCTACTCTCTTAGCCACAAGGGCACGATTAACTTCGTTTTTCATATTATTCTACCGTTACTGATTTTGCCAAATTACGGGGTTGATCCACGTCGCAGCCCTTGACTACGGCGATATGGTAAGCAAGGAGTTGGAGCGGAATGACGGTCAACAAGGGTGTCAGACACTCTTCGGTGGCCGGCACTTCGATGCAATAATCGGCAATCTTGCTGACCAGTTCGTCCCCTTCGGTCACCACAGCGATCACCCTACCCTTGCGGGCTTTGATCTCCTGAATGTTACTTACCACTTTTTCGTACGTGCCGCAATGCGGTGCTACCACCACTACCGGCATCTCCTGACTGATCAGGGCGATCGGTCCGTGTTTCATTTCTGCGGCGGGATATCCCTCCGCATGGATATATGATATCTCTTTGAGTTTGAGTGCCCCTTCCAACGCTACAGGGAAATTATACCCGCGACCGAGGTAGATGAAGTTCTGGGCATACGAGAAGATCTTGGCAAAGTCCGATATCCGTTTGTCCTCTCCCAACACGCGCTCAATCTTAGCCGGTATCTGTCCCAGTTCGCGCACAATGGACACGAACTTGTCTTTGTCTATCGTTCCTTTCTCGCGACCGATACAAAGTGCCAGCATGGTCAAAGCGGTTACCTGCGCGGTGAAAGCCTTCGTAGAAGCGACACCGATCTCCGGTCCGACGTGCGTATAACAACCGCTGTCCGACACACGCGGTATAGAGGCGCCGACCACATTACAGATCGAGAAGATGAACGCCCCTTTCTCCTTTGCCAATTGGATGGCCGCAAGGGTGTCTGCCGTCTCTCCTGACTGCGAGATAGCGATGACGACATCATCCTTGTTGATGACCGGCTTGCGGTAGCGGAACTCCGAGGAGTACTCCACTTCCACGGGTATCTGCGCGTATTCCTCGATGGCATACATCGCGATAAGACCGGCATGCCAACTCGTGCCGCAGGCGGTGATGATGATACGCTTGGCATTGAGGAAACGCTCCTTATTGTCAATGAATCCCGACAGGGCGATATTGTCTTGCCGCACGTTCACACGGCCTCGCATGGAGTCGGTCAGCGTGCGCGGTTGTTCGAATATCTCCTTGAGCATAAAATGCGGATAGCCTCCTTTCTCGAGTTGCGAGAGCGAGAGCTCGAGACGCTTGATCTCCGGGGTCTTCTGCACATTACCTATCGTCGTGATATCCACTTCTTCGCCTACGCGCAGGGACACTACTTCTTCGTCCTCGATATAGATCACCTGATCCGTATATTCGACAATCGGCGTGGCGTCGGAAGCCAGGAAATACTCGTCTTCGCCGATTCCCACCACCAAGGGCGAACCCTTGCGGGCTGCAATAAGCGTATCCGGATGGGTTTTGTCCAATATAGCTATCGCGTATGCGCCTATCACTTGTTGCAACGCCAGTTGTACGGCGGTCTTCAGATCCACGTGCCTGTCCACCTGCGTATATTCGACCAACTGCACCAGTACTTCCGTATCCGTATCGGATTTGAAGGTGTAGCCCTGCTCCATCAGACCGGCTTTGAGCACGGCGTAGTTCTCAATGATCCCATTGTGGATGATGGCCAATCGCTCGGATTCCGAGTAATGCGGATGGGCATTGACGGTATTGGGTTCGCCGTGCGTCGCCCAACGCGTGTGAGCGATACCGATACAGCCGTCCGTATCTTTGCTGGCGCAGAACGCTTCCAGTTCCGACACTTTACCTTTAGCCTTAAAGACACTGAGCTGCCCCTTCCCGTTGATGAGCGCCACGCCGGCACTGTCGTAGCCGCGGTACTCGAGACGATGAAGACCCTTAATCAAAATCGGATACGCTTTGCGCTTGCCGATATATCCAACGATTCCACACATATATTAATGTTGAATGTTTAATGTTTAATGGTTAATGACCGCAAAATTACTGCTTTTTTTTGAATTGTGCAAGAGTTTGCTTGATAAAACTCAAAAAAAGCGGATGCGGATGCAGTACGGTGGACGAATATTCGGGGTGGAACTGCGTGCCGACATACCACGGATGAGCCGGTACTTCGACGATCTCTACAAGGTTCGCCGCAGGGTTGATACCTACGCACTGCATGCCGTTCTTCTCATAAAGCGGCTTGTAGGAGTTATTGAACTCATAACGGTGGCGATGACGCTCCATGACCGTCTTCTGCTCGCCGTAGGCTTTGTACGCAAGACTTCCTTCGCGCAGTTCGCACGGATAAGCCCCCAGACGCATCGTACCACCCATCTGCGTGATATTCTTCTGCTCCTCCATAATGTCTATTACATTATGCGGCGTGATTGCATCCATCTCACGACTGTTGGCATCGGCGTAACCCAAGACGTTACGTGCGAACTCGATGACCATCATCTGCATACCAAGACAGATACCAAAGGTTGGGATGTTATGGGTACGAGTGTATTGAGCGGTGATGATCTTACCGTCCGTGCCTCGCAGACCGAAGCCCGGACAGATGACGACACCCGCCATACCGGCCAAGCGTTCGCCTACGTTCTCCGGCGTCAGCTGCTCGCTGTTGATGAAATGGAGCACCGTCTTCACATCATTGTATATACCGGCGAGGTTCAGGCTCTCACGGATGCTCTTATAGGCGTCCTGCAGGTCGTACTTTCCGACCAGACCGATGTGTATCTCACGCGTAGCATGACGCTGTTTATCCACGAACTCGAGCCAGGACTGCATAGCGATCGCCTCGCCTACCGGCATACCGGTCTTGCGTAAGATGGCCGCGTCGAGGCCCTGCAGCAACATGCTTACCGGCACTTCGTAGATACTCGGCTTATCTTCGCTTAGGATGACACAATCCATATCGACGTTACAGAACGACGCCACTTTCATGCGCATATGGTCATCTAGATGCCGCTCCGTACGCAGCACGAGGATGTCCGGCTGGATACCCATACCTTGCAGTTCCTTGACGCTGTGCTGCGTCGGTTTGGTCTTCATCTCTTCCGCCGCTTTGAGGTACGGCACGTACGTCAGATGCACATTGACCGCATTGCGTCCTAACTGCCAACGGAGCTGACGGATCGCCTCCATGAACGGTGCACTCTCGATATCTCCGATCGTGCCGCCCACTTCTGTGATGACGAAATCCAGTTGCTCGTCCGGCACGTCTTCGCGCAACATACGGCGCTTGATCTCGTCCGTGATGTGCGGCACGACCTGAATGGTCTTGCCTAAGTAATCGCCACGACGCTCACGGTCAATGACCGTCTTGTAGATACGACCGGTTGTGATCGAGTTATGACGGGTCGTGTGGATGCCGGTAAAGCGCTCGTAATGGCCTAAGTCCAGGTCGGTCTCCATTCCGTCCATCGTCACATAACACTCCCCATGTTCGTACGGATTCAATGTACCCGGGTCGATATTGATATAGGGATCGAATTTCTGGATGGTTACTTTGTAACCACGTGCCTGGAGCAACTTACCGATACTAGCCGAGATGATACCCTTCCCTAATGAGGATACTACACCACCGGTGATGAAGATATATTTAGTTTGCGTTTCCATTTACAGACCTTTCATTCGTTGTAAAGCTTGTAAACAATCATTTCTATCTGAGAAGGCGGAGAACCGCACATAGCCCTCTCCGGAAGGACCGAATCCTGCGCCGGGAGTGCAGACGACCTGCGCCTCATTGAGCAGGTAGTCGAAGAACGACCAGGAGTCGTAGCCTTGCGGTACGCGGCACCATATATAGGGTGCGTTCTTGCCGCCGAAGACTTCATATCCCAAGTCCCGCAGCCCGTCCGAAAGGAGACGTGCTGTTTGTTTGTAGTATGCCAGATTCGCCGCAATGCCCTGTTTGCCTTCGGGCGTATAGGTGGCCAACGCCGCCCGTTGGGATATATAGGACGCTCCGTTGAATTTCGTACACTGTCTGCGCGACCACATGGCTTGAAGTCCTGTCGCTTTCGGAACAACCGTATACCCGCATCGCACCGCTGTAAAACCGGCCGTCTTACTGAAACTGCGTATCTCGACGGCGACCTCTTGAGCGCCCTCTATCTCGTAAATACTATGGGGTACATCCGGATCTTCGATGAAAGCCTCGTAGGCGGCGTCGAAGAGGATGATACTGTGATTCGTACGGGCATATGCGACCCAACGCGCCAGCTCGTCACGCGTCAGCACAGTTCCCGTAGGATTGTTCGGAAAACAGAGATAGATGATATCGGCCTTTTGTGCCGGCAGTTCGGGATAGAAATTATTCTCCTCCAGACAGGGCAGCCAGATGATAGGTCTTCCCGCCATGCGGCTGGTATCCACATACGCCGGGTATGAGGGTTCCAAAATAGCCACACTGTTGGCGGCATCGAACAGTTCACTGAGGTTGCCCAAGTCGCTCCCTGCCCCGTCGCTGATAAATACCTCTTCGGGCGTGAGGCGGATCCCGCGAGGTGCGTAGTCGTGTTCGATGACGGCCTGTCGCAACCAGTGATATCCCTCTTCAGGCCCGTAACCACGGAACGTATCCGCTTGTGCCAGTTCATCAACGGCACGATGCATGGCGTCTATGATGACTTTCGGCAAAGGAAGGGTCACGTCGCCGATCCCCAAACGCAATACTCTCGCCTCGGGATGCGCATGCTGATAAGCCTGCGTACGATTGGCGATCTCGGTAAAAAGATAACTGCCTTTCAGTTGTTGTAGGTGTGTGTTGACACGCATGTTATCCCTCCCATTGATATTCGCCGCGGAACACTTCCGTCGCCGGTCCGGTCATGAACACCGATGCCAGATCCGATTGCCACTGTACCATCAGGTCTCCGCCCGGCAGATGAACGGTCACAGTGCGTTCTGTCAGCCCGTGAAAAATAGCCGCCACCGCCGCCGCACAAGCCCCTGTACCGCAGGCCATAGTCTCGCCGGAACCGCGTTCAATAACGCGCACATCGAGTTCTTTCGAATTGCGCACATATACCAGCTCCACGTTGGTATCTTTCGGAATATCGGGTATCCTGTCGCGGAAGAAAACAGCATGCGGATTACCCATATTCACCGCCGTATAACCGATCGGATCAGCGCCGGACATCAAGGTATCCGGTGCAATAACAGGAAAGCCCATATTCACCCTCACCTGCTCCACTTTCTCTTTTGCCACACGCAGCGCCAGCGAACGTATACCGACCGGCGTCTCTATCTGCATGTTTACATCACGGCAAACGCCGCTCTCGTACAGATACTTCGCCACGCAGCGAATGGCATTACCGCACATCTCCGCTTCACTACCATCGGCATTGAAGATACGCATCTTCGCGTCTGCTTCTTTAGACGGCATGATGAGAACGAGTCCGTCTGAACCGATGCCCAGATGCCTGTCCGCAACGGCACGCGCCAAGGCCGGAAGATCGGTCTTGGCTATGAACTGAGCCGTGGTCTTCGGGAAACAGTCTATATAGACATAATCGTTTCCCAGACCATGCATCTTGATAAAATGAAAATTCATTTTATAGGATTTAGTGGATGAACATTAATTCACGATACTTGGGTAATGTCCACATCTCGTCGTCCACGATGAGTTCGAGGGCATCGGCATGTTCACGGATCTGCGCCATAAGCGGTAGCACATCGTCGTGATAAGCGAGCGCTTTGCTCCGTTCGTCCGGTTGACGGTTCGCTTTATGACGTGCGTCGGTCATGTGCTCTACGCCTTCGAGGATAGCGCCCGAGTGCTCTTCTATCTGCTTGATGATGCTGTAGTCCATCGCGTTCAGAGTAGCCGTCTCGTCCGCGCTGAAGACCTGTTTGACCGCCAGCACGTTCTGGAGCAGCATGGTCTGGTAACGCTTGGCGGCAGGAAGCACATGATTCACCACCAGATCACCCATTACGCGGCTCTCGATCTGCAGTTTCTTGACGTAGGTTTCCCACTTCACTTCACTGCGGCTCTGGAGCTCTGAGGCGCTGAGCACGCCTGTCGTCTCGAACATTTGTATAGAGGAAGGGAGTAAGTAATTATCGATGATTTTCGGTACGCTTGTCTCGCAATCCAGGCCGCGTTTGGCTGCTTCTTCTTTCCAGTCGTTGCTGTAACCGTTGCCGTCAAAACGAACGGCTTTGCAGGACACGATATATTTCTTGATGACGTCAAACAGGACGCGCTCCTTGGGCTCGCCTTTCTCAATCCGAGCGTCAACCTCTTCTTTGAAGAGCATGAGTTGTTCCGCCACAGCCGCATTGAGCGCCAGCATGGCGGCACCGCAGTTAGCGGATGAGCCCACCGCACGGAACTCGAAACGGTTGCCCGTGAAGGCGAAAGGAGAGGTACGGTTCCTGTCCGTGTTATCCAGCAAAATCTCCGGAATATTCGCTACACCAAGCTTCATCTCTTTCTTCGCGTTGATGATGATCGCCTCTTCGGCTTTCGCATGCTCCAGTTTATCGAGAACCGCCGTGATCTGCTTGCCCAGGAAGACGGAAATGATAGCTGGCGGAGCTTCGTTAGCTCCCAGACGGTGCTCATTCGTAGCGCTCACGATAGAGGCTTTGAGCAAACCGTTATGGCGCTGTACGGCCATGAGTACATTCACCAGGAACGTAATAAACTGCAAGTTCTGATACGGGTTCTTGCCCGGTGCAAGCAGGTTGACGCCCGTATTCGTGGACATGGACCAGTTACAATGTTTGCCGCTACCGTTGACCCCCGCATAGGGTTTCTCGTGCAGCAGTACACGGAAATGATGCTTCTCCGCCACGCGTTCCATGATACTCATCACGAGCAGGTTATGGTCGTTTGAGAGATTGACTTCCTCGAAGATAGGCGCCATCTCGAATTGGTTCGGAGCCACCTCGTTATGCCTTGTGCGAACAGGAATACCGGCCTTCAACGCTTCGTATTCCAGTTCCCGCATAAACGCCAGTACCCTTGCCGGGATCGCGCCGAAATAATGATCCTCGAGCTGCTGCGATTTGGCACTGTTATGCCCCATCAGCGTACGTCCCGTGAGCAGCAGATCCGGCCGTGCCGTGTAGAGCGATTCGTCTACCAGGAAATACTCCTGTTCCCATCCCAGGTTCGCATGTACATGTTTCACCTGCTTGTCGAAATAGGCACATACTTCCCTTGCCGCATGGCAAAGCGATGCCGTCGAACGGATGAGCGGAGTCTTGTAATCGAGTGCTTCACCTGTATACGCCACAAAGACGGTCGGGATACAAAGCGTGTCGCCGATCAGGAACACAGGACTCGAAGGATCCCATGCCGAGTAACCGCGCGCCTCGAACGTATTACGGATTCCACCGCTCGGGAAAGAGGAAGCGTCAGGCTCTTGCTGATACAGACTCTCGCCGCTGAACTCCTCGATGAGCGTACCGTTCTTGAGCGTAAAGAACGCATCGTGTTTCTCTGCCGTACCGCCGGTAAGAGGCTGGAACCAGTGCGTGAAATGGGTTGCGCCGTGATCCATCGCCCATTTGCGGATACCGATAGCCACCACTCCTGCGATATCGCGATGAATGGTACGTCCGTTATCGACATCGTCAAACAGCTGATCCAGTACATCCTGCGAGATATACTCCTTCATCTTCTCACGCGTGAAGACATCTTGCGCAAAATAGTCCTTTACTTTGCCTTCCGGCACCTCTACCACCGCCGGTTTATGATCAAAGGCGGTTTTTAACGCTTCAAAACGAATATTGCTCATACTTTTGACGTAGTTTTTTGATTTTAATCCGATTAATTTTAAAAATCGACGGCAAAAGTACAACAAATTTTTGAATTATGCAAGTCTTTTTGATTTTTTTGCATAAAAAAGAGCCCCGAAGGGCTCATTTTTCCGATTCAACAGGTTTTTTAGCGTACGAGTATCTTTTTCGTGTGCCATGTTCCATCGTAATAGGTTTTGATGAAATAGACTCCGACAGGCAGATGATCGGTCTGAACAGTGCCTTCAAAGATACCCAAGAGTTTGCCGCTGACATCAATCAGGTAGTGTACTCCTTCGCCGTGCGGGATGGTGGGGTCATTCTCCAGCTCCTGCGCATCGAACGGGTTAGGAAGGAAATACTCGTTTTCCGTCAGTTCTTCACTTTCCTCCAGCGGTTGACATTCCGGCATCTTGCTGTACTCGACGATGGTCCGGACGAGCATGTCGTTAAGGTGCTCCACTTTCAGACTGTCAGTCGTCGGCTTGAGGTGCGTATGGCCTATGCCCGAGTCATCGGTCAGGAAGAAAGATGTACCGTTGGTGGCGAGCGCTATGGAACGAAGCAGGTATTCACCGCTCTCGCCTACTCCGCTGCATACTACCGGAACGACACGTACGCCATACGCAGCCGCGTTTAGTATCTGCTCGTGCAGCAACGCGACAGTCGCCGAGTCTTCGTGACAGGGTGCATCTAATATAAGGAACGCGATACGCGCCCGCGCGACATCATTCCATCCCGCACTGTTGAGCGCCGCCATCAGTGCTTCGGGTACGGCTTCGGGATAATCACCGCCGCCGTTCGCTTCCTGCTTATCAATGAACGCTTGTGTGGTTTTGATATCGTCCGTGAGACGCGATATACGCGTCAGGTATTCGTCATGATGATCCCTGTAGACCACCGCGCCCGTCCGGATCGTCAGTCCTCCTGTAGCTGCCGATGCACGCGTAATAACGTCTTTCATCTCCGCCTGCAGATACCGCAACTCATCGCCCATCGAACCCGTAGCATCGAAGACAAACAGTACATCCACCTCTTCCGATGCCTCGCAGGGCTCGTCCAGCACGATCGTCTGCCATGCGGGTTGGTTCACCTCTGCAGGCTTGCCCGTCAAGCCGTTCCACAGTTCCGCTTTGCCGGTGTTGTCCGTCAGGGCTTGGAAGATCGTATTGCCTTTCGTGTCCTTCAGTTGTACGGGATAGTTGGCTACGGGATATCCGTCTTTGGTCTTTACCTGCACGGTATAGCGCTGACGCGGTTCAAGACGCCATGTACTGACAAACTGCTTGTGACTGCCGTCCATGATTTTCGGCCACAAGGACCATTTCGCGAAGTCATTCACCTCACCCGCCGTCAGTTTGCCGGCAGAGACATTGCTGTTTGCACTTTCGTAGTATGGCAATATATGCATCTCTCCTTCTTCCA
>Ga0265299_10006110_pt1 | contig 11036 bp, 11 predicted proteins | sample AusTroGonzalo_MG_4_FD_193485 | JGI IMG/M metagenome (GOLD analysis project Ga0265299, IMG submission 193485) | Bovine rumen microbial communities from tropical cattle in Woodstock, Queensland, Australia - Gonzalo_02 | ecosystem: Host-associated > Mammals > Digestive system > Stomach > Rumen ...
TCCGTCATTGCCACCACACTCGTAATAGTGGCGGTGTTCGTTCCCCTGACCATGCTCACAGGCATCGCAGGCATCCTCTTCAAGGAGCTTGGCTGGATTGTGACGATTGTGGTCTGCACCTCGACGCTTGTGGCCATTACGCTTACCCCGATGCTCTGCTCGCAGCTGCTCACGCCCAAAAAGATTGAAATTGACGAGACGGGCCATATCAAGGAGGTGTCTGAAAAGAAGACCTTATTTGAAAAGACAGTCGGCAAGGTTCTCGACGCCATAGACGGCTGGTATGCCAATGCCCTGCGCGTCTGCTTGCGTCACAAGGCTTTGACTCTGCTGGGCTTCACGGCCTTGTTCGCAGCTTCGCTGATCCCCGCTTTCACTGGCAAGATCGGTTCCGACTTCATGCCGGCCTCCGACAACGGCCGTGTGAGAATTACCATAGAACTTCAGAACGGCACGCGCATCGAGCAGACGCTCAAGACTGCCCGTGCAATCGAGGCCCGCGTCAACGAACTGGTGCCCGAGGTCAAGATGGTCTCCACCTCTGCCGGAAGCACCGACGAGTCGGGCACGAGCGCGATGTTCTCTTCGACTACGAACAATTCGATTTCGATGACTGTGGTCTGTACAAAGAAATACGAACGTACCCGCTCGATAGACGAGATTGCGGAGGTAATCCGTCAGGAGCTGACGAACTATCCTGAAATCGTCCGTTCGCAGGTTACTTCGCAGGGCGGTATGGGCGGCGGTGGCAACTCTACCGTCGATGTCGAAATATACGGTTACAGCTTCGACGAGACGAATATCCTTGCGGAGCAGGTGAGGAATCTCATACTCGAAAAGGTGGCCTCTGCAAGGGACGTGACCATCAGCCGTGACCGCGACCGTCCGGAGCTGAATCTTGTCATCGACAAGGAGAAGGCTTCCGCCCTCGGTCTGAATGCGGCTACCGTCTCCACCTACGTCCACAACCGTGTCGGAGGCCTTGCATCGGGATATCTCAAGGAGGACGGCGAGGAGTACGATATCGTCGTGCGTCTGCGCGAGGAGGATCGCAATTCGCTCACCGACATCTACAATCTCTCGATACCTGCTGCTACCGGCAAGATTATCAAGCTCAGCGAGATCGCCACCCTTGAAGAATACTTCGCGCCTCCTACCATCAGCCGCAAGAGCCGCCAGCGTTATCTGAATGTAAGCGTCATGCCTTACAACACTTCTCTCGGCCAGCTTGCTGCGGAGGTGCAGGGCGTGATAAACCAGGTGACTGTGCCGGAAGGCATCACGATGACTATCGGAGGAGACTTCGAGGATCAGCAGGAGATGTTCGGCAATATCATCGCATTGGCCTTGCTCATCATCCTGCTTGTGTATGTGGTGATGGCTTCGCAGTTCGAGTCGTTCTCAAAGCCTGCCATCATCCTGCTTGCCATTCCTTTTGCCATTACGGGCGTGATTCTGGCTCTCTGGATTACGGGCACGACTCTCGACATGATTGCGGCTCTGGGAGTTGTGATGCTCATCGGTATCGTGGTCAAGAACGGTATCGTACTGGTGGACTACATCAATCTGATGCGTGACCGCGGGCATGAACTCTCCGAGGCTATTGCGCTGTCCGGCCGTTCGCGTCTGCGCCCGGTTATGATGACGGCCATGACTACCATCCTCGGTATGCTGCCTATGGCTTTGAGCGCCGGCGAGGGAAGTGAGATGTGGCACCCGCTCGGCATCGTCGTTATCGGCGGTCTGCTCGTTTCTACGTTCGTGACGCTGATTGTGGTGCCTGTGTTCTACGCAGTGCTCAGCAAGAGCGGCGAGCGCAACAAACAGGAGCGCAACCGCAAGAATTTCATCTTTATGCAACTATCATCCGACTAAGTCTCCGACAGCATGAAATCAGTATTCATAGTTTTCAACCAGGCTAATACCGAGCGTGTGGAGTACATGCTCGACGAACTCGAGATATCAGGTTTCACCCTTTTTGAGCAGGTGCAGGGCAGGGGCTCCAACACCGGCGAACCCCGCCGCGGAACCCACACCTGGCCGGAGATGAATTCGGCAGTGATGGTGGTCGTTGAGGACGGCAAGGTCGATGAACTCCTCAAGACTGTCCGCAAGCTCGACAACCGCAACAAGGCTGTCGGAGTCCGAGCCTTCGTATGGAACATAGAACAGGTGGTGTAGTTTCAATGTATATTTAACATATCCTTACCGCCCTGGCTGCCGGTCGGATTAAAGCTTGAACGCCAGGTAGGTGATGGCCTTGCCTTCGGCCAGGAACATGCGCTCGTAGTAGGTCTGGACGCAGAGGATCTCGTCCGGGTCTGCGGCACGGCCGCTGCCGTAGATGTCGGCGTTGCATTCGATAATTTCAAGACCCTGCTCCAGAGCCACCTCATGTGAATATTCGTGAAGCAGCAAGCTGTCGGTCTTGAGATGCACCGTGGCTCCCTTCTTTGTGAAGCTGCGGTAGCGGTCGAGGAAGAGGGGAGAGGTCAGCCTCTTGCCCGGCTTCTTGGGCTGGGGGTCTGAGAATGTGAGCCAGATTTCGCTGACCTCGTCGGGTCCGAAGGCTGACTTGATGAAATCAATCCTCGTGCGCAGGAAGGCGACGTTCGCAAGGCCATGCTCAGTGGCATATTTTGCACCTTTCCACAGCCGTGCCCCCTTGATGTCGATGCCGATGTAGTTGATGTCGGGGTAACGCTCCGCCAGCGCGACGGTGTATTCCCCGCGGCCGCAGCCGAGCTCCAGCACTATGGGGTTGTCGTTGTGGAAAACTTCGGCATGCCAACGGCCCTTCAAAGGGAAATTGCCCGCAAGCATGTCGTCTGAAGACGGCTGCAGCAGGCAGGCGAAGGTCTCGTTCTCGCGAAATTTGGCCAGTTTGTTCTTGCCGCTCATCTTGTCCTCTCCTCTGAAGGCTTGTAACTGAAACCGAGGGAATGCAGCCCTTTTCTGCTTTCCGGCCTTGCGCTGATTTGCCATACTCCGGCCTCGCCGCTGCTGACATTGACGCGCCATACCCATTCTATGTTGGCATTCCAGTTATTCTCTATCTTGAACTTGGTGTAAGGGTCACCCTTGGCCTGTTCCTTCGACCTGTAGAGGGGAAATACAGCTGTGTCGCGGTAGCTTATGCCCGAAGGTGAAGTGACCTTGATGAACAGCTTCAAGGCTTCCATGTCGGTCCTGGACAGGTCATAGCGGCAGATGAAGCAGGTGGAATATACGACTGCGGAGTCCATGTCGAAACGGAAAGTGACTTCCTGAGAGCCGCCCCTGTTGAGAGCGGCATACTGATAGCCCTCCCGGGGCTTGTCACAAGCAGTCAGGAGCAACAGCAGAATACTCAGCAGCAAGCAACTATTTATCTTCCCTGCGCCCATTGTTGCCGCGGCCTCTGCGCCTTCTTGATTTGCGTCTGTTATCGTCGAAACGGGTGATGCTCTCGTCACCTGCGGCGCTGACAAAGCCGGTCTCAACCTCTTTCCTGGGGTTGGTGTCAGCTTTGAAATTCTGGAGAGATTCGGGTTTGCCTCCCTTGCGGTTCAGGGCCTGAATCCTCCGCACATCGTCGGCGTCAAGAGGGAATATGTTGGTCAGGCTGTTCTTCTCGTAGGAGAACCACATCTTGCCAGCCAGAATGTCCGTCTTGACGAGCCATGCGCTGCCATCCTTGAACTCAAGGGGCTCCCTCACGACGGGAAGCTTGCTCTGGGCGTCGATGTAAGCCGAAGCTTCGTAGTTGATGCAGCATTTCAGCTTGCTGCACTGGCCGGCCAGCTTCTGTGGATTGAGAGAAAGATCCTGGCAGCGGGCGGCCTGGGTGGTAATGGAATTGAAGTCGGCCATGTAGCATGAGCAGCAAAGCGGCCTGCCGCAGACACCGATTCCTCCGATGAGGCCGGCTTCCTGCCTGGCGCCAATCTGCTTCATCTCGATGCGGATGCCGAATTCCTGAGCAAAATCCTTGATAAGCTGCCTGAAATCCACCCTTTCGTCGGCTATATAATAGAAAATGGCCTTGGTGCCGTCGCCCTGGAACTCCACGTCCCCGATTTTCATGTCGAGGCCGAGGCGGGCTGCAAGCTGGCGGGAGCGGATCATGGTCTTGTGCTCACGCGCTATTGCCTCCTGCCACCTTTCGATGTCGAGAATCTTGGCCTTGCGGTATATCTTCTTGAATTCGTAAGTCGCGGGATCGATGTGATGACGGACCATCTGACGGGCGACAACCGGCCCTTCGAGGCTGATGATGCCGATGTCATGACCATAAGCCGCCTCCACCACGACTATGTCCCCGACTTTGAGGACAAGCCCTGAAGTGTTGCGGTAGATGCCTTTGTGGGTATTCTTGAAACGGACTTCGAAAAGGTCCCTGCACGTGTCGGAGCTGATGCCCTGCAGCCAGTTGAATGCGGCAAGCTTGCTGCATCCAAGGCTGTAGGCGATGTGCAGCTCGTTGTCTTCAGTCCTTTCGACCGTGCAGGCCCTGGAACAATCATATTTTATGCGCTCTTCCATTGTTATGCATATAAGTAAAACCTGTTGCAAAGGTCGGCAAAAACCAGCTTTGAATTCACATTCCTCTCAATTGCCGACAATGCGGTGTCCAGACTCGCGAGAGCCTTGCCGTAGAACTCTTTTTTCATGGCCGAGGCATACCGTCCGAGGTCCTGGTATTCGCTCTGCAAAGCGAAAGATATCTGCGGGACACCGTTTGCAAACATAAATATTTTCCGGATATAATTCTCCGCGTAGATGCAGAAATCTCTCTGTTTCTCACGGCCGAGAGCCGACAGCGCATCTGCGGATGCAAGCAGACCGGTCAGGTTGCGGGCCATCGCAGCCTCGAGAATGTCCCTGATGTCAGAGGCATATTCGTCGGCGGACTCCTCCTCCCTGAGCAGCTTCAGCGCATTGCCGTAGCTTCCTCGGGAAATCCTCGCCGCAATCATTGCATGGTCCTCATCGGCACCCTCCTCGCGGCAAAGGATGTCGCGGATGTCTTCGGGAGAGTCCGGCTGGAGGCGGATAATCTGGCACCTCGACAGAATGGTGGGCAGCAGCTTGTCGGGCTTGTGGCAGACAAGGAAGAAATAAGTGCCCTCCGGCGGCTCCTCCAGCAGCTTGAGCAGCTTGTTCGAAGCCTCGGCGTTCATCTTCTCGGCAAGGTAGATTATCATCACCTTGTACTCTGACTCATAAGGCTTGAGGGAAAGCTTGTCGATGATGTCCCTGGCTTCATGGACGTTTATGACTCCGGCCTTGCTTTCGAGACCTATGGCGTCGTAAAGATCCTGTTCGTCGAAATACGGGTTGGAAAGTGCCAGCGACCTGAAGCCGTCGAGAAAATAGTCCGAAATGGGGTGCTTCTTCTCAGATTCGCCGAGCGAAGACACCGCCGCGACCGGGAAGACGAAGTGCACGTCGGGATGTATCAGCTTGCCGTGCTTGTGGCAGCTGTTGCACGTTCCGCAGCTGTCGCCACCGCTGCGGTCCCTGCAGTTGATGTACTGGCTCAGCGCAAGCGCAAAGGCAACCGCGCCCATCCCCTGTTCTTCGACAAGCAGGAGGGCGTGGCCCAGTCTGCCACCTTCGACCATACCGGTGAGTTTGGCTTTAAGGGCTTGGTTGCCATGTATCTGCGCGAACTGCAAAGCTTATACTGTCATTATTTCCTTTTCCTTGGCGGCGAGAAGTTCATCGACCTTCTTTGTGAAGTTGTCGGTCTCCTTCTGAACAGATTCCTCGCTGTCCTTCTCCACGTCCTCGGGCAGACCGTCCTTCTGCAACTTCTTGAGCGCGTTGATGGCGTCGCGGCGCACGTTGCGGATGCTCACCTTGGCGGTCTCGCCTTCGTTCCTGGCCTTTTTCACCAACTCGCGGCGGCGGTCCTCCGTGAGGGCGGGGACGTTGATGCGGATAACCTCCCCGTTGTTCTGGGGAGTGAAACCTATGTTGGCGTCCATAATGGCCTTCTCGATGGGAGCTATCATGGTCCTTTCCCAAGGCTGTATGAACATGGTCTTAGCGTCAGGGGCTGAAATGCTGGCCACCTGGGGGATGGGGGTCATCGTGCCATAGTAGTTCACCAGCACGTTGGCGAAAACTGCGGGATTTGCCTTGCCGGCACGGAAGGTCTTCAGTTCTTCGTCGAGGTGGCGCACCGCGTCCTGCATTTTCTTTTTGCTGTCGTCAAGGACAGCTTGGGCTTTCTCAATCATTGTCGTATGGAGTTTTTATCTGTTGCTAACTACTGTTCCTATTTCCTTGCCTTCAATTACGAGAGCCTCGAGGGAGCCCTCCTTCGTCATATTGAACACGACTATGGGCATGCCGTTCTCGCGGCAGAGCGTGAAGGCAGTACCGTCCATCACCTTCAGCCCGTCGGCTATCGCCTTGTCGAAGCTAAGGGAGGCGTACTTTTTCGCGCCGGGGTTGCTGACGGGGTCGCAGTCGTACACTCCGTCCACCTTGGTGCCTTTCAGCAGGGCGTCAGCCTTGATTTCGCAGGCCCGCAGTGCTGATGCCGAATCGGTGGAGAAGAAGGGGTTGCCGGTGCCTCCGCCTATGATGGCCACCCCGCCTTTTTCCATGAACTCCACGGCCTCGTCGCGGCTGTAATATTTGGCCATGGGAGCCATCGGAGTCGAGGTGAAAACTTCTGCGGGGACGCCTTCCTTGCGGATGAAGATAGACAGAGCGATGCTGTTGATGACCGTGGCCAGCATGCCCATCTGGTCGCCGTGCACGCGGTCGAAGCCCTGACTGGCGCCTGCCAGCCCGCGGAAGATGTTTCCGCCGCCTATCACTATCGCAACCTGTACGCCCTTGCGCACCACTGACGCTATCTGGGAAGCGTAAGAGGCGAGGACAGGTTCGTCAAGACCCTGACCGTCCGGCCCTCCGACGGCTTCACCGCTGAGCTTGAGCAGAATTCTCTTGTATTTCATAATCGAACGACTTGTAAATGAACAAATTTAAAGAAAAAACTTCTAATTGCATGCAAGCACGGCCATTTCGCAGTTTTTGCAGTCAAATTCGAGCTGCAGGCGGCGTCCGTTGTTCACAAGATAAAGAGTTTTTGTCGTTTTGCCCTGCTTTGTGCACAGGCCGAGCTCATATCTCAGGCAGTAGCGGCTGCGCATCAGTTCTCCCTTCTCTGCCTTCCTTTTCTGCGGCGGAACGGGAGCCCCGGTGGGTTTGAAAGCCGTCCGCCCGGCCGCCATAATCTCTGCCATCCTTGCGTCCAGCATGTCTGCGAGCTCGCGACGGAAGCCGTTCAGAACGGAGAGGGGATAGAAGCGCACGTCGCTGTCATCCACCGACATGACGTGGAATGAGTAAACTCCGGCACGTTTGCCGAGCTGCCTTCGAATATTATTGACGGCGTTTGCCATGTTGAGGGCGGCAGGGTAGTCCTCCCTAATCTCGAGGGTGACGGCCGCTCCTGCGGCGCTGACGGCAGTTATGGCTGCAGCTGAGAAATCGACAGTCACGTCGATGAGGCGCTCCGGCTTTTCAGCGCGAAGCTGCTTCTCGAAGGCAGCGTTGTAATTCCGGTATATTTCCTGTCCGACACGGAGCCCTTCCGTGGATTTGATTATTATGCGAGCCCCGTCGCACCTGTCAGCCCGGAAGCCTGTCTGCTCTCCGTTGTCCGACACGGTGCACAATCCGTCCCCGTTGCTGAGAGCGGCCTTGCCGTCAAGCTCTATCCAATCCGCGCCTTTGGCTGAAATCCTGCCGACAAACTCTCCCTTCGATTTGGTGCTGCTTCCCGACAGCCAGCTGCCCCTCTGTCCGTCGATGTACAAATCGGTGTAGCCCCGGTTGAATGTGGCCTGCAGGTCGGGTGTGAATCCTCCCTCGACCCTGCCGGCAGAAGCTCGGCAGTACTGGGGATGCGAGGCGATGAAAGCGTCGAGAACCTTGCTGTAGTGCCGTACAGTATTGCGCACATAGCTTTCGTTCTTGAGCCTGCCCTCAATCTTGAAGGAGCAGATGCCGGCTTCTGCCAGCTCCGCGATATGGTTGTCGAGCCTGTAGTCCTTCAGGGACAGCAGCGGAAAGTTCCGCATTAATGTCTTGCCGTCAGCGTCCTGAAGGTCATAGAGGGAACGGCAGGCCTGGATGCACGCGCCCCTGTTGGCGCTGCGCTCAGAAAGGTGTTCGCTAAGGAAGCATTCTCCGCTGTAGCAGACGCACAGGGCTCCGTGCACGAAGAATTCGAGCTCGCAGCTGACGGCCTTGCGGATTGAGGCAATCTGCTCCAGAGACAGCTGCCGTTCGAGCACGAGCCTGCTGAATCCGAGTGCTTCGAGGGCTGAGGCCTGCTCCGGCGTGCGGCACACCGCCTGGGTGGAGGCGTGCAGTTCAATGGGCGGCAGGCTTTGCCCGAGCAGACGGTAGTCCTGCACCAGTATGGCGTCGGAGCCTGCCTCGTAAAGCTCCCACACCAGCTGCGCGGCCATGCTCAGCTCCTCGTCATGCAGAAGGGTGTTGACCGTAGCATAAACCTTTGCTCCGAAGCGGTGGGCGTAATTTGCAAGGCCGGCAATGTCCTGCACCGGATTCCCCGCGGCTTCGCGCGCTCCGAATGAAGGTCCTGCGATATATACGGCATCGGCACCGCAGTCGATAGCTGCAATGCCGATGTCCTTATTCTTTGCAGGAGCGAGTAGCTCGAGCTTGGTTAGTTGCATTTGAGGGTTGTGATGTAGTAGGTGGCGGCTTCGCCCCATTTAGCGTCAGACTTGATCTGCTTGAAGTAGCCGCAAGCTTTGGCGTTGTCGTTTGCTCCCATGTAGGCAGTACCTATCTGGTAGATGGTCTGAGCCTTGTCTGAAGCCTCGGGGTTGAGGGCGAGATAAGCTTCGAAAGCTTCTGCTGCAACCAGATTCTGCTTGAGGCTGAGGGCTGCGGTGCCGATGAGCTTCTGTGCGTTGGCGCTGTCGTTGTTCTCGGCTGAGAGCTGCGCGTTCTCGAGCATGCCTTTCATGTCTTTCTCTTTCTGGCAGGCTACGGCCTTCTTGAGGTAGATGTTGGCGAGCTGCTTCTTGGCGTTGGCTTCCTGACCGTTTTCAGCTGCCTTGGTGAAAGCCTCGATGGCTTCGTCGGCCTTGTCGGCTGCTGCGAGGGCCTGTCCCAGCCTGAACCATGCGGCGCCGTTGGCAGAATCTAAATCAAGGACTGCCTTGTAGGCCTCTGCGGCAGCGTCATAATCCTTTGCGTTCAGCAGGGCTCCTGCCTTGGCGTTGAGCATCTGGGGGATGAGTTTGCCGGCTTCTGCTATTACCGCGTCATTGTTGCCGAAGTCCATCGCCTTGTCCATGGCCTGGTTGAAAAAGTCAACAGCACCGTCGAAATCGCTGATTTCAGCATTTTTCTTTCCGATGGAAAGAAGAACCTTGGGAATTGTCTCCTGGCAGTTTGAAACAATCTGGGCACCGTCCTCTCCGAGAGCGGAAGCCTGTTCCAAAGCTGTATTGAAATTGGCGAGGGCGCCTGTCAAGTCTCCATCATTGAGTGCCGTTGCTGCAGCGTTGTAGGTGTTTACTACTGTTTCCATGTCCTGTGCCATTGCAAAACCTGTTGCAACGAGAGCTACACAAAGTGATAAGAAAAATTTTTTCATAGCAAATTATGTCGTTTATAATAGTGGTTACCGGGGCAGATGATTAAAATAGCGTGCCAAAACTTGAGCAAAATTAATAAAAAAATAAAATACGGCAAATGTCAGTCGCCGGTGGCCTCGATAATGGCTTTGGCCCGGGCGTAGTCCTCGTCGTTGACAACGATGCGTACGTCGAAACCGGCTACACCCATGCCGAGGAAGGGCAGGTTCTCATTCACCACTTCACACTCTATCCCCTCGTTCTCGAGCATGCCCTTGACGATGTGTGCCTTGTAAACATCCGGATATTTTGCAACAGTTTTCATGGTTTTCAATATTGGTTTTTAGGGTTGCGCATGCGGTAGTTGTAATAAACGTTGCTGACGACGCGGGTGGTGTCCCTGATCGGGCCGTCGACATAAATCCTGTCTTCTCCCATATAGAAAGTGACTGCATCCTCCCACATCCTCGAGAAGCGCATGTAGCCCTTCTTCTGCCTGAATACCATCTTCTGGCTGTCTTCGCTCTCAAGTACGAATTCCGCATTCTCCATGGTCTGCATGATGGCGTCGCGGTAGCCTTCGGCCGGGCCGTCGAGCGTTATGTGGTTCTTGCGGAAACCGAAAGAAGGATAGGCTGCGGACACGATGGCGAAGAGCACGGCAATCTGCCACATGGCACCTTCTTTGAACAATGCGGCGAAGTCGCTCACCGGGTGCTTGAGCACGATGCAGACTATCGCAACGATGACAAAGAACAGAACGACGAAATATATAAGATATTTTACGGCGCGGATGAAGTATTTCATGATGATTTGCAGTTTGGATTTGACTGTATGTGACAAAAATAACTAAATTTGCCGTAAACGGCATAAAAAATCATTCGACATGGAAAACGCAGAAAAAATGAGAAAAATCGTAGTGGCGCTGGCGATTGTCGCAGTGCTGCTCGGAGGCGTGCTTGCCTATGTGTGGATAACCAAGAACAATCTCGTCAAAGACCTGAACATCGAGAAGGCCGACCTGACACAGGAGATGATGGAACTTCGTGCCGAATATGCAGAACTTCAGACTGCCAACGACACTCTCAGTGCCAACCTTGACATTGAGAGGGAGAAAGTTGACCAGCTGATAGAGAGATTCAAGCAGACTGAGGCTACGAACAGGGCGCAGATTCGCCAGTATGAGAAAGAACTCGGTACCCTGCGCTCCATAATGAAGCATTACATCGTACAGATCGATTCGCTCAACAACCTCAATGTTGCGCTCAGGCAGGAGGCTTCCGATGCGCGCCAGGAGGCGGCGGAGAACAGGCGCCAGTATGAAAACCTTCGCAGCACCACCGACGAGTACGCCCGTCAGGTTGCCGAGGGGTCTGTGGTCAAGGGGCGCGGAATGTCCCTCCACGCCATCAACGC
>Ga0265299_10006112_pt1 | contig 11036 bp, 10 predicted proteins | sample AusTroGonzalo_MG_4_FD_193485 | JGI IMG/M metagenome (GOLD analysis project Ga0265299, IMG submission 193485) | Bovine rumen microbial communities from tropical cattle in Woodstock, Queensland, Australia - Gonzalo_02 | ecosystem: Host-associated > Mammals > Digestive system > Stomach > Rumen ...
GCATCGTATTCAGCTATAATGCCATCTTTGCTAATATCAATACGACAATCTGGATTCCTTTTCACAGATTCACAAAGCATATATATACCCCGATAATCACCATTCATCACCAATTCTACATATTCATATGCTGGTGACCACTTTAGACCTAATAGCTCGTTTACCTTAAAACCAATCATAGTATTAAGATCAACATCTCCGGCTTTTAAAAGAAGCCAATCTTTATCCTCATATTTCTTATCATTGCTTCTTGTCAGTAAATCTGCTTTCTGCTGAAGCTTTATTTTATATGGTTTCTTAGGTAAATATGCGCTTGTATTGCCGCGAATCCTTATTGTTATTCCACTATTCCCCTTCTCATAAAGTCCACTATAATAAAGAACCTTTTCACCATGCTTAATAGTGAGAGACCCTGGAACTTTAGTGGCGTTAGTGATACTCAGGCTGACACCTCCCTCAGGCGGCTCCACATAGTCGCATGTGGGCTCTTCTGCTTCAACGGTGTTTATAATTAAAACAGGGAGTCCAACAGGTTCTTCCTCATCTACGGTTAGCCCATGACAGGATAATGAGCATATAATAGATAGAGTGAAAAGAATCCCAAATCTCTCCATACGATTCTACATCCACCACCCACTGGGCAATGCGATAAACTTATTATAAAACTCCTCTACGCCATTGGGCATATCTTGCTTTCCAAATGCAGAATAATATGAATTAGGAAGATGAACGGCAGAGCATGCATAACCGTTCTCCTTAAACATCTTCATATCCCCTTCTTTGTTGCTTGATAGAATGCCACAAATCCAATAGTTCGGTGTCGCATCTTTTCTGTCAATAAAGCCTAAGAAGGATGGCATTTCAAACAACCTATTCTCCCATAGCTTAGAATTTGCCGCCTGTTTTGCCAGTAGCTCATCGATTACTTCCATCTGACAGCATCCAATATAGCCATTAACATCACTTGGTGTCGCATTTACACTTGGGATGCTTATATCGCAAACAGCTGATATTTCTCCATTCTTATCGCGGAATATGCTTCTATCTATACCAAGATCTCGGATGATTGATGCTCTCTTGAAAAGCTCGTCATCTTCAAAAACAAGCGCTCCTCCCTCAATAGTGTTGGGCATACGTACTGTTTGGAAGTTGAAGATAGACATTGGAGTGCCAACATTTCCTAAGCGTTTTCCTTTATACTTTGCGCCAAAAGCTTCGATACAGTCATCGATCACATAGATTCCCTTCTCTTTTGCAATGGCGTTAATCTCATCTATATAGCCCGGGTAGCCGCAGAAATGGTAGTTGGAAATGAGTTTGGTTCTTGAAGTAATCTTGCTCTTTACACTATCAGGATCAAGTATACCATATTTAGGGTCTATGTCTGCCCAAACCACCTTCAGCCCTGCCTGTGCAAAGGGCATAGTGGACTGAAGGCAGGACATTGGAGTGGCTATAACCTCATCTCCAGGCTTAAGATCAAGCGTTCTTATCAACACTTGCCAAGCAAGACCATAGGTATTGGTGTAAAGAACTTGCTTAACGCCAATGTAATCAGCCAACTTCCGTTCAAACTCTCTAGCCCATTTTCCGTAAGCCAACGCTCCAGAATGTAGGATATTCTCTAACTCCGGCAATTCTGTCGGCATATAAGGTTTATATAATGGAATCATAAATAAGAATTAAAACATTCGACCACTATACTTTAAACTCTCTATTTCAGGGCAGTTAAAAACCATAGTAAATACCCCTGGGTCTTCTTCTGGTATAAATACCTTATTGTGAGTAACTACTGTCCAATCATACTTTTCATAGAATGGGATTAATAGTTTTTTGCAGAACAATAGCCCCATAACTCCCTTATCTAATAAGAACTGATTGGTTTTCTTTAGCAGGATACCTCCATAGCCTTCACCTTTCGAGGATGTACAGACGCAACCAACTCCATAGAAACCTACCGTTTTTCCATTCATTTCACCTTCTACAGGTGATAATGTCATGTAAGCTTTGTCTTTCCCATCTTCTGTAAGGAACACATGGTAGTCTTCTGGGCGCATATTATCAATAATCCATTTCACTTGGCTATCTACCGGATGGGGCCAAGCGACATTCTTGACAGCAATTCCCCGTAGAAGGTCTCGAAAAAGGATTTCACTATGCTTTATAAGTTGAAGCTCTGTCATAACAATGGTTTACCAACCTTTCTTGATTACTTCCACAATCTTCTCTCTATCTTCTTTGCTCACCCACCAACCACAAGGAATGTGTACAAAATTGGCGTACCACTCTTCCATGCCAGGCAAATCACGCTTTGATTCCTTGAAGATGCTGTGGGTATCGCTACGATGATGAAGTTGTGATGCCATAATATCATTAGCCTCCATCATTTTACAGAAGTCATCACGACGCTCCACTTTCATGGTGTAAAGCCAGTAGGAGCACTCTGTATTATTGTTGTATCGAACCAACTGAATTCCTGGAACGCCTTTCAAAGCCTCATCATAATACTTACCATTGGCAATGTATGTTCCAATAACCCCTTCAAGATGCTTCATTTGCCAGAGACCAATGGTAGCATTGACGTTATTCATGGCATACTTGTAGCCAACTTCGGTAATGTCGTTATCCAAACGGCTCTTGTCTTTGGAGAGGCCAAACCAGCGGAGTTTTCTAGCCCTATCCATTTGACTTCCATCACGCATAGCAAGGAATCCACCATCTACAGTGGTCATGTGCTTAATGGCCTGAAGAGAATAGATGGTATAAGCAGAGTTACATCCGGTCATCTTACCATTGTATTTACTGCCCATTGCGTGAGCAGCATCTTCAATGATAGGAATATTGAACTCCTCAGAGATCTTGGTGAACTCATCCATATCGCAGACCATACCAGCATAGTGAACCATCACAATAGCCTTGGTCTTTTCTGTTATGAGTTTACGAACGCTTTTAGGATCAAGCAAGCCGTTGGTGGGGTCAACATCGCCCCAGACCACTTTGGCGCCAACCATTGCAATAGATGTATTGGTAGGCTCTGCTGTCATAGGGGTACTGATAATTTCGTCTCCGGGCTTTATTCCTGCAAGAATATATGCAAGGTGCAAAGCGTCAGTACCTGAGTGAACAGAAATAATGTTGTCATTACCAATATAGGCTTTGAACTTATCTTCAAAATCGAATACAGGTTGACCGGTTGCCACATAGCCGCTATAGAGGATTTCCTCAAGGGCGGGCATCAATTCCTCGCGTGGAGGAAAATATGGTTTAACTAAAGGTATCATAAATAACTTGGATTAGAGGTTAGCTCTTTTTGCTTTTTCAGCTTCCCACTCTTTCAACTGCTCCTGAACATAGTCCAGTTTGAGCAGCATTTCCTTCATACCTTCAAGGTCGAGGCGACGGGTGTTGTCTGAGTTATACTGATCAAAGTCCACACGGTGGCCAAAGTTATCAATGTACTGGTCATAATTGAGGTCACGCATATCTGCAGGTACACGATAGAAATCGCCCATATCCTCTGCTTTTGCCATTTCCTCGCTGGTGCAGAGAGTCTCGTACATTTTCTCACCATGACGTGCTCCAATCACCAGAATCTCGTTGTCAGCATGGAAAATCTCCTTAACAGCCTGTGCCAATGTCTCAATGGTTGCAGCAGGTGCTTTCTGAACAAACAAATCCCCAGGGTTTGCATGAGTGAAAGCGAAAATAACAAGATCAACTGCCTCATCCAGAGACATCATGAAACGAGTCATCTCAGGCACTGTAACGGTCATGGGCTTGCCGGTCTTAATCTGCTCAATGAACAGAGGAATAATTGAACCACGGCTGCACATCACATTACCGTAACGGGTAGCACAAATGACTGTACCGCTTTCACGGGTACGAGGATCACGGCTCTTATTGATAGCGAGTTTCTCCATCAAAGCCTTAGTCATACCCATAGTATTAATAGGATAAGCAGCCTTGTCGGTAGAAAGCACCACAACGCGAGACACCTTATTACGAACAGCAGCTTCCAGTACATTTTCAGAACCGAAGATATTAGTGCGAACAGCTTGCATTGGGTAGAACTCACATGCGGGAACCTGCTTCAATGCGGCAGCACTGAAAACATAGTCTACACCATGCATAGCAGCATCAATGGCATCTAAATCACGCACGTTACCAATAATGAAGTGAACCTTGGAAGCTTCTTTCGGATGCTGTGCTTGAAGACGATGACGCATCTCGTCCTGCTTCTTTTCATCACGCGAGAAAATACGAATCTCTTTAATATCACTCGTAAGGAATCTACGAAGAACAGCATTACCAAATGAGCCCGTTCCGCCTGTGATTAACAAGACTTTATCTTTAAATACTGACATCTTCTTATTATTTCTAAATGTGGTACACTCCTTCCAAAGGACAAATGTTGTGGCAATCAAGGATTACCTTACCCTTCAGCTTGTCCCAATTCTGCTTAATGTGGTCGTGCTTTACCATAATGACCACCATATCTACCTCATCGAGGAACTGGTCAAAGTCCAGAATCTGGTTCTTGACAATCTCCTTGCTGGTAAAGAAAGGATCAAAGGTCTTCAGCGGACGTGCCAAATGACGTTCCTGAATGTCGAGCATCTGGAGTGTGGGGCTCTCACGAATATCATCCACATTCTCCTTATAAGTCAAACCATAGAGACCAACACGACGGTTGTCAGTGATACCATGCTCCTCCATAATCGCATGGATACGCTCAAGCACGAAGACGGGCTGATAATCGTTAGTCTTCATAGACTCGTCAATTACCTTAGCCAGCTGGGGATAGTCACCCACCAAGAACCAGGGGTCAACAGAGATGCAATGACCACCTACACCAGGACCTGGCTGCAGGATATTAACACGGGGGTGCATGTTGCAGATCTTGATAATTTCGTACACATCCATATTGTCGTGACGGCAGATGCGTGAAAGCTCATTAGCAAAAGCGATGTTTACAGCACGGTAGGTATTCTCTACTACCTTGGTCATCTCAGCAGTGCGGATGTCGGTAACAACAATCTCGCCCTGGCAGAAGCTGGCATAGTACTTCTTTACCTTCTCGCCAATCTCCTTAGAGTCGGCACCAATGGTGCGGTTGTTATGCAGCAGTTCATACACCATATTGCCAGGGATGATACGCTCTGGGGCGTGAACCAGATTGATGTCCTCACCAATCTTGAAGCCGTTGGCCTCAATGACAGGGCGCACGAACTTGTCAATGGTTCCGGGAGATACTGTTGATTCCACAACTACGGTAGCGCCCTTAGGGCATACCCTCATTACTTCCTTAACAGCTGCTACCACATAGCAGGCGTCCACCTTCTTGGAGAACTTGTCATAAGGGGTAGGAACACTGACAATATACACGTCAGTTTTCTGGTACTCTGTGGTGAACTTGATGCCTGCCTTTACGGCAGCCTGGAAGAGTTCATCAAGACCGTCTTCCTTGAAGGTTGTTTTACCTGCGTTAAGAGTTGCAACAAGTTCCTTGTTGTAGTCTGTACCTATGACTTCCACACCGTGAGAAGCCATCATCAATGCTGTGGGCAGTCCAATGTAGCCCAGTCCAATTACGTTAATCATTCTATTGTCATTTAAAATTTAATATTCAATTAATTATACTTCGTATCTATCTACGGCTTCGCCGTTGAGAGCGCGCGCAATACGGTCACAAGCTTTGCCATCACCATAAGGATTAACGGCCTTGCTCATACGCTCGTAAGCAGCTGCATCGTCCAACAAAGTGCTAACTCCATTCACTATCAGGTCATGGTTGGTTCCAACAAGATGAACAGTACCACTCTTCAGTGCCTCAGGACGCTCGGTGGTGTCACGCATCACGAGCACCGGCTTACCCAGGCCAGGAGCTTCTTCCTGAATACCACCGGAATCCGTCAACACAACGGTACTCTTCTCCATCAGATACACGAACTCCAGATATTGCAGAGGTTCAATGAAGAAAAAGTTAGGACGCGTCAAATCCTCACCAAACACCTCGTGGATGGGTTTGCGAACGTTCGGGTTCAGGTGCATTGGATATACAAAGTCAACCTCAGGATACTTCTCTGAGAGATCCTTCATGGCAGTCACCATGCTGATGAAGCCTTCGCCAAAGTTCTCTCTGCGGTGACCGGTAATCAAAACCAGTTTCTTGCCACCATCTAGGCGCGTCACATCGTAACCGGCATTCTTGAGTACATTAATCTGCTCGTCTGCCAGCGCCTTGTCTGTTTTCAGCTTATCCACAACCATGTGGAGGGCATCAATAACAGTGTTACCTGTTACGAATATCTGACCATGAGCTTTTTCCTCTTGCAGGTTCTTTTCAGAAAGCGGAGTCGGTGCAAAGTCGTAGGTAGCAATACGTCCCGTAATCTGGCGGTTCATCTCCTCCGGCCAGGGGCTGTAGATGTTGTGCGTACGCAAACCAGCCTCCACGTGACCTACAGGAATCTGCTGATAGAATGCAGCCAGAGCAGCTGCTGTAGAAGTGGTCGTATCACCGTGCACCAGCACCACGTCCGGTTTGCACTGGGCAAACACGTCACGCATACCAGTCAGCACGCGAGCCGTCACGTCATACAGGTCCTGTCCCTGCTTCATGATGTTCAGGTCGTAATCCGGCTTCACGTCAAAGATGGTGAGAACCTGGTCCAGCATCTCGCGGTGCTGACCCGTCACGCAAACAATCGTTTCAAACTCACTGGGATGCTTCTGGAACTCCTTCACCAGCGGGCACATCTTGATGGCCTCCGGGCGGGTTCCGAACACTAACATTACTTTCTTCATTGCACTGTATATTTCGTTGATTATTACCTAATGTATTAACTTTTCAAACTGCTCTTCCTTCGCTTACAATTCTTCCCAACACACCACTAACACTTTCACAATCAGCCTTGCTCAACTGATTGCTTTCATACTGACCAGTATATTTCAGCAAAAACGCCAGATGTTAACTTGTTAACTGTCAATTTCGGCTTTGCCGCTATAATAAGTCATAGCCCAAAGCCCGCCCTGTGCGGGCATTGGGCTGTACCCCTTTTAGCTTCAGGCTTATCTGGGTTGCCCCAGATAAGCCTGAAGCGGGTCCCATCGGCCAATGTAAAATTGCTATATGTTAAACTGATGTTAATCATGTATGTTATAAATACTATTACTACAGATACTCTGACAATATGTCAGCAACGTCCTGACTGGCAAACCATTTGCAGCATAGTTAGTTATGCTGGGGCTGTTAAGTCCAAATCTTCGCATAGAAAGGAGGTGTAGTAGCGATGGGCAAAAACCAGCATGTTGTTCCGAAAGGTAATCAGTGGGCGGTGAAAGGTGAAGGCAATCAACGAAACACCGCAGTCTGTAACACTCAGAAGCAAGCTATCGACATAGCTCGTCAGATTTCTAGAAATCAAAATTCGGAGTTGTTTATCCACAATAGGCAAGGTCAAATCAGAGAACGCGACTCTCATGGTCATGATCCTTTCCCGCCTGAAGGCTAATCAGAACTGGGATGTGCTAGTCACATCCCTTTTTATTTAACAATACCTTTCTCCAGATACTCAGCCAAGTTCGTACGGACTTTGGCAGCGGCTCCTTCGGCAGCAATTTTGGCGATATCGTGTTCCACCATAATCTTGACAAGCTGCTCGAAACTAGTCTTCGCCGGATTCCAACCAAGCTTAGCCTTGGCCTTGGTAGGATCGCCCCAAAGGTTGACCACATCCGTCGGCCTATAGAAGTCCTCGCTCACGGCGACGACGGTCTTTCCGATCAGGTTTTCGGGGCCCTTTACCACGATTCCCTTTTCGTTGATACCTTCGCCTTCGAACTTCAGTTCGATGCCGGCATGCCGGAAGGCAAGGTCAGTAAACTCACGCACAGAGTGTTGTACACCGGTGGCGATAACGAAATCTTCGGGCTCCTTATTCTGAAGGATAAGCCACATGCACTCCACATAGTCCTTGGCATAACCCCAGTCGCGGAGGGAGTCAAGGTTGCCCAGGTAAAGGCAATCCTGCAGTCCCTGAGCAATACGAGCGGCAGCGAGGGTAATCTTACGGGTGACGAATGTCTCGCCACGGCGCTCACTTTCATGATTGAAGAGAATGCCGCTGCAGCAGAACATGCCGTAGGCCTCGCGATATTCCTTCACAATCCAGAAGCCATAGAGCTTGGCAACGGCATAGGGGCTGTAAGGATGGAAAGGAGTGTTCTCGTTCTGAGGAACCTCCTCTACCTTGCCATAAAGTTCGGAGGTGCTGGCCTGATAGATGCGGCAGGTCTTCTCCAGGTGGCAGGCACGTACAGCCTCCAGCACGCGGAGCACGCCGGTAGCATCTACGTCGGCCGTGAACTCAGGCGAGTCGAAAGAGACTTGTACGTGACTCTGTGCGGCCAGGTTGTAGATTTCGTCGGGACGCACACTGCCCACCACCTTGACAATGGACATGGAATCGCTCAAGTCGGCATAGTGGAGATGGAAACCAGGTTTGCCTTCCAGGTGCGCAATGCGCTCACGGAAGTCAACACTGCTGCGGCGGATGATGCCGTGAACTTCGTAACCTTTATCTAAAAGAAACTCACAGAGGTAGCTACCATCCTGTCCGGTAACACCGGTTATCAATGCTGTTTTCATTATAGTGTATTTTTCGTTTATCTTTCAGCTCTCGTGGGGTTATTCAAGAAGTCGTCATACGCCATGCGAACGCCGTCTTCCAACTCTGTCTTGTAGGTCCAACCGAGTTTGGCAGCTTTGGAAACATCGAGGAGCTTGCGGGGAGTGCCGTTGGGACGGGTGGTATCCCATTTGATTTCACCTTCGTACCCAACGACTTTAGCGACAAGCTCTGTGAGGGCCTTGATGGTGAGCTCCTTGCCTGTGCCAGCATTCACCGTCTCGTTTCCGCTATAGTTGTTCATCAGGAACACGCACAGGTTGGCGAGGTCATCCACATAGAGAAACTCTCTTAAAGGCGAACCGTCACCCCAGCAGGTGACGCTCTTAGCTCCGGAGACCTTGGCTTCATGGAAGCGACGGATAAGGGCCGGCAACACGTGCGAGTGCTCGGGATGGTAGTTGTCATTGGGTCCGTAGAGGTTCGTCGGCATCACGGAAATGTAGTCGGTGCCGTACTGACGGTTGAGGAATTCGCAGTACTTGAGGCCAGAGATCTTGGCCAGGGCGTAGGCTTCGTTGGTCTTCTCCAGCTCGGAGGTTAGCAGGCAACTTTCAGGCATGGGCTGAGGGGCCATACGGGGGTAGATGCAGCTGGATCCCAAGAATTCGAGCTTCTTACAGCCGTTCTGCCAAGCTGCATGGATGACATTCATCTCCAGAATCATGTTGTCATACATGAAGTCAGCCAGAGCTGATTGGTTGGCTACAATGCCGCCCACCTTGGCAGCCGCCAAGAACACGTACTCGGGCTTTTCTTCGGCAAAGAATTTCTCCACTGCTTCCTGACGAGTGAGGTCCAGTTCCTTATGGGTACGAGTAATGATGTTAGTGTAGCCCTGACGCTGGAGTTCGCGTACAATAGCAGAACCCACCATTCCGCGGTGGCCAGCGACGTATATCTTACTGTTCTTTTCCATAGACTATAATCCAGGTCTTCTTATTGTTAGTTTAATTGCTTCTTTGTTCTCGTTAGCAAACGCCGCTGCGTCTTCTACGACACAGGCGAGATACCCTCCGCCACCAGCTCCGGGCATCTTCCAGGCAAGGACTCCGTCTTTGTACTGGTCAATGTAACTTTGCACGCAGCCTTGGATCATAGCCGGGAACATGACAGTCTGGGCATTGAAGCTAGCTTTGTAGGCTTGGGCAAAAGCCGTGAGGTCTTTGTTCATGATGGCCTGCCAGCAGTCGTCAGCCGCCTGTGCAAGGACCTTTACTTTGGGTTCGGTGATATCTTTACCCTCCACCACAGAGCAGCCAGGCTTTCGGGGTTCCATGGGGATCATCACCAAGTGCTGTTCTAGCCAGGTGAGGATACTTTCATCGTAGCAGGTCTCTATGCGCTCAGGCCAAAAGCGTCCGTTATAGAAGTGACGGCAGAGACCGGGGATGCAGATACCAATGCTATCCTGCGCACCGGAAATGATGCCGTCGTTACGCTCAGGATCATTCTCAAAACAAAACACCAGTTTAGCCAGCATTTCGGGGTCCATATTAGGAAGATGGTAAGGCCAGATCCTGCGAATCTGATTTCGGGTACTGGTGCTGAGGCCGCAACGCTCTCGAATTTCGAATGTCGGTTCCAGGCTTATTGTGATGGCCCAACCAGGAGCGTACTGGCTCACGTAAGGCTGGTCAATCCACGTCCCGGCAAGATCAAGGCGAGTAGGAATCTGAGATTCCGTCTTCTTGAGGTCAGTGCTGGAGCGGGCTTGCAGGCCTTTCTGGGGGACGCGTTCAAGCACCACGTATTCTATTCCGCGTTCCTCGCAGAATCGGCGCTTATCTTCATTACCCCCATCGGAGTTGACAACCAGGATGTCGGGCCTAAGAGCCTCAACAGTGGGCACGAAGTCCATCACGCCACTGCCGGCATTGATGAAGGCATCCTTGACATAGCGGATAGCCTTGACCATGAACAGGCGCTCCTGTTCAGAGTATATAGTCTTATGATGCTTATATCCTTCTATGGTCTTGTCGGAGCCAATACCCACATAGAGATCGCCATACTCCGCCGCCTGCCGGAAGAACTCCACGTGACCGCTATGCAACAGGTCGTAGCATCCAGATACAAAGACTTTTTTCGGTTTATTTGATTCCATTTTTACGCTTTCTGTTTATTGCAGCTAAGGGCATAGATGAGCACAACCACAAAGCAACCAAACGGCACTATATAGCTGAGGTTGACTCCTGCCGCATCGCTTACCATGCCTTGCACAGGGGTAAGCAGTGCTCCACCCAGGATAGCCATGATAATACCGGAGGCCCCTATCTTAATGTCACCCTCAGTGCCCGACATACTTCCCAGAGCGATACCGTAAATGGTGGGAAACATCAAACTCAT
>Ga0265299_10006114_pt1 | contig 11033 bp, 9 predicted proteins | sample AusTroGonzalo_MG_4_FD_193485 | JGI IMG/M metagenome (GOLD analysis project Ga0265299, IMG submission 193485) | Bovine rumen microbial communities from tropical cattle in Woodstock, Queensland, Australia - Gonzalo_02 | ecosystem: Host-associated > Mammals > Digestive system > Stomach > Rumen ...
CCAGCTGCTCCATCTTGTCATAGTCAACACGGCCTGTCTCAGGATTCAGGTCATAACCTACAGCATTGTAGAGGATACCTGATGAGTTTACAGCTGAACCGTGTGACAGGTGACCGCCGTGAGCCAGGTTGAGTCCCATGAATGTCTCTCCCGGCATGAGAACTGCCTGGAGTACGGCAGCATTGGCCTGTGCTCCTGAGTGGGGCTGTACGTTAGCGTACTCGGCACCGAAAAGCTTCTTGATGCGGGCAATAGCCAGGCTCTCAGCCTCGTCAACTACCTCGCAACCACCGTAGTAACGCTTGCCGGGATAACCCTCGGCGTACTTGTTGGTGAGGCAGGAACCCATGGCCTGCATAACCTGGTCGCTTACAAAGTTCTCAGAGGCAATGAGCTCAATGCCTTTTGCCTGGCGCTGATGCTCGCGCTCGATGATGTCAAAAATCTCTTGATCTCTTTTCATATATTTTATTGTGTTGGTTTTATATCCTCAGAACATTATTCCGTATGAGAACGATATGATGCTGACCCTCCTGTCCAGTGTGATGCTTGGGGCCGATGCGTTACCGGTGGTCTCATACATGCTGTGTGAAACGTTGTTTATGGTTGCTTCATATTCAAAATCCAGGAATGTGCGTCCTATGTGTATGCTCAATCCGGCAGTCCATCCAAGAGTCAGTTCCGTAGGCTTGTCAGTATACTCATACGGAACGGTGTTGGTGTATTCTACAGTGTAATACTGGGACGGAGCGTACCTGAGACGCGGTCCGGTGAATATTGTCATCCTGTAAGGCGTACGGTCTACCACGTGATATCCTATCTGCAACGGAATTGACATGGACAACGCTGAGAATGAACACCCCATCTCGTCACGTGTGGTGGCTTCGGAGTCCCAGCCGTTCTTGTCAACAAAGAATGATGACCTGTTGGAGTTCAATCCAACGCCGGTCTGAAAGATAAAGCTCTTGGCTGTTATTCTCAGCTGAAGGGCTATGAAATTGCCCACCTGTGTATCCTGGGTGTAGTCTGGCAGCTTGTGACCGTCTATCTCTGCTTTTGTAAGGTATGTGCCGGTTGCTGCAAATCCCATCTTGAGACCCCAGTTGAAATTGTATGAGGGGGACGGGGTGCCTTTTAAATCCTGTGCCGTAAGAGTCATGGCAGGCAGGATCATGAGCAGTATTGCAAGCGCGCGGCGTTTCATTACAGCAGTTTTATCTCACCTTTATGTATATCCTTGTTGCAGTAGCGGCAGCGCAGTGTGCCGTTCTCCTTGTCCACTACATCAAACACGGTCTGCATAGGCTCGTGGTTGGTGATGCATTTGGGGTTGCCGCACTTTACTATGCCGCGGACCTCACTGGGCATGGAGATCATCTTCTTTTCAACCACCTCATAGTCACGGATTATGTTCAGTACTATGTTGGGGGCTATCACTGAGAGCTTTCCGCACTCCTCTTCTGTGAAATAGCGGTCAGCAATCTTGATTATTCCTTTGCTTCCCATCTTGCGGCTGCTCAGGTTTGAGCCGATGGTGATGGGGTTGCTTATACTTGTAAGACCCAACAGGTTGACAACGTCAAAGACCTTGTCTGACGGTATGTGGTCTATTACGGTTCCGTTCTGAAGTGCCGCAACCAGCAGCTCTGATTTTCCAGTCTTTTCCATAGCGGTCATTTAAGAAGGTTCAAAGCATTACAGATAAGGGCCTCACGTACATAGAGTCCGTTCTTGGCCTGCTGGAAATAGTATGCCTTGGGGTTGGCATCCACATCCTGCGCAATCTCGTTCACCCTGGGCAGGGGATGCAGTATCCTCAGGTTGGGCTTGGTGTTGCGGAGCATCTCATTCTTAAGGATGAACATATCCTTTACGCGCTCATACTCCATGAGGTCGGTGAACCTCTCACGCTGTACGCGGGTCATGTAGAGTATATCGGCATCGGCTATGGTCTCCTCGTCAAAGCTGCTGTGCTCCTCAAATCTTATGTTGTGCTGGCGGCAGTACTCCTTGTACTCCTCGGGCATCTTAAGTTCATCGGGAGATATGAAATGGAACGTGGGGTTGAAGAACCTCATGGCCGTGAGCATTGAATGTACGGTGCGGCCGTATTTGAGGTCACCCACCAGATAGATGTTCAGGTCATCCAGACGTCCCTGTGTCTTGAGCATGGAGTAGAGGTCAAGCATGGTCTGTGAGGGATGCTGGTTGGCACCGTCACCGGCATTGATGATAGGCACCGGAGATACCTCACTTGCATATCTTGCTGCTCCCTCAAGGTAGTGGCGCATGATGATGAGGTCTGCATAGTTGCTGACCATCATGATGGTGTCCTTGAGAGTCTCACCCTTTGACGAACTGGTGGTGGCGGCATCGGAGAAACCTATCACGCGACCTCCCAGACGGTTGACCGCGGTCTCAAAACTGAGCCTGGTCCTGGTGGATGGTTCAAAGAAAAGTGTTGCTACTATTTTCCCGTCCAGAATTTTTCTGTTAGGATTGGCTTCGAATTGGGCAGCATGCCCCAGGAGCCAGAGGATATCCTCTCTGTCAAGCCCTTCGAGCGAAATCAGACTACGGCCTGTTTGATCCATTTGAGTATAGTTTGTTCGGGAGTCCAAAATTACTAATAAAATACCAACTGCGTGAGTGCTTGTTCATAACTTTCCCTAAAAAGCCAAATTTTTATGGCGAGTGTTTTGAATACGCCGTTTTTATGCTAAATTTGTAGGATAATGCATGCTCCCGGGTGTATGTGCGCCAAGGGGCTTTGCGGCAGTTGAACAAGAAATGAGCAAGACTTTAAAACGTATCATCCTGGGCCTCTGGGCCTTATTCGTGGTAGGTATCATTACCGTATATCTCATTTTTGCCGGAATCGGTAGGGGGTGGATTGGAGACGCCCCGTCTGTTGATGACCTTGAAAACCCCATTGACAAGTTCGCAACCCAGATCATATCGTCCGATGGCGTTCTTTTGGGAACGTTCAACAACTCACTTGACAACCGTGTCTGGGTTGACTTTGACGAGCTCTCACCCTATGTGGTACAGGCGCTTGTGGCAACTGAGGATGTCCGTTACCAGGAGCATTCAGGCATAGACCTCAAGGCTCTTGTCAGGGCAGTGGTGAAACGTGTCATACTGCAGCAGCGCAGTGCCGGCGGTGGCAGTACCATAACACAGCAGCTTGCCAAGCTGCTTTACACTGAGCATGTAGCGAGCGGAACAGTACGTAGAGCTTTGCAGAAACCCTCAGAGTGGGTTATTGCCGTTAAGCTTGAGCGTTATTACACAAAGGAGGAGATCATGACCCTCTACCTTAACAAGTACGACTTTGTGCATCAGGCAGTGGGTATCCACTCGGCATCACATGTCTATTTTGGAAAACTGCCGTCAGAGCTCAATATAGAGGAGGCTGCCACACTGGTGGGTATGTGCAAGAATGCGGCACTCTACAACCCCAAATCACATCCCAAACGCTCGCTTGACCGTCGTAACGTGGTGCTCAGCCAGATGCAGAAAGCCGGTTACCTGACAGAGGCCCAGATGGACTCACTGCAGGCAACAGAGATAGTGCTGGATTATCATGAGGTTGACCAGAAGGTGGGTCAGGCTACATATTTCAGGGAGTTCCTGCGTCTTAAGATGAGGGAGCGCAAGCCGGATCATGCATGGTACCGTGAGCATGGCCTTACAGAACAGCAGTTCTATGATGACTCCATAGACTGGGAGCAGGATCCCCTCCACGGCTGGTGCAACAAGAACCTTAAGGATAACGGTGAGCCCTACAACCTCTATACTGATGGTCTCAAGGTCTACGTAACCATAGACTCCCGCATGCAGCAGTATGCAGAGGAGGCTGTGGCCGCACAGCTGCAGGATTATCTGCAGCCGGACTTCTTCAAGGCTAAGAAGGGTGTCAAGACAGCTCCGTTTACAAGCAACATCACACCGGAGCAGGCTATGTCCATACTTGAGAAATCTCTTCTGGATGCCGGTTACAGGCAGCAGCTTAGAAAGGGTGTCTCAATGGATTCTCTGCGTAAGATATTCAACGCTCCGCACTCCATGAGCCTCTTTACATATGACGGTTATGTTGACACCATACTTACTCCTCTGGATTCTATACGTTACATGCTCTCATACCTGCGTACGGGATTCATGTGCATGGAGCCCAAGACCGGATATGTCAAGGCTTATGTAGGTGGTCCCAACTACGGTGCGTTCCAGTATGACATGGTTACAAAGGGACGTCGTCAGGTGGGTTCAACCATGAAACCGTACCTCTACACGCTTGCCATGGAGAGCGGCTACTCTCCGTGTGACCAGGTTATCAACCAGACCCAGACCATACTCACAGAGTCCGGTCAGATTTGGCAGCCCAAGGATGACGGCAAGCAGATGCTGGGTCAGCTGGTATCACTCAAGTGGGGCCTTTCACGCTCCAACAACAACGTGACAGCATTCCTCATGGGTAAGCTGGGACCTGAAGCATTCTATAACATTCTGCGTGATTTCGGTCTGAGGGACCGCAACATCATACCTGTCCATGCTCTCTGTCTGGGTACCTGTGACGTATCGGTACAGGAGATGGTAAGCGCCTATTCATCATTCGTGAACCGCGGCATCAGGACCTCTCCGCTCTACGTTACCCGTATTGAGGATTCTGAGGGTAATGTACTGGCACAGTTCACCGCCCGTAACCATGAGGTGGTAAGTGAGGAGGCATCGTTCAAGATGATTGATATGATGCGTGCCGTTGTCAACGAGGGTACGGGTACACGTCTGCGCAGCTCACGTCTGTTCCCCACATTCTATAACGTAGACTGCGGCGGCAAGACCGGTACCACCGATAACCACTCCGATGCATGGTTCATGGGTTATACCCCTGATCTGGTAGCCGGATGCTGGGTAGGAGGTGAGGTGCGTGACATCCACTTTGACGATATGGATCACGGCCAGGGCGCACATGCGGCACTTCCCATATTCGGTAAGTTCATGGATAAGGTGTATGCCGATTCTGCCCGTCTGGGTTATCTGCCCAGCACCCGTTTTGATATACCTGAGGATTATGACCCGTGTGCGGGATACATGAATCCGGAGGGTGACATTCTTGATAACTATACAATGGATTCTTTCTGATGGAATTTGCAGCAATCATACCTGCCCGTTACGCATCTACGCGTTTCCCTGCCAAACCGTTGGCTGTGCTGGGCGGCAAACCTGTGATAATACGTGTCTGCGAGCAGGCCAAGAAGGTCTTTGACCATGTGTTCGTGGCAACTGATGATGAACGTATCTTCAATGCGGTACGTGACGGTGGATTTACTCCCATAATGACCCGTCAGGACCATAAGAGCGGCACCGACCGCTGCTTTGAGGCGTTCTGCAAGTGCGGCGTCAAGGCCGATGTCGTTGTCAACATACAGGGTGATGAGCCTTTCATCCAGCCTTCTCAGTTGCAGACAATCAAGAGCCTGTTTGACAGCCCTGAGACTGACATTGCAACGCTGGTAAAGCCGTTCGCTGCCAGTGCACCCTTTGACAAGGTTGCAAACCCCAACAGTCCCAAGGTGGTGGTGGATGACAACTGGAACGCACTCTATTTCAGCCGTAGCGTCATTCCCTATCTCCGTGGAATACCTCAGGAGGAGTGGCCCTCACACCATACCTACTACAAGCATATCGGACTCTATGCATTCAAGGCCGATGTGTTGAAAGCTGTTACGCAGCTGCCTCAGGCACCCCTTGAGAAAGCTGAGAGTCTTGAGCAGTTGCGCTGGCTATCCGCCGGTTACAGGATCAAGGTGGGTGTTACCGATGTCGAGACCATAGGCATCGATACCCCTGATGACCTTGCCGCCGCCGAACAATTCCTTAAGCAGCAGTCACTATGAGAATAGCCGTATATATTTTGTCACTCCTTTTATCGGTCCCTCTGGTTTCATCGGCCCGTAACAACCATCAGGACAGCCTTAAGCAGGATAAGAAGAACCATCTTGTCTTAAGTGACGGCTCCGTTTATACCGGACAGCTGAAAATGCGCAAGCCTTCAGGTACAGGACGCACCGAGCATGTGAACGGTGATGTATATGAGGGCGCATATGAGAAAGGACTGAGAAAGGGTGTAGGTATATGCCATTACAATAACGGTGACCTTTACCTTGGTTTCTGGGATGAGGATGTCCGTTGGGGTGAGGGAGAGCTGCAGTATGCATCGGGCGATGTATACAAGGGCAGCTGGAAGTCCGGCATCCGTGAAGGAAAAGGCGTATACATGTGGGCCGACGGCTCCTACTACTCAGGTGAGTGGAACTCCGATATGCGTCAGGGTACAGGTACCATGTACTGGAATGACAGTTCAGAGTACCGCGGCTCATGGGATAAGGGACTGCGTGACGGTCACGGTGAGTACCACAGCGGCTCTTACACCTACTCCGGAACCTGGAAGAAGGATCTGGAGAACGGCAACGGCACATGCACCATGCCCAACGGTGACTCTTATAAGGGTCAGTTCCGCAACGGCACCATAACCGGAACAGGAGACTATACGTTTGCCAACGGCGATGTATATAAAGGTACGTTGCAGAACGGTATGGCCGAGGGTAAGGGTGTCTACTCATGGGCCGATGGCTCTGTCTATGACGGCGAATGGAAAGATAACCGCCGTGAAGGAACGGGCCGTATGACCTGGGCCAACGGCGACAGCTACTCAGGTGAGTGGCAGAATGATATACCTTGGGGTGACGGCGCCATGACTCTGGCCGACGGCACCAAGTTCAAAGGTTCCTTTGTGAACGGTGTCGTTGACGGCAAGGGTGTGGTCGAGGAGACCGACGGAACGCGTCTGGAGGGTGTGTTCAAGGAGGGCTACCGTACCGGCACATTCACTGTCAGGGACAGGTCAGGAAAAAAGATTAGAACAATAATTTATTGATGTTATGATACTTGATACACTTGACAATCTCAAAAAGTACGCATATCTGAGTCCGCTGATGGACAAGGTGCTGGAGTTTTTCAAGAACACGGACCTCTCTGCCCTTCAGACCGGCAGGATAGCATTGCAGGGTGATGACCTCTTTGTCAATGTGAACCGTCAGGGCGCCCAGAGTAGGGATGAGGCTCCCATCGAGGCGCACAGGGAGTATATAGATATACAGGTACCCATATCGGCCGATGAGGAGATGGGATATATAGCTGATTCATTCATGCCTGATCCCAAGATACCTTACAATGCCGATAGGGACGTTACCTTCTACTCCGGTAAGTGTGACACCTACCTGAACGTAAGGAAAGGTATGTTCGTGGTGTTCTTCCCGGGTGAGGGACATGCTCCCGCCATTACAAAGGACGGCATATTCAAACTGATAGTAAAGATACGTAAGTCATGCTGAAGATAATAGAGAATGACCCTTGGCTGACACCCTATACCGGTGCCATTGAAGGTAGGCACGATCATGCCCTGTGGCGTGAGAGTCAGCTTACCGGCGGAAAAATGAGCCTGAAGGATTTTGCCTCCGGGTATCTCTATTACGGCTTGCAGCGTACTGAAAGCGAATGGGTGTTCAGAGAGTGGGCTCCCAATGCTACTGATATCTGTCTGATTGGTGATTTCTCAGGCTGGGAGGAACAGGAGCGTTTCCGTCTGCACCGCATCAATGATGCCGGTGACTGGGAGGTGCGTATCCCTGCCGGAATGATCGGTCACGGTCAGCATTACAAGATGCGTGTCAAATGGAACGGCGGTCAGGGTGACCGTATCCCGGCATGGTGCCGCAGGGTTGTCCAGGATGAACAGTCCAAGATATTCTCGGCCCAGGTATGGGATCCGCAGAAACCGTTCAGATTCAAACATAAGGATTTCAGTCCCAAGCAGGATCCGCTGCTCATATATGAGTGCCATGTGGGTATGGCGCAGGAGCGTGAGGGCGTAGGCACGTATATTGAATTCAAGAACAACGTGCTGCCCCGTGTCAAGGCGGCAGGTTATAACTGTATACAGGTGATGGCCATACAGGAGCATCCTTATTACGGCAGCTTCGGCTATCATGTTTCCAGCTTCTTTGCTCCGTCATCGCGTTTTGGAACGCCCGAGGAGCTTAAGGAGCTTATTGACACCGCCCACGGTATGGGTATATCGGTCATTATGGACCTTGTCCACTCCCATTCGGTCAAGAATGAGTATGAGGGTCTGGGTAACCTGGCCGGTGATCCCAACCAGTATTTCCTGCCCGGTGACCGTCATGAGCACTCGGCCTGGGGCTCTCTCTGCTTTGACTACGGTAAGGATCAGGTGCTTCATTACCTGCTCTCCAACTGCAAATACTGGCTTGATGAGTTCAAGTTTGACGGATTCCGTTTTGACGGCGTCACCTCAATGCTTTACTACAGCCACGGCCTGGGTGAGGCATTCTGCAACTACGATGATTACTTTAACGGCCATCAGGATGATGATGCCATATGCTACCTGATGCTTGCCAACCGCGTGATACATCAGTTCAATCCCGGTGCCATAACCATAGCCGAGGAGGTGAGTGGCATGCCGGGTCTGGCTGCGCCGTTTGATGACGGCGGATTTGGCTTTGATTACCGTCTGGCCATGAATATCCCGGATTACTGGATCAAGACCATCAAGGAACGTAAGGATGAGGATTGGTCCATGGCCGGTATCTACTGGGAGGTCACCAACCGTCGTAAGGATGAGAAGACCATATCATACGTAGAGAGTCATGACCAGGCTCTGGTGGGTGACAAGACCGTCATTTTCCGTCTGGTTGATGCCGATATGTACTGGCACTTCACCAAGGATGGCGGCAATGACGTGACAGCCCGCGGCATAGCGCTGCATAAGATGATACGTCTTATCACGGCATCTACGATAAACGGCGGTTACCTTAATTTCATGGGTAATGAGTTCGGTCATCCCGAGTGGATTGATTTCCCGCGCGAGGGTAACGGATGGAGCCATAAATATGCCCGTCGTCAGTGGAGTCTGATAGACAACAAACAGCTGGCATACTCCTGGCTCGGTGATTTTGACTGTGCACTGATGAAACTCATCGGCTCAGTCAAAGGGTTCCAGAGTAAGGATGTGGTGGAGTATTGGCATAATGACGGTGACCAGGTTCTGGCTTTTGGACGTGGTGACCTGGTGTTCGTGTTCAATTTCAATCCTACACGTTCATTCTCTGATTACGGTTTTCTTGTACCCAAGGGTTCATACAAGACCGTTCTTGACAGTGACTCAATAGAGTTTGGCGGATACGGCCGTGTGGATGACAATCTGGAGCATTTCACGCTGCAGGATCCGCTTTATAAAAAGGTACGGAAGGAGTGGCTTAAGTTATATCTGCCCGCCCGTTCTGCAATGGTTCTGAGAAAAGTTCGCTCAAATGCAAAGAAAGGTTGACTACAAAGGTATGAGGGTTTTGTGTGAGGTCCTTTTCATAGGCTTCACCTTCTGCTGGATCCACATCTTTCAAGGTGATCTGGTCAGTGCTGGTTTTCAGGATCTCTTTGAGGGTAATGAGAGGCTTCTGGTAATGGTTGAACATCACCATCTGCCGCTCTCCATAGCGCTTACCCTCTTTGTCTTCCTTTTCTGCCTTTTGGGCAGGTTGATACTGCGTTTCAATGCGGGACTCTACGCCTGCAACTATCTTCTTGCGTCGTTGGTGTTGGGTGCTGTTACCGGATATGACGGTGAGAGTCTGTTTGGACAGAGTTCCGGACAGTGGCTGGTTGCTGCAGCCTATAGCGTTGCTCTCATCATCATATGCAAGATAGTGGCCTCCGTTCCCAAATCGTCGTATAACAATATCCTGCGTTCAGTTACAGGTAACCTGTTCCTTATGTCGCTGTTGTTCATCCTTACCGGATTCCTGGGAAATACTGATGAGAATCTGCATCGCCAGCTGCGCATGGAGAGTCTCATGGCGCAGGGTGAGTATGAGGAGCTGCTTAAGGTGGGCCTTAATGAAGAGGAGTCAAACCAGGCTATTGACATGCTGCGTGTCCAGGCTATGCTTAACCTTACTACCGATGGCAATCCTGCAGGCAGCGGGATAGGAGAGTATCTGTTCAGTTACAGCATATCGGACGCTGTAACCCTGTCCGATAAACTGAAGACAATGGACGGCATGGAGCCTTATCTGGCATCGTGTCTTCTGGACGGTGACCTGGCCTCATTCAAAGGTAATATTGAGATAGATTCATACCGTGAGATGCCCAAGTATTACCTGCAGGCATTGGTAATGGCCGATGACACTCTTGCCAGTAAGCAGCGTCACTTTGATAGAGAGAGGGCTCAGTATGACGAGTTTCTGGATGAGTTGGAGCCTTTGGCTGACTATCCGCTTCAGTTCCGTGCCAACAGGACATATGTCAAGTATCACAAAACCTATTACTGGTTCAAGCTGTTCTGCGTAAAGTAACTCTTAAGGAGCATATATAAAAAAGGTGGAGGGTTTTGCCCTCCACCTTTTGTTATATTGAAAACTGCCTTTTAGCAGTTTTCGATTGCACCCTGTGCTGCAGCCAGACGTGCGATAGGCACGCGGAACGGTGAGCAGCTTACGTAGTTAAGACCTACCTTGTCGCAGAACTTAACTGATGAAGGCTCGCCACCATGCTCGCCGCAGATACCGCACTTAAGGTCGGGACGTACTGAACGGCCCTTCTCTACAGCCATCTTAATGAGCTGGCCAACACCCTTCTGGTCCAGAACCTGGAACGGGTCAACCTTAAGGATCTTCTTCTCCAGGTAAACCGGGAGGAATGAAGCGATATCGTCACGTGAATAACCGAATGTCATCTGAGTGAGGTCATTGGTACCGAATGAGAAGTACTCAGCGTGAGCAGCAACTGCATCAGCGGTAAGAGCGGCACGCGGAATCTCGATCATTGTACCAACCTTGAACTCGAAGGGCTTAACACCCTCAGCCTCGAACAGCTTGGCAGCGGTCTCGCGGATGATAGCCTCCTGCTGCTCAAACTCGTGGTGCTTACCAACCAGAGGTACCATGATCTCGGGC
>Ga0265299_10006115_pt1 | contig 11032 bp, 7 predicted proteins | sample AusTroGonzalo_MG_4_FD_193485 | JGI IMG/M metagenome (GOLD analysis project Ga0265299, IMG submission 193485) | Bovine rumen microbial communities from tropical cattle in Woodstock, Queensland, Australia - Gonzalo_02 | ecosystem: Host-associated > Mammals > Digestive system > Stomach > Rumen ...
CAGCGAAGCGTTGGTCATGCCGGGGATAATGTTCACTTCCAGAAAGTAGATGCCATCCGGCGCCGAAATGTAGTCCATACGCACCAGGCCCTTGCATCCCAGCCGCCGGTAGATGCGGCAGGAAATTTCCTGGATCTGTTTGGTAAGCGCGTCCGGAATCTGGGCCGGGCATACCTCCCGGCTGAAGCCGTTGTATTTGGCGTCGTAGTCGAACCAGCCGGTAGTGGAAATAATCTCAATTACCGGAAGAGGCTTAGGCTCTATGCCGTCGAAATACACGGCGCAGGTAAGTTCGTGCTCACAGGTGATGGCGGCCTCTACCAGAACCGTATCTCCTTCCTTGAAGGCATAGCGGATGGCTTCCGGCAGGTCTTCGGCCTTCTCTACCTTGGAAATGCCGAAGCTGGAACCGGCCGAGGTGGGCTTTACAAACACGGGAAGTCCCAGCGCGGCTACAGTTTTGGCGCTGAAGGTTTCAATGTCTTCCCCCTGCCGGATAAAGGCGTCCGGAGCCAGCTTTACATAATCGGCCCCGCGCAGATAGCTTTTGCAGGAATACTTGTCGAAGGCCACGGTGGTAACGAAGGCGCTGCAGCTGGAATGCGGCACGCCCAGCATTTCCAGATAGCCCTGCAGCAGGCCGGTTTCTCCGGGGGCGCCGTGCTGCATGATATAGGCGAAGTCGAATTTGATCTTTTCGCCCAGCACCATTACGGAGAAGTCCGATTTATCTACATCGGGCTGTGCTCCTTCCGGGAACGGTACTCGCATGGAATTGGCCTTTCGCATGGCCACCAGCTTCCATTTGCCGAAACGGGCGAAAATCTCATATACATCGTACTGGAACTCGTCGATGCGCGAGGCGGTGAATTCTCCGCTGCGGCAGGCCACTTCCCATTCGGAGGAGTCGCTTCCGTAAATAACTGCGATAGACTGATACTTGGCCATTATTCGAAGTAGTAATTTTCAAGGTCTGACTTTTCCGGGGTGGAATCTTCCGTCTGCGGCGTGCAGAAGGATTCATGCGCCCACTCGGGGAATACCTCCGATGCCGATATGCCCAGGGTTCCGTCTTTGAGAACCTTCTGCATCCAGAGACCCCAGATGGGAAGGGCCATGTTGGCGCCCTGTCCCAGATTGTTGTTGGTAAAATGCACGTAGCGGTCTTCGGCGCCTACCCATACGCCGGCGGTAATGGACGGCGTGTAGCCGATGAACCAGCCGTCGGAGTTGTCGTTGGTGGTGCCGGTCTTACCCGCGATTTCTCCCTTGAGACCATAGCGGAAACGGAGCCGGGCGCCGGTGCCGCCATCCACTACGGCCTGCATCATGTGCACCATTTCGCCGGTGGCCCGCAGCGAGAGGACCTCGTGCCTGCGGTCCGAGAAACTGCCCAGGATGTTGCCGTCGCTGTCTTCTATCCGCGTAACGAACAGCGGATTGGTGTAAATACCGCCGGAAGGGAAGGTGTTATAGGCGGTGACCATGTCGTAAACCGACAGGTCGGCCGCGCCCACACACAGGGAAACCACCGGGTCTATAAAGCCGCCGATGCCCATCTTGCGCATCATATCCACCATGGATTCCGGCCCCAGCTGCTGCATGAGGAAGGCCGATACGGAATTGGAGCTGTGCGCCAGGCCCCAGGTAAGATTTACCATGGTGCCGTCGGCGTGGGTGTCGGTAGGAGACCAGGTCTGGTCTCCGTTGGTGACGATGACCACCGGGGAATTGCGCACAGGGTCGCACGGCGTCATGCCGCTTTCCATGGCCAGGGTGTAGATGAAAGGCTTTACGGTGGAGCCCACCTGGCGGCGGCCCTGCCGGACGTTGTCGTATTTGAAGTAGCGGTAGTCCGGACCGCCCACATAGGCCTTTACATGTCCGGTACCCGGTTCAATGGCCATGAAGGCTGCCCGGAAGAAGGACTTGTAGTAGCGGATGGAGTCGTCCGGTGTCATGAGGGTATCCCGATATCCCGGCTTGTCCCAGGAGAAGACCCGCATCTGTACCGGTTCCGAGAAGCTTTTCTCAATTTCGGCATCGGTATGGCCGGAGGCCTTCATCATGCGTGTACGGTCGCTCCAGCGGCGGGCCTGCTTAAGGGTGGTTTCAATCACCTTCTTGTCCGTATCGGACGTGAAGGGAGCGTTCTTGCGGTTTTTGAGTTCCCGGAAGAAGGCCTTCTGCAGGTCCTTTCCCAGATGTTCGGCGATGGCTTCCTCGGCATAGCGCTGCATCTTATAATTGATGGTGGTGTAGATGCGCAGGCCGTCCCGGTCCAGGTCGTACTGCGTGCCGTCGCTCTTGGTGTTCTTGTTCAGCCAGCCGTACAGCGGGTCGTCGGCCCACAGGAGGGAATCTACCCGGTAGTCTTCCGCTGTGGCGTAGGAGGAACGCTTGGGCTTGCCGGCCGACATGGTGCGGCGCAGCATATCCCGGAAATAGGGGCCTACGCCGGTGGTGCGGTCTCCGGTGCGGGTGTGCAGGTTAATGGGCAGCTGCTGCAGGGAGTCGCATTCGGCCTTGGTAAGGTATTTCATTTCCTGCATGCGGCTGAGAACGAGGTTGCGGCGCTTGAGGGCGTTCTCCGGATTGATGGAAGGGTTATAGCGCGTGGGCTTGTTTACCATACCCACCAGCACGGCGCTTTCCTCCGTGAGCAGTTCCGAGGGGTGTTTCCCAAAGAACTGGTTGGCGGCCGATGAGATGCCATAGGAGTTGGACCCGAAGAAGATGGCGTTCAGGTACATGTCCACAATCTCTTCCTTGGTGTAGTTGCGCTCCAGCTTGATGGCGGTGATCCACTCCTTTAATTTAATCCATACCATCTTTACCTTACCCACATGCTCTCCGCGGGGATACAGCGTTTTGGCCAGCTGCTGGGTGATGGTGGAGCCGCCGCCCTGGGAGGAGTCCCGGGACAGGAGGGTTTTGAATAACACGCGGGCCAGCGACCAGATATCTACGCCGGAGTGCTTGTAGAAGCGCTTGTCTTCCGTAGCCACGGCGGCCTGCACCAGCGAGGGGGCCAGCTCCTCGTAGCCCACGAAGGTACGGTTCTCTATATGGTAAGTGGTAAGGATTTCCCCTTCTTCGGCAATGACCTGAGTGGCCAGCTTGGAATCCGGGTTCTCCAGTTCTTCGATGGACGGGATATCGGCAAAGGCCCAGACTATGCACAGCATGAGCAGCAGCGCCGCGATGGGGGCGAGCAGCAAAATCCAGAACCATTTGACGATTTTCTTTTTGGTGGTCTCTGTCATCTCAAAAAAATTTGTACCCGCACAAGACCTAAGGTCTTGCCAAGGAATCCAGATTACAAAATTAATCAGAAAATTTGGAAAATTGCCCCGATTCTGCTTTACTTTGCAAAAGAATTCGGGCTTCGGCCCCCAAACAGACAGACTATGCAGGGAAAAAACTTAGTGATTGTGGAGTCCCCGGGCAAGGTTAAAACCATTCAGGATTATCTGGGGAAAGAAGATTATCTGGTAAAGGCCTCCGTAGGCCATATCCGGGACCTGGAAGAGCATAAGCTCAGTGTGGACGTAGAGCATGGATTCCAGCCGGAGTATGTAATTCCAGCCGGCAAGCGCAAGGTGGTGGCCGATTTGAAAAAGCTCTCGGCCGAAGCCGAAACCGTATGGCTGGCCTCCGATGAAGACCGTGAAGGAGAGGCTATATCCTGGCACCTGTCGGAAACCCTGGGCCTGCCCCGGGAAAAGACCCGCCGGATTGTTTTCCACGAGATTACGAAGAACGCCATCCTGGAAGCCATCCAGCATCCCCGTGACATAGACATGAACCTGGTGAACGCCCAGCAGGCCCGCCGTGTGATGGACCGCCTGGTAGGTTTTGAACTGTCTCCCATCCTGTGGCGCAAAATCCAGCCCAAGCTGAGCGCAGGCCGTGTGCAAAGCGTTGCGCTGCGCCTGATTGTGGACCGTGAAAAGGAAATCATCGGCTTCAAGAGTGAACCTTATTATAGGGTAGAGGCCAACTTCTGCCCGTTGCAGACATCAATTACCGTAAAGGCTACGCTGGATGCCCGTTTCTCCGGGGAGGAGGAAGCCCGGCAGTTCCTTGCCGACAGCATCGGCGCCACCTACCGGATTGAATCCATGGAAAAAAAGGAAGGAACGCGTTTCCCCGCGCCGCCCTTCACTACTTCCACCCTGCAGCAGGAGGCCGCCCGCAAGCTGCATTTCCCGGTATCCACCACCATGCGCCTGGCCCAGGGGCTGTACGAGAGGGGTCTCATCACCTACATGCGAACCGACTCCACCAACCTGTCTACTTTGGCTATCAATACGGCAAAGAATTACATCCTGGGCAATTATGGAGAGGAGTATCTGCATTCCCGTCAGTACCGCACCAAGTCCAAGGGCGCACAGGAAGCGCATGAAGCCATCCGCCCTACCTACATCGACCGGGTGGAGATAGAAGGAACGGCCCAGGAGAAGAAGCTGTACGAGCTAATCTGGAAGCGCACCCTGGCCTCCCAGATGGCCGAAAGCCGCGTGATGAACACCAGCCTGAAAGTGGCTTCCGACAAGCGTCCGGAACGTTATGGCGTTCAGGCTACGGAGCTGCTTTTCGACGGCTTCATGAAGGTGTACCGCGAGGGACGCGACGACGATGCCGATATGTCCGAAGAAGAAGTGATGCTGCCGCAGATGCAGGTGGGCGATATTCTGCTGGAGAAGGGCATTTCGGCCCTTTGCAAGTATACCCAGCCGCCCCAGCGGTACTCGGAGGCCACTTTGGTAAAGAAACTGGAGGAACTGGGCATCGGCCGTCCTTCCACTTATGCCACAACCGTGGAAACCCTCACCAAGGGCCGCGGTTATGCGGTAAAAGGCGACAAAGAGGGCCAGGTTTACCGGGTAACCAACTACACCTTGTCCGGTGACACCATCCGCTCCTCCCAGAAGAACGAGGTAGTGGGGGCCGAAAAGGGCAAACTGCTGCCGCAGGAGATCGGCGTAATTGTAACCAATTATCTGGTAGAGCATTTCACCGACATCCTGGACTATGACTTCACCGCCACTGTGGAAACCGATTTTGACGAGGTGGCCGAAGGAAAGAAGCCTTGGCGGGATGCCATTGAAGCTTTCTATACGCCGTTCCATGCCCATGTGGAGAATGTGCTGGCCGAGAAGACCTACAGCAAGGTAACCCGCGAACTGGGCGTTGCTCCCGACGGTCAGAAGGTGATAGCCGCCTTTGGCAAGTTTGGCGCCTATGTACAGAAGGGCGACGGCGAAAACCGCCAGAGCGCCTCGCTGGGCAAGGGGCAGCTTATTGAAACGCTTACCCTGGAGGAAGCGCTCAAACTGCTGGAACTTCCTCGCACCGTGGGTCAGTACAACGGGGTGGACATAGTGGCTGTAAAAGGCCGCTTTGGCCCGTATCTCAAGTATGGCGACAAGAATGTGCGCCTGCCCCGCAATGCCGATCCGCTCACCATTTCCCTGGACGCCTGCGTGGAGCTGGTGAAGGAGGCCGAGGTTGAAAAGCCGGCCGGTACTTTCCTGGCCGATTATGGGGATATCAAGGTGGTGAACGGACGTTATGGTCCTTATATTAAGAAGGGGGATTCCAATTATAAAATTCCTAAAGGAACGGATGCGGCCTCTTTGACCGAGGCTGATTGTCTGGCAATCATTAACCAGTCGGAACCTACCACAAAATTCAAAAAAAGGAGTAAAAAATAAAAATTTTTTGTAATTTTGTGGCGCAAAGTTAAAGACTGAAAGTTTATGGCAAGCAGTTACCACATCGACCAAATAGACCAGAAAATCCTGTCCTTCCTGGTGAAGAACGCCCGTATGCCCTTCTTGGAGATTGCCCGTGAGTGCGGCGTTTCCGGTGCGGCCATCCATCAGCGGGTAAAGCGTCTGGAAGCCAACGGTGTTATTACCGGCTCCCGCCTTCTGGTTAAACCGCAGGCCCTGGGACTGAATGTCTGCGCCTTTGTGAGCATCTCCTTGTCGGAGTCTACCAAATATCCGGAAGTAATCGCCAATCTCAAGCGCATCCCGGAAATTGTGGAATGCCACTTCATTACGGGCAAATACGCCATCCTGGCCAAGCTCTACTGCCTGGACAACGACCACCTGATGGAAGTGCTGCTGAATACCATTCAGAAGATTCCGTACATCCAGTCCACCGACACCATGATCTCCCTGGACGAACCCATCGAGCGCCAGGTGTGGGTAAAGGACTTCCAGAATACTTCGTATTCAGGTCGTTCCTAGCGGAACGCCCACTCAGCCCACGTTACCCCCTCCCTAAATCCCTCCCCTCGGGGGAGGGACTTGCCGTCAGAAGACGGCATTCGCTTCGCTCAGGGGCGCTGTTGCAGGGGAAGAAGTGTTTTGGCAAGCTCCAGGTCTTCAGGAGTAGTGATTTTGAGGTTAAAGCGCTCGCCTTCGGTGAAGGTGAGCGCTATTCCGTATTTCTCGGCCACGGAGGCATCGTCGGTGAAAAGGGTGTCGAAACCCTGGCTGTAGGCGGCCTTAAGGTCTTCGCTATGGAAGATTTGCGGGGTTTGGGCCCCGAAGATGCGGTTGCGGTCGGCTACCTCTCCGGTAGATACCAGCCGGCCGTCGGAACGGCGCTCCAGCACCTTGAGGGTTTCCACTACGGGACGTACGGGGATGAGGGCGGGCACATTTTCGGCTTCCTCCCACATGCGGCGGATGAATGCGGCCGATACCAGCGGGCGCACGCCGTCGTGCACGGCTACCAAAACCCCATCCGGAACGTGTTCCAGGGCGTTTTTAACGGAATGGAAGCGGGTGAAGCCGCCTTTTACCAGGCGTTGCCGGCAATGGAAGCCTTCCTGCAGGCAGTACTGCCGCCAGGGAACCACGTGGGCTTCCGGAAGGGTAGTGATGATGTGAATGTCCGGATCGGCTTCCAGAAAGCGTTCCAGCGTGAGCCGGAGGATGGGTTTTCCCTCCAGTTCCAGGAATTGCTTAGGGACGCTACCCCCCATTCGGGTCCCCACCCCGCCTGCCGTCACAATCAGATATCTTTTTCTGCCCATGGTCCAAAATCTTTATGCGAATATAAGTTTTTTTTCGTAATTTTGAACGATTATTCCGTTATAGATAAATAGATAACAAAATATGGCGTTCCGCTTTTTAAATCAAGAGCTCGCAATAGACTTGGGCACGGCCAATACTGTCATTTTCCAGAATGACCAGATTGCCCTGGACGAGCCCTCCATCGTTGCTATCGACAACCAGACAGGGAAGTGTATCGCCCTGGGCCAGAAGGCCAAACTGATGCACGAAAAAACCAACCCCGGCATCAAGACCGTGCGCCCGCTCCGGGACGGCGTTATCGCCGACTTCAACGCGGCCGAAATGATGATCCGCGGCTTCATCAAGCAGGTGAACTCCCGTCACCGCAGCCTTTTCGCTCCCAACCTTAAGCTGGTAGTGGGCATCCCTTCGGGTTCCACGGAAGTGGAAATCCGTGCTGTGCGAGACTCTTCGGAGCATGCCGGCGGCCGGGATGTATATCTCATCTACGAACCCATGGCGGCTGCGCTGGGTATCGGCCTGGATGTGGAGGCTCCTAAGGGCAACATGGTGGTGGATATCGGCGGCGGCACCACGGAAATCGCCGTCATTTCCCTGGGCGGCATCGTGCAGCAGGATTCCATCCGCGTAGCCGGTGACGTTTTCACGGCCGATATTCAGAACTACCTGCGTCAGCAGCATGTGATTAAGGTGGGTGAAACCACGGCCGAACGCATCAAGATAGCCGTGGGTGCCGTTATCCCTTCGCTGGACGTAGAGCCGGAGCCGTTCCTGGTGCGCGGTCCCAACCTCATGACCGGCCACCCGGTAGAGGCGCTTATTCCCTACCAGGAAATTGCCCACTGCCTGGACAAGTCCATCGCCCGTCTGGAAGCATCTATCCAGCAGGTGCTGGAGCAAACCCCGCCGGAACTGTACTCGGATATTGTGGAAAACGGTATCTTCCTCAGCGGTGGCGGCGCCCTGCTCCGCGGCCTGGACAAGCGGCTTTCGGAAAAGGTGAACATCCCGTTCCACGTGGCGGAAGATCCGCTCCGCGCCGTGGCCCGGGGCACCTGCATCGCCCTCAAGAATACAGACAACTACTCCTTCCTCATGCGATAGAACCATGCGCTCCCGGAAGGTCATTCCCCGTCTTATCAGCCTCGCAATCTTCATCGTCCTGGAGATTGCGTCGTTGCAATTACTCTCCCGCAATGCCAATTTGCAGCGCCTCTGGCTGTCCCGGGGTGCACACGGCTTTATGGGAACGGTATGGGGAAGTACGCAGCGGGTGCAGAATTTCTTCAGCCTGTCTAAGACCAACAAGGAGCTTTCCCTGGAAAACGCAGCCCTTCTCAAGGACCTTATGGAAACCCGCGAGGCACTTCGCCGCGCGCATACGGACACCCTGGGCACCGTTTTGCAGCAGGAAGCGGGCTTTGTGGTAATTCCGGCCGAGGTGGTAAAGATGAGCCGCAACACGCAGCACAATTACCTGATCCTTAACCGGGGTTACGAAGACGGCATCCAGGAAAAGTCGGGCATCATAACCCGCAACGGAGTGGTGGGCATGATAGACGCCGTGAGCGCCCACCATGCCTATGCCTTCTCTTTCCAGCATGCCGATATCTCCATCAGCGCCCGCCTGGGCCTGGAGGGAGGTACGGGCCTGCTGGTGTGGGACGGCGTCGGCAGCAGGGGCGCTATCCTGAAGGAGATTCCTCTCCAGTACAAGTACAATCCGGGAGATACGGTGTACACCAGCGGCCATTCCCTGCTGTTCCCGCCGGACATCCCCCTGGGCGTGGCGGGAGACTCCCGCATTATCAACGGCGCTACCAACGAAATTACCGTTACCCTGTTCCAGGACTTCAGCGCTATCCGGTATGTTTCCGTGGTGCACAACACCGCGTTTGACGAAATTGAGGAGTTCCTGCCATGAAAAAACCCGGATTCTGGCTCATCTATCTGTTCCTGCTGGTTGCCCAGCTGCTCCTTAGCACGTACGCCAATTTCTCACCGTACGTAATAGTGACGCTGTTGCCGGTGATGGTTCTCTGCATGCCCATCCGCGTAATTACATACGCCTCCCTGGTGATTGCATTTGCCACCGGGCTCACGGTCGATTTCCTGTCGGAGGGTCTGCTGGGGCTCAACGCGCTGGCCCTGGTGCCTGTGGCTTTTGCCAGAAACGCCACTATCCGGCTCTTTTTCGGCGAAGAACTCTTTGCGCGTGAAGAGGACTTCTCCATTCATCGCAGCGGCTTTGGCAAGGTGGCAATGGCCGTTGTCTTTTCCGTGGCTATCTTCCTGGTGGTATATATCTGGGCCGATGGGGCCGGCACCCGCCCGTTCGCGTTCAATGCCATCCGCTTTGCCGTCTCTCTGGCGGTGAGCTCCGGCCTCTCTCTGCTGGTGGTGAACCTGCTGGCTCCGGATTCGCGGAAATGAGTTCCGACGGACGTCATATCCGTCTCTTTATCGGCCTGGGAATCGCAGCTCTGCTTCTCCTGGGCAAGATTTTTTCCATTCAAATCCTGCAGAACCGCTACAAGGAGGACGCCGACAGGAATTCCACCATTTACGAAACCATCTATCCCACCCGTGGGGTTATTTACGACCGCAACGGGCGAATCCTGGTGGGCAACAAGGTGGCCTACGACATCCTGGTAAGCCCCCGGGAGGTGCAGGCTTTCGATACGGTGGCCCTGGCTACGGTGCTGGGGGTGGAACCTTCCTTTATCCGGGCCCGCCTGCAGGAGTACAACCGCCGGCGCGCCTCCATCGGCTTCCAGTCCGTAACCATGCTCCGCACCGTTCCGGCCGAAACCTATATGCGTTTCGACGAGGTGAAGTACCGCTTTCCCGGCTTCAAGGGGCAGGTGCGTGGCATCCGGGACTATCCGGTAAATGCCGGCGGCAATCTGCTGGGCTATGTGTCGGAGGTGAACCAGGCCTATATCGACAGCCATCCCGGAGAGTACCGGAGCGGGGATTATGCCGGTATGACGGGTATCGAGGCGGCGCGGGAAGTGGACTTGCGCGGAGAGAAAGGTTATCACATTTATCTGCGCAATTCGCGTAACCAGATTGAGCAGCCCTATAAGGACGGCGCCGAAGACAAGGAGGCCGTTCCCGGGCATGACATCGTAACTACTATCGATGCCGAACTGCAGCAGTACGGCCAGGAACTCATGCGGAACAAGGTGGGTTCCATAGTGGCCATCGAACCTTCCACGGGAGAGATTCTGGCGCTGGTGTCTTCGCCGGGCATCGACGTGGAGCAGCTGGCCGATATCGGCAAGCACTATAACGAGATTGTGAGCAATCCCTACAAGCCCATGTACAACCGGGCTGTGCAGGCGTCCTATCCGCCGGGTTCGGTTTTCAAGCTGGTGAACGGGCTTATCGGCCTGCAGGAAGGCGTGCTCCAGCCCAGTTATACCTACCCTTGCTCGCAGGGGTACCATTTTGGATCGGGGCACAAACTGGGCTGCCATGCGCACAAGAGCCCCATCAACATGGAAGAGTCCATCATGATGAGCTGCAACGCCTATTACTGCTATGTGCTCAAGAACATCCTGGACAATAAGAAGTACGCCAATGTGGCCGAAGCGCTGGACGCCTGGCACGAATATGTAGAGAGTTTCGGCTTTGGGCGCAAGCTGGGGAGCGATTTCCCGGCCGAACTGGCGGGCAGCATTCCCACCTCCAAAACCTACAACAAGGCCTATGGGCGTGGCCGCTGGAATTCCACTACGGTTATTTCGCTTTCCATCGGCCAGGGAGAAATCCTGGCAACGCCCATGCACCTGGCCAACCTCTGCGCCACCATCGCCAACCGGGGGCATTACTACATTCCGCACATTGTGAAAGCCTCGGAAGGCGTGGAAATAGATTCGCGCTTCACCGAGCGCCAGTACACCAAGGTAGATACGGTGCATTTTACCAAGCTCATCCGCGGCATGTGGCGGGCGGTGAATTCCGGCGCC
>Ga0265299_10006116_pt1 | contig 11031 bp, 7 predicted proteins | sample AusTroGonzalo_MG_4_FD_193485 | JGI IMG/M metagenome (GOLD analysis project Ga0265299, IMG submission 193485) | Bovine rumen microbial communities from tropical cattle in Woodstock, Queensland, Australia - Gonzalo_02 | ecosystem: Host-associated > Mammals > Digestive system > Stomach > Rumen ...
ATGCCTCCGTGCTGGAAGGTGTCGCGATAGTACGATACATAATAATTGTAGTTGTTTGGATAGGCGAAGAACGAGTCGCCTGTGGCAAACACATAGCTTGTTGAGAGGTTGGGCGATGGTAACAGGGCCTTGCGTGGGTCCTTGATTACAAACAGACTCTTATCCTCGTCGTAGCCAAGATTCTTGCCAAGTTTGTAGCGCAGATTGGTGTTTGTGTTCCTATCGCCTACAATCTTCACGGGCTGGGTGCAACGTATGCTACCATGGTCGGTAGTTACTATCACCTTACAATCCATCTGAGCCAGTTGGCGGAAGAATTCGCTTATCACCGAGTGGCGGAACCACGACAGGGTGATGCTACGATAGGCACTCTCGTCGTTGGCCAACTCGCGCACCATCTTTGACTCAGTGCGGGCGTGACTCAACATATCAATGAAGTTGAACACCACCACATTCAGCGGGTTCTTGCTTATCTGATTCATCTGCTGCATCAGCTTGTCGGCATCGGTCTGAGTGTTTATCTTGTGATAGGTAAACGACTCCTTGCGGCGATAACGCTCCAGCTGGGTGCGGATTAGCGGCTCTTCGTTCAGGTTCTTACCCTCCTCCTCGTCTTCATCCACCCAAAGATCGGGGAACATCTCCTGAATCTTGTTGGGCATCAGGCCGCTGAAGATAGCGTTGCGGGCATACTGAGTGGCGGTGGGCAGAATGCTGTAATACAGGTCTTCGTCGATATCAAAGTGCTCGCTTAGCTCTTGCGACAGCACTCGCCACTGATCATAGCGGAAGTTGTCGAGCACCACAAGGAACACCTTCTTGCCATCGCTAAGCTGGGGGAACACCTTGGTCTTGAATATCTCTGGCGAAAGCACGGGCTTATCATCCCCACCCGATATCCAATCAAGATAGTTTTTCTTGATGAACTTAGCGAAGCCGTTGTTGGCCTCTTCCTTCTGCATTCGCAGCATCTCCATCATACTGCTATCGGTGCTGCTAAGCTCCAGCTCCCAATGCACAAGGCGCTTGTATATGTCAACCCAATCCTGCCACGTGCGACAATCCATTATCTGCATAGCTATCTGCTGGAAGTTCTGCTGATATTGCGATTGGGTAATCTCGGTCTCGATGGCCTTGCGATGGATGTTCTTCTTGAGCGTAAGCAGAATCTGATTGGGGTTCACGGGCTTTATGAGATAGTCGGCTATCTTCTGTCCGATGGCTTGCTCCATAATGTTCTCCTCCTCGCTCTTGGTAACCATCACCACTGTTATCGAGGGGTTAATCTCCTTGAGTTTGCGCAGGGTTTCCAGACCGCTTATTCCAGGCATCTGCTCGTCGAGCAGCACAAGGTCGAAGTTACGCTGACGGCACTGGTCAATGGCATCGGTACCGTTGCTAACGGTCACGATTTCATAGCCTTTCTTCTCGAGGAACATAATGTGTGCCCTCAGTTGCTCAATCTCGTCGTCTACCCAGAGTAGTAATCCGTTTGTCATATCTCGTAGAGTTATTTACCAGAAATCATCATCAAAATCAAACATCGACTGTTGTTTCTTCTTTGTCGCAGGTGTCTGAGGCTCAGCAGGTTGTGCCTCAGGAGCGATATCCTCAATATCGGGAGTATCGATGTTCTCAGGATTAATCAGCAGGTTCTCCTTGCTAACCTCCATAGGAGCCAGCTCGCGCTCGTAGAACAGCTGATAGTCGTCGTAGCTAAGGCGGGTGCCCAAGCTTGGAAGATTCTTCTCGCTGATAATCAGGCGCATAGTGCCAGCAAGGTGATTGCGTAACTGCTCGTTGTCGTAGAGCATGCGTGCGTATTGCAGCGCCTCGTCGTAGCTCTGGAATCCGCTAACCATCATGCGGTTTAGCTCGCGGTCCTGATCTATCTGTATCTCGAAGTTGCGCACAAGGAAGTTTGTGAAGTTGTAACGCGCCAACTCAAACAGCATCTGATTCTGATTCACCGAGTCAGGGTTGTAAACCAGCATAAACAGGTAGTGGTCGTCGCGCTCTGTGCTCAGAGTGTCGGTGATGGTTGAATCGCCCGAGAGCTCAACATCTCGCCTACTCCACACGTCGCCAATGTCAAACTTACCTCCATGCAGTCGGCGACCATCCTGAACGCCTTTTATTATCATTCCAGCCAGCTTGCTGACCTCACTCTCAGGATACTTCTCAACCACCTCCTTAAGCTGTTCCATACATCCGTCGACGTCGCCCTCGTTAAGCAGACTCAAGCCGTTGATGAACAAGAACTTTTCGCGGTTGGCACCTTGCGGGAAACGGGTGGCCGATAGTGCGGCATTCTGCCTTATCACATCGTGCTGGTCGGCCTTGAAGGCATCGTAGGTTGCACCATAGAGCGAATCCTCAATCTGCTCGCCAAAACGTGCATTCTCAGCATACAGCGGGTCGGCTATCAGCTGCGTCCACTCACTCTCAGCATGATTCTCCTGCATGTGGGCAAGGCATTCAGCAGCCTTCGACAGCTTGCCTTGGCGCGAGTAAAGCAACCACAGGTGATACCAAGCCTCGTCGTTAAGCTCGTAGTCGGGATAATCGGTGGTAAGTCGGCGCAGATAACGCTCGCTTATTGCCAAGCGCTCCATCTTGTCTTTCAGTATGATTCCACCGTGGAACAGTCCGTCTTTTATTATCTCGTGACTTGCAGCTTTCTGCTCATCGCTGAATGGAATCTGTGCCAGATAATACTCGCGGTTATGCGGGTCGAGCGCGGCTGAATCAAGTGGTGCAGCTATGGAATCGTTGGCGATTGAATCACCCATAGCCATCTGCTCTGCGGCAATGCTGTCCGCAGCCTCGTCTTCAGCTCCCGGCATGCGTACCACGGTCTGGTTACTACGTCGCCAGTTGTCAATGTTCTCACGCCTACCCCACTCTCGCTGGAATGATGTTTTACCCTGACTAACGGCTGTTGGGTTATAGAAGTACCATGTGCCGCTGGCATTTTGGGTGGTGGGTGTTGGTCTTTGGGTGGTGGGCGATTGACGCTGTGGGATGTTAGCTTGATTCTTGGCTTGCTGGGCATTGGCCTCGGCCTCCTGTTGTGCATCGCGCTCCTCTTTCTCCTTTTTCTTCAGGGCGTCAATAACGCGGTCGATGGCCTTATTGCGCTCAGCCTCCGGCATTTGCGACAGAGCCAAGAGCGAGTCTTGCAGATGTATTCCCTCAGTATAAGGCACAAGCTCGTCGAGAATCTTTGAACGCTGCGACAGCTCCTGATAATCCTTGCGTTCCTTGTCGAGCAGTCCGATGGCCTCACCATAGCATCGCTGGGCATCGGCAAACTTTTCGCGCTCCCAATAGATATTGCCAAGTGTAAGCAGCAGCACACCTTTCTCTATACCGCTACGAGTGGCTTTCTTGTTACCCGTCTCGTAAGCGTTGATGGCCTCGAGGGTGTCGCCCTGAGCCATATAGATGTTACCTATAGCGTAGTAAACCTGGTCGAGATATTCGGCATTGTTGTCGTCGCGGGCCATACGTTTCAGCTTGCTTATCATCTGCTTGCCGTTGTTTTTGGCCATCACCTCGGTCTGGGCTATACGGGCGTTGAACTCCAGCTCGTAAGGCGGACTCAGTCGCACCACATGCTTAAAAGCATCGTAAGCCTCCTGCTGGTGCCCCAACAGATTCTCAATCTGTCCCATAAGGAACCATTCGCGGGCACGTTGCACCTTGCGTCGCTCGTGCTTAATGGCCTTGCGCAGATATGGTATTGCCTTCTGATAGTCGGCTTCGCGTATGTAGTAGTTGGCGTAGGTGTAATCCCAGTCCTTAACGGCACGGAAGTCCATCGAGTCGCGACTCATATTGCGAATCACATCCTCGGCATCATATCGCCAACCAAGCTCTGTGTAGCATTTTGCGAGCCAAGCACGAGCCAGTCCGCTCATCAGCGGCTCACCCTGATATAGTCGCGCCATATACGAGAATGTGGCGGCAGCCTCTTCAAACTGTCCCATCTGGAACTCTGCCTTACCCATAAGCAGCCACGCACGCCATAGGAAGGGGTTCTTCTCTTTGCCCTTCTCCTTTATGCTGTGGCGCTGGATGGCCTTCTCCATCTTCTCTACGGTGCGCTGGTAGTTCGACTTACCTATGTCGCGACTCGCCTTATTACCAACGGGGTAAAGCGGGATTAGCTCGGTGTAGTTATCTTTGTTGTTTTTCTCCTTCTCCAGATTACCTTCGGTAAAGGCCACCTGACCGTTATAATAAGTGTTATAGCGGGCGTTGAACGAGTGCCAGAAACGTGAGCCCGCCGTATTCTTTTGCGTAGAACAACTAACTATCGCCACTGCGACAGCCACAATAATCAATATGTTCTTCGCGCTGAATCTCATATTTTTATATCCTCGTCAGGATCCCAGAGTTCATCGTAGGTTTTATTTCGGGCAACCTCTTTTTTCTTCCGCTCTTCAAGCTCCTTCTTCAGGCATTGAATCTTGCATTCATTCTCATTGGCAGCTGAACAGGTAGAGCAGTCGTGCCCCTCCTGAATCACGTCTTCGCCCTTGTCGAACCTGTTGGCTATCAGCGCCACAACAGCAAGACCCACTATCAACAATATGCAAACAATTACAAACTGCATTCTTCTATAATCTCTTAATTCTTAAATCTCCTCTATCTCAAATCCACATGATTTCAAGTCCTTCCAGAACTTAGGATACGACTTTGTTACCACCTGAGGATTATTGATTATCAGCCCCTGATGCATCATCGCGTAAGGTGCGAATGCCAGAGCCATGCGATGGTCTTCGTATGTGTCGATGCCTTGCTCCAGCTGTGGCTCGCATCGCTCACCATCCCAAAAGAGTTCGCTGTCGTTGGCATCGTGGATAACGTAACCCAGCTTTGCCATCTCGCGCTTCAGTGCCTCAATGCGGTCGGTCTCCTTAATCTTCAAGGTAGCCAAGCCCTTAAAGTGGAACGGAATGTCGAGTGCGGCACACGTCACAACAAACGTCTGCGCCAAGTCGGGAGCATTAACAAAGTCGTACTCCAGCTTGGTCACTCCGCGGCCGTTCTTCTTCAGTGTCACCATCTGCGGCACGCCCTTCTTCTGAGTTTCGAAGGTGGTCTTCACACCCAGCAGACTGAAGATGTAACGTGTTGTAGAGTCGCCTTGCATCGAGCCGTCCATCAGTCCCGTAAGTCTAACTTCGGCATTGCGGTCCTTACTCAGGGCCACCATCTCGTACCAGTAGCTGGCTCCGCTCCAGTCGCTCTCGATGAAGTAGTTACGGCCCTTGTAGGGCTTGTGGGCCACGGTGATGGTATCGGTAGAGCTCCACTTGGCCTCAGCTCCAAACTCGCCCATCATCCACAGAGTGAGGTCGATGTACGGACGACTGATAATCTCGCCCGTAAGCTGCAGAGTGAGTCCATCTTTCAGCATCGGACCAATCATCAGCAGGGCCGATATGTATTGCGAGCTAACGTTGCCTGGAATCTCCAGCAGTCCGCCAGCAAGTTTCTTTCCTGAAATCTTAAGCGGGGGGAACCCCTCCTCGCCTACGTACTCTATCTGTGCACCAAGGCGACGCAGAGCGTCAACCAATATTGCTATGGGGCGATGCTTCATGCGGTCGGTACCGGTTATCACGTGTGTTCCGCGCATAACGCTCAGGTAGGCCGACATGAATCGCATGGCGGTACCAGCAGCCTTGATGTTTATCTCGTCAGGCATATGTCGCAATGCGTTGATAATAACCTCGGTATCATCGCAATCGCTCAGGTTCTCAGGCAGACTCTGCCCTCCGCTCAGAGCGTATATTATAAGCGCACGGTTTGATATGCTTTTTGATGCTGGCAACTGTATGGTCTGATTAAGATGCTCAGGTGCCGTTAGTCTATATTGCTTCATTTCTTGTAATTGTCGTTCTTATTGCATGCAAAGATACGCATTTTCGGCCACAGAGCGTGCATTTTTACATATTTTATTTATTCTAATGGGCAAAATCAGAAAAAGTAAGCCAAAAATTTGGTTGTTTCGAAAAAACTCCGTACCTTTGCAGCCGCAAATCGGGATTTAGCGCAGTTGGTAGCGCACACGTCTGGGGGGCGCGAGGTCGCTGGTTCGAGTCCAGTAATCCCGACACGAAGAGCGAGAGAATCGAAAGATTCCCTCGCTTTTTTGTTTATGTTCCGCGGCTTAGTAATGCGCGTTGTTATCTATTAAGAAGTGGAAGTTCTCGCCGTCAACGGGTATGTCGAGAATGATGTACTGCGACTTGATGGGTTTGATGGCGATGAAACCCTCGCGCTCAGTGTGGTTGAAGATGGTGTTGGCTTTCCAATAGCCCTCGCTTATGCGCGTTCTCTCCGTCACACGTTCAGCTTCAGCCTCCTGGTTTCGGCGATCGCGACGCACATCATTCCAATATTCGGTTCTTTTATCACCACTTGACGCCAGAGTCTCTACGGCAACCACAAGCACCTCACCAAAAAAGTCGTCCCAGCGCATAGAGTTTATTCTCTTCTTTGTATACTTCTCAGGGGTGTACATCGTCAACTCATCCTTCTCGAAACATAGTGTATCGCCCCTCGACAGGAATCGCTCTGTGCGATAGCGAGTTCCCTTATGCGTGTTGCCAGGTATGGCATAGGCAGATACCTTTATCTTCTTTGGTTCGAAAAGAAATTCGTGCCCACTATTGTTGATGATAGTGATGTGCGGCTCAAAAAGTCCTCCGATGGTTGGGTCTACCACCACATGTATACCGTTGTGCGAACAATAGAACACATGGTGATTGTTCTTTACGAAGGTTTTGTACTCCTTCGTATCTTGCTCGGCCATAGCGCCGATGCATACAAATGCCATTAACAGGCTTGATATCAGTTTCTTCATACTCAATTTAGTTTTTAATTCGTAATTATGCCGCAAAGGTAATGAGTTTATGGCATAGTGATACAAGAATTCCCCTACACGATGGTAGGGAAATCCCTATAGTTTCGATGAGTCCCTGAATCAGGGCTGCGCAAAAGTAAGAGGCACGGTATATTTCACTCTCACTGGCCTACCAAATTGTATGCCTGGCTTCCAATTCGGCATCGAGTTGAGCACACGCCTTGCCTCGTCCTGAAACAGATTGCCGAAGTGATTGGTCATCTCCTCCTCAGTCATACCAGTAGCCTTGAGCGCTTTCTCCTTGTTTACAAAGTGAACCAGCGACTGCACGGGCTCAACATTGCTTATCGAGCCATCACCCTCTACCACAAACGTAATTATCACGCGGCCTTCAACCTTGTGCTTCTTAGCCTCCTTGGGGTATCTCACGTTGAAGCTCAGCCATCGAAACAAATCTTCAGTTCCGTTTCTAAACTGCGGCAGATGTCCGTCCTCAGGCCACTCCTCAGTTTTTGCATATTTATTTCCGTCGATTATTGAGTCAGGATTAACCACCTGTGCATTCACGCCGCCACACACCGCGGCCAGCATTGCTGTAATCAATAGTTTTTTCATTACGATAATAAGTTTTTTAAGTTCAATATTGCATCATTCTCAGTCTATGATTATCTGAAAACCGCGACAAAGGTAAGACATTTCCCCGAAACGACCAAGGGATTATTGAAATAAAAAACGATAATCCGCAATTAACATTTTTTAGTCGGGGGATTGGTATATCGAACGCAGATATTGCGTATATTTGCGGCGTCTGATTAATTAACCTAATTCAATTACATACAATTTATGAAACGTAGAACTACATTTCTTGGTATGGCTTTGGTAGCCATGTTTGCTCTTAGCACACCAGCTGAGGCACAATGGGGCAGTCTGCTGAACAAAGCGCGCAAGGCTGCGGGTATTAAAACAAAACAAGAGAAGGCGCAAGACGAAGTGAAACGCCGTCAGGACTCTATCCAAACGGCCATCAAGAGCATCACGCCAACCATTCCCCAACCCGCAAAGACAGGCGCTCCTAACGCCATAAAGTGGGGCGACACAAAGATTGGCGAGTGGGACCCAGTGAAGCTAGAGATTACGTTTAACCAGACCTACGACGAGGGCGAACTGGCTGGACAGAAGGTTAGCTACAAGCTCGACCCCAACACTGGCGTATGGACCAGCAAAAAGGGCACCAACGTGGGCCAAATGAGCAACGACGGAACCATCCTGTCGCCCAACCTTGGCACGCTGAAGTACGACCCCGAGAAAAATACGGTATCGATGGACGGCGAGGTGATAGGCAAAGTAAACCTGAAGACTGCCTACGCGTTCGACAAGACCATTGGTAGTTTTGAGGGGCATGTCAGTCCGCTACTGGTGGCCTTTACCTTCCACGGATCGCTGATATCGAAGAAACAGGTAACCGAATGGAAAGAGGCCAAGCTGAAGGCCGAGCAAGAGGCCAAGGAGCGTGCCGAGCGCGAGCGCCAAGCCCGCATTGAGCGCGAAGAGGCTCTGAAGAAGGAGTGGGCCGCACTGAACATGGAGGTGATGGACAGAAGCAGCTCGACACTTGGCTACATCCGCGCCAACGGCGTAGTTGAAAACCGTAGCCACTCAACCATCGGATATATCAAAACCAACGGCACTGTAGAAAACAGCAGCCACTCAACTATTGGCTACGTAAAAGACAACGGCGAGGTAGAAAACAGCTCACACTCAACTATAGGTTACTATCGCAGTAATTGTTTCGAGGACAGAAGTCATAGCACAATAGGATACTTCCGTAGTGGCGATGTAGAAAACAGAAGCCACTCTACAATAGGAAAAATTCGCGGAGGTAGCAACAATACCGTAGTGGCCGCAGCCTTCTACTTCTTCTACTTTAAAGACCAGATACCAGCCACAAGTAGCAGCTATAGTAGCAGTTCGAGCAGCAGCAAGCAGACGGTTGAGTTGTACCGCAGAGGTAGTCAGTTTGGCGAAATCCGTCCGAACGGCGATATCTACATGAGTGGCAGCAAGCGTGGTGAGGTTCGTTCGAATGGCGACATCTACGTGAACGGCAGCAGCCGCGGTGAGGCTCGTTCGAACGGCGACATCTACAAGAACGGCAGTAAGATGGGCGAAGTTCGTTCTAACGGCGACATCTATATCAATGGCAGCAAGAAGGGCGAGGTTCGTTCTAACGGCGACATCTACATAAACGGCTCTTGCGTAGGCGAGGCACGCCACATGACATCGTCAGACATCCGTGCCGTAGCCGTTATCTATTTCTTCGAATTCTATTAATCTAAAAACAAAACTTTATTCTTTATCATCTACGTGCGCAACCTCTATATCCCAATGGTTGCGCACGGACGGTGCGCCAACCGTTAGGGTTAGAGTAAGCTTACAAGGTGTTTTGACAGAATCGAGCGGGAACACAATCTCGCCCACAGGATTCTGTGGCGCCAGAGGAACAGTACCCGAGGCAACCAAGCCTCCAGCAACAACCTTTCCATTATCAGTATGCAAATAATAGCTGGTGCGCACATTGTTAAGATGACCATACATAGCGTTATAAACCACTACGGGCACACGTAGCGTATCGCTTGAGGTATAGCTGGACTTATCGAATCGCGCCAACGGAATGATAGGGCGGCAGAACTGCTGGAAATCATCAGCCACAAAGCCAGCATCCTTATCAGTCCATCGTGCATGCAGCACGCCACTGAAGTCGCCACGGCGATCGCAGATGCCACCAAGCAATAAGTGGCCACAGCTATCAGTAAGCAATCTCTGCTCAACGCCAATCTTGTATTGCATCATATCGTTAGCATATATCACATCGCTATTAAGCTTAATAGGGGCGATATATCCATTGTTCCACACATAGCACGAATCGCCAACCGACATAAGCACCAGCGACGGGTGATGGCCATAGACATCGGCTATGCGACCAAGCTCGTAATGACTGGCAGCCTCGGTCTGAAGATACATTCCAACCTTATCGGCGGCTACAAAGGCAGCCTCGGTAGGACAATAGCCATTAAAGCGCACGTGATTAAGCCCCATAGACTCAAGTCGGCGGAAAATGCGCTCCCACGTATGCTCATCGGTAGGCATGCGGCCCCATTCAGGGAAATAATCGTCGATTACAGCTCCACGCAGATAAACGGGGTGGCGATTAATAAACAGCATGCCATCAACGACCGCAGCCTCGCGCATACCGAAGGTCATCTCACGATAGTCGTCAGCAACACTCAGCGCCATGCGATACACATTTGGGGTGAACTCATCCCAGAAGCGGTCCTGCTCTGGAACAGCCATATCCACCTCCATGCGATTGGCCCATATATCCTCATTAGCAAGGAAGATGGCAGCAGAATCTTTGTTCTCGTGCTGAACCATAATCTGAATGCCATAGAAGCTGAAATCGGGCGACTGACCACGCAAATCTAAATCGACACCAACCGTAGCGCTATAAGGCTTAGGGTTAAGTGTTACCTTATTTATATGTAGGTTACGCGGTTGAGCACGTAATTCTACCGAACCAAGAATGCCGCGAGCATCATGACCAGCCACTTTAATCTCGATGGTGTTACGTTGTCCCGCCTGGATATACTTGGTAACATTGAGCATATGCGGAACAAACTTAGCCGTATCGCCTCCAGCCTCGGAACCATTAACACGAACGCTGGTGGCACCAAGCGGGCGCTCAATGAAAAGCTGAATGTGGTTTTTAGACCACTTCTGAGGCACATAAACACTCTGACGATACACTGCGGCACTATCAGCATAGGCTGGTTCAAGCAGTTTTACTACATCCTGCGCAGCAACGGGCAAACACGATGCCAAGAATATTATGGTAGATATAATCTGTTTCATGGCTGCAAAAATAAGGCTTTTTTCTGTACTTACCAAACAAAATAAAAGAAAAAAGGCAATTAGAATCGAATCTAACTGCCTCTCTTTTGGTAGCGGGACCCAGGATTGAACTGGGGACCTCATGATTATGAATCATGCGCTCTAACCAGCTGAGCTATCCCGCCATTTGCTGATTTGCGGGTGCAAAGGTACACATTTTTTTGAAACCACCAAAATTTTTCGGCAAAAAGTTTTGTGTTTCG
>Ga0265299_10006117_pt1 | contig 11031 bp, 1 predicted proteins | sample AusTroGonzalo_MG_4_FD_193485 | JGI IMG/M metagenome (GOLD analysis project Ga0265299, IMG submission 193485) | Bovine rumen microbial communities from tropical cattle in Woodstock, Queensland, Australia - Gonzalo_02 | ecosystem: Host-associated > Mammals > Digestive system > Stomach > Rumen ...
CAACAACATCATCACCCGCTGCTTGGGAAATCCCGACGAGCAGGCTGTGCCGGAAATCCCACAGCCGGAGCCGCTGACACAAGGGGATCTCTTCCTGCTGTGCAGCGACGGATTCTGCGGGATCATCCGCAACTCGGAAATCGTGGATCTCCTGCAGGAGGTCGCCGACAAGCCCGAAAAGCTGAACGAAGGCCTGGATCTCCTTTGGAAATCGGCGGAAGAGCATAACTGGCATGACAACATGACCACGCTGTTCTGTTACGTGAAAGAGGGTCCGGAAAAGAAGAAAGCACCCGTCAAGTCGGCCATTGCCGCCCAGACCATCGACCCGGCCACATCCCAAAATGTAGGCGGTATGCGGAAATCGAAGACGATTGCTGTTGTCTTGGGTGCACTGGTAGTGATTGCCGCGATTGTCGCCGCCCTTCTGCACTTCCAGCCGTTCAAGAAAACCCCTCCACCTCCTGAAGAACCCGCGATAGACTCTGTCTCCACTGTTGTTGACAGCATGGCGATAGAGGAGAATGTCGTATATGAACAGGTGACTGGAAATCATCCGGCAGAAGTAACGAAGCCAGATGCTGAACAGAAGGGATCCTCAGAACATGTTGGGAAAAAGGATACTGTGACGAATACTGCTTTCCAAGAGATGATTAACAAACATGCTGGAAACAATCATCAACCAACCACAAAAGCCGTAGATTCCCTAAAAACAGGTGGTGAGGTCAAGGAGGGGAGCAAGTAATCCTACCTCAGTGATATCCTGTTATCATGCAAAGCCGTCACGTCGTGGCGGCTTTTGTTGTATTCAATATTCCCTTTTTGCAAACGCCGCCCACTGCTCAATTCATAATTCTGAATTGTCAGAGCACCGTGATACTTCCCACGACCCGATGCGGGCGGCCCGCCGTGTCGGTGTATTCGATGATGTAGTTGTAGATGGTTTGGTACTGTGTTTGGCCCTGGTACTCGCCATACCACTTGAAGTTCTTGTCGGTGCTGTAGAACACCATCTCGCCCCAGCGGTTGAAGATGGAAATCTCGAACAGCGCCATTTCCTGTTGGTTGAGCTCGGGAATGCAGAAATAGTCGTTCAGCCCGTCTCCGTTCGACGGGGTGATGGCGTTCGGCAGGTAGAGTTCGTTATGGCAGCTCTCAATGTTGAAATGCGCGGTGTTGGTGCACTCGCCCTGAGTGGCAGTCACCCGATAGTGCCCCGAGACGGTCACTATGATGGTCGGGGTGGTCTCGCCGGTGCTCCATACGTAGTCCGGCATGGGGGTCACCACCATCAGTTCCGCCATCTGGTTTTCGCAGAAATCGGGGGTCAGCGAGACAATATGCAAGGCGGTGTCAATGACGAAAAGATGCAGGTGAACGGTGCTGTCTGCACCGCAGAATGTCTGTAAATCAGCCTGGTAGTAACCTTCTGCAGTCAACCAAAGACCATTCCATACAAAGGGCAGATCATTTTCGCAAACGGTGCTGTCCATTTCCACCACCTTGTTCCGGCACACGAAGAGCGTGAGAGAAATCACACTGTCACATCCGGAACTGTTCGGGATGATGAAGGTGGTATCAATGTCGTCCGAGAAGGCGAATCCGTTGAACATGAATGGAATGTCATTTTCGGAAACGGTGATCTGGTGGGATGAATACGTGACGGGCTGAATATTCACGTGCAATCGGAATACCTCGTCGAGTGCGTTGGGATGCGGAATTGTCAACGTCTGGGAAACGGTGTCTTCAAAGATCAAACCGTGCCATGTCAAGGGGAGTGCGTCATCGCAGACGGTCGTGTCGATATGTTGAATCACGATCACGGCCACGGAATCTATCGCCATACAATCGTTTGAAGCAAAGCCGGTTACATAGTACATCGTGGACTGGTTGGGAGAGGCTTGCGTGGTGGCGGTGTTGGTAGAGGACAGTCCCGCGGCGGGTGTCCAGAGGTAGGTGGCGGCACCTGAAGCGTGCAGGGTCACGGTTGTCCCAGGTTCAATGACCACGTCGTTATCCACGGTCAGTTGCGGCTGCGGAACCACCGCAAGATGCAGGATCAGAAGGCTGTCGCACGAACTGTTCATGGGTACCGTCTGCGTGTAGGTTCCCGCGTTGGTGATGGTTTGATTATACCATATAAACGGCAAGTTAGAACTGCAAAGGGAGGTGTCTATGACCCGCGTGTTCGGGGTGACGGTGACTTGGAAGGGGGCGGAGGCGGAGCATCCGTTTTCATCAGTATAGGTGTATATGAGTTGGTAGTTGGTGACATTCTCCTCAAACACGAGGGTGTTGTTTGTCACGGAAGCTCCAGTATAGACACCCCCTGCCGGAAATCCTTGCAGGAGAATAGAGGAATCGGAAAGACAGGCTGTTGCGTTGTTGTGCGAAACGGTTGGTTCATAGTCTGTTACGGTTACTTGCGTCACCACGGAATTGCCCGTCGCGTCTGTGACTGTCACGGTGTAGGTGCCGGCGGCGAGGTTGAATGCCGTGTCTGTCGTTTGAGTGAAGATGTCGTCCCAGTGGTAAGTGTAGGGGGCGACGCCGCCCGATGCGGTTGCGATGGCCATGCCGTTACCGGTGTTTACCGGTGGATCCACGCATACGTCGTTGCAGGTGGCGTAGGTGGGCTGCTGCGAGATGAGGCTCCACGGTCCGCCATCCGGTACACGGCGCAAAGATTGTCCGGTGACCATTGACTCTCCGAGATAGTTTTTCTTGGAGTAGGGGATGCCGTCGAAGGAGGCTAAAGTGCCGGTGAAGGCCACATCGGGGGCCGTTGGGGTGCAGGGCGGACAGGTGGAGCAGTAGTTGGTGGAATCCGCCCAATAGATGGCGTCCTGCGGCACGCCGTTGGCATCGTAAAAGGCAAACCATCCACCGGCATTCGGGAACCATAGACGCCAACCGTTGTTCCCGTAACAGTAGCGTGCGTTAACGACGACTTCCACCACATTGCCGCCGTTCTGCACCAGCAGACTGTCGGGCACGGCGGGGGCCGCGATGCCGCGTACCATGCAGAAGCCTTGCGGAGGGACTATTGTGCCTTGAGGGAGGACGAAGCCGCCGCCGCGCGCTTCGTAGCTCCCGGTAGAGGATGCGCTCGTGTAATCATTCGCGTTATTGCCCAAGAAATATCCCGATATGTCCACGGAATCACATTTGTGCGGGTTATAAAGCTCAATCCATTCGCCTTGTCTATAGGCAATGTTGTCCACAATCGACCCGTCGCCGTTGGACGGCAGCAGCATCACTTCGTTAATCAGGATGGTGGGACCGACGTAATGGCAATCGCCGTCACATTGCGTGTTGATGGTGCTGGTTAATGCAACTGACAAAGGCTGCGTTTCCAGAATAAGCATAGTGATCGTAACTACCGTGTCGCAACCCGTCGCCGACGGTGCCAAGTAAGTGAACTGCACGGTGTCAGACGAACCTGGTTGGATCGTGGTGTCGGCAGGGGCAAAATAGTACGGCAGCAGCACCTGATAGAGTGTCAATGTGTCAAATTGGAAGGGGATGATTTCCACCGTCACCGTCATCACTATGGTACTGTCCGCGCCGGTGGATGCGAGAATGGTGGTGGTCTTCGTGCCCGCCTCTGTAAAGATGCTGTCGTTCCACGTGAACGGCAGATTATCCTCACACACCGTGCTGTCAAGGTTCACCGTCACGTTCGGATAAACCGTCAGATGCACCGTCAGCGCACTGTCGCACCCCAGCGCATTGGTCAGCGTCTGAGTATAAGTGCCTGTGCTACCATAACTTTCGCCATTCACTACGCACGGCAAGGCGTTTTCTACTATCGCAGTGTCCAAAGTGGTGGCACTGCTGTGGTTGACGGTCAAGTGCAAGGTGATGACACTATCACAGCCCCCCACATTGGTCAGGATGTAGGTCGGAGCTATCTCGGGCGTTTCCGTATAGTTCACCCCGTTGATCCAAGTATAAGTATCACAAACCGTTAGCGTGTCGTGAGAGTAGGTTGTTGGGATCACTGACACGTTCATTACCAGCAGACTGTCGGCACCGGTGGAGGCTTCTAAAATAGCCACCAGCGTGTCGGCCTGCGTGAAGGTCACCCCGTTCCACGTGAAAGGCAACTCATGCTCACAAATGACGCTGTCAGCCGAATTGGTCACATTACTCAGCACTGTCAGCATAATCGTCAACGTGCTATCGCAGCCCACAGCATTGTCAAGTTGCTGTATATAAGTACCTTCTGTAGGGTAGGAATACCCATTCAACGTGTAGGGCAGATTATTCTCCAACACCACCACCTGGATAGTGTCGGCAGAAGCCTCATTCACGATCAAAGTCATCACCACCAAGCTATCGCAGTTGTGGGAAGTAGTCAAATAGACCGAATCAACGCCCGCATCTCCGAACGAGATGCCATTCCAACTGATGGGCAGTTCGCTTCTACACACCACACTGTCCACCTCCACCACGATGGAATGATATACCGTCAAATGCATCGTCACCACGCTGTCGCAACCATACATATTGACGAATAATGTATCATAATCTCCTGATTCGTTATATGTTATACCATTCCATACCATATTATCGCACACTGTTGTGTCGAAATTTATTTGATAAACAGGATTACTGAAAACCGTCAGATTCACGATGCTGTCGCAGCCGAATTGTGAGAAGAGTGATACCTCATACTCTCCCGCTGCTGGAATCAGTGTGTCGTGAAAAAGGTATGGGAATTCATTCGCACAGAGCGAAAGAGTATCATAAACTTGATATGTCGGCATGAAAATCAACCTCAACACGGTGGTACTGTCGCAACCACCTGCAGAAATCCCGTGATTGATAAAGAGGTCGTTACTATCAGAAATGCCCGTCAGAGTGAAACCATATCGATTATACTCCGTCTCGTTCACGCACAGAGTGTCAATAATTTGCGCGAAGCTGTATGGCTGTGGGTAAACCATTCGGCACCAATTCATCGTGCCGCAACCGCCCACGGCAGAGACGCAAAGCTGGAACGAATCGGCGTATGAGCTGTAGAGCAACGTGATAGCGTAAGGACTCTGCTGTGAGAGCACAAACACACTATCGGGCACCGTCCACACCACATCCTGCAGACCCAGCAGCGAGTCTATCGCATACGTGTAACTTCCTCCAAGACAAGGATATGCCTCGCCTTCGATCGTCGGCGGTTGGTCGGTGTTCGGCGTAACCGTCAGTTGTAATATCACTAAACTGTCGCAGCCGCCCACACCAACGCCCATCGTCAATGTATCTGTATAGAGTCCTGTCTCTGAAGGTGTTATATCAAAAATTCCATTCACATAATGATTCCCTAAGCAGATGGTGTCTTCCACCAAGGTGTAGTTGTCGCGCACCTCCAATTCCAAAACGTAGGTACTGTCGCAATACAGGTCAGGCACATCCACTGCACGGGTGTATGTGAAGTGCCCACTCTCGGAAGCCGCAATATCAAACCCATGCAAAAGATATTCATCTCCCTGACAAACAGTATCATAGAAGGTAATCACAGGTCCAGCCATGACTCGAATCCGAACATAAAGATTGGAGCAGAACACAGCACCATTGCTGCTAATATAAAGCGTGGCCGACACAGTATAGGTGCCGGGATCCTCATAACTGTGTACCGCTCCAGTACCATTCACCAGAGGCGTTCCATCCCCAAAATTCCACACCACGCTATCGCATGGGTAGTTGATATATGTGTTGAAATTAATAGGTTCGTATGGACAAAACTTCATGTCCGCAGGCAAATCGGTGTTGAGAATGCCGTTCACGAATAGCTGTTCCTTGAGCGGCACCGCCTTGGAACCGGCGGCATAACCGTAAGATTCATGATAGCCCAAACCGTAGCAGTGGGCAATAAATCCTCCTTCGCAGTGCAACGTATGTGTCCCGTTGGAGATATACTTCCGTATAAAAGCATAATCCGAGTTTCCATTGAGCAGCGTGAACTGCCCCCCAATATTCACCCCATCAAATGTCACATCTTCCACGGAAGCAGATGGTATGACAATATTTACATAATGGTCTGAGATGCCGGGTGAGTTAAAGGTCGCGAAAGTCAGGTCGCTGAGTTTCTGCTCCGTAGGCGGAATCCAGATCATGGAGGGGTCGCTGCGTTCATCAGCATTACCTTGCACAGCACCGGCGATGTAGAGATAGACTCCTGCCGGTTCTGAAGTCTCGATGAAACACGATCCGTCGGCACCGCTGAGCTGGAACTCGTGCGTCTGGTAGGCTTGCAGCGTGGCCATCAGCACACCGTTCTTCCGAATCTCCGTGTTATTGCGCAACGCGGTCACGCGCACCACATCGAAGTTCTGGCTCTCGGTGGTGGTGAGGGCGAACGAACGGCCCCAGTACTTCACACCCACGGCCTGTTCCACCAAGTGGTCGGTGTAGGAATTGTCGGAAGGCACTAAGGCACAGACATTTCCGTTGAACACCGCTATCGGCTTGTTGTCCTGCGCCTGAATCACCGTACCTGAAAGGTCACCCAAAACACCACCGTACTGCGACAGTCCTAAATAGGTCTGACCTGCCTGCAACGTCACCGAGAAGGTCTGCTGCGCCGCGTGACCGCCCTGCAACGCACGCGAAGGCGTGATGTTCACCACCGTATTGTCCACAGTGGCCACCACCACAAACTCAGCGTTCATCATCGGAGTATAGGTCTGCAAAACGTATTCGTCGGAAATCGCATCCACCGGCAGGACATCGGTGACATCGAAACTGCTGGTATTGTAGTTGGCGGCGTAGAGTGATACCGAATCGGAGGTCTGCACCAACAGACCGAAATTGCCCACCTGGTTCGACGTTGTGGGGTATGCGACAGACGCCGGCACATTGACGACTGTCACCGAATGTGCCGCCACTGAGAAAGAGCTGCTCCAACCCGTCTGCGGATTGCTCACTGTGCCCGTGCAGGCCTCCTCCGCCGAAACTTGCAATGTCAAGGTCGGTTCATGGAAGTGATTCCGCAGATAGGAAAGCCAGAAAGTGGTACCCACGGAAGCGGGAGAGCCCATGGAATCCGCCATAATCGCCTGGGGAATCACAAACACGGAAAGACTGTCCACACACTCACCACCGTTACTGACCAACACTTGATATTCGGTCGGCAGCAATGGGGAAACCTGCACTATGTTGGTATCTTCGTTCGTGTGCGACCAGAAATAATGCTGTGCACCAGGGGGAGCTATCAATTCAAAATAGTAACCCTGGCAATTGTCTGTAGGAACCTCATTGGCCATCAAACTGGAGGGCAAATCGTCGAACACATATTCAAAAGCACCCTGATCGACAATATTTCCACACGCAACACGTGGGTCATCCTTGATATCCAATGCCCAAGTCACTCGTTGGTTATCGCCCGCATCTATCGCTGGCGACTGCTGCAACAGCTTGAAATTCAACGAATCATCAACAAATACTCCAGACACATCCTGCGTCAGGTTATGATCACCAATCACATTGCCGTAAACATTATCCGTATGACCAGGGTTATTGATAATGATGTTGTTATATAACTGCAATTGGTGCAATGTATCGCCCAGCACCGCCGCCGCCAAGAAGGTGTCCTCCACAGCCTCATACTGTTCAAACGCACCAACATCAATGGTGTCAGCCATGATGCGAGGGTGCTTAGACAAATCAAACACCACTGAATTGCAACTGTTCTCTCCCCTATTCACCGCAATGCTCTGTGGCAATGGCAAATAATTCCAGTGATTGTCTGTGAAAACACTGTCGTTGTCCTCAATAATATTGTTGTTTGGAACATTCTCAATATTGGTATTCGGGGTGAATATTGCATTGTTAATCACTATGTTATTACACAACTGCAGCGTCATCCCATCCTGTTGCAGCACTACAAAAGTGGTGTCCGTGAAGAGTATAGGCTGAAGGTATTCGAATGCACCGATGTCAATGACTTCATTCGAAATACGAGGGTTGTCTTTCATATCCTTCGGCAACAAGCAACAACCGTTACTGCCTGCATCCACCGCCGGCGAATGTGACCATAACGCAAAATTGTTAACCTCATCACTAAATATCTGAATGCTATCGGAAAGGATGTTGTTTGTTGGAATATCTTCGATATTTGTGGCAAATTCCATAGCCATATTATTGACTATCACATTGTTACAAAGCATCAATGTACCGACACCCACATGGTGCACCACAATATTATAGTGCGTACCCGTATCATCCGACATATATTGCTCAAATGCTCCTATATCTATGATATCCTGATAGATACGGTTTTTCTTAGACAAATCCGTCTCCACCTCATTGCAGTCGTTGCAACCGGTGTTGACTGCCTGCGACTCGGGTCGGGGCATATAGTCAATCTCATTGTCCATGAACAGACTGTCCGTATCCGTCAGAATATTGCATATCGTGTCGGCATTCTCGTATGCATTGGGAATCAGCCAGTTATTGTTAATGATGATATTATTGCACAACACCAACGAATCGCCGCTGTTCTGATGAACCGTAGAATGGTGAAACTCTGCGTAGTAATAAGCACCTCCGCCCGAGCCACCACCCGTATAACTAGAGTCGTCACGCACCGGCAACTCGAATGCACCGACATCGATGGCAGGCCCTGAAATACGCGGAACTGTGTCGATATCCTTCGGCAATCCATTGCAGGAATTGTCACCTGCATCCACTGCCGGCGACGAATAGTAGGGTTTAAAGTTCAGCAACGCATCGCTAAAGATGGGAATACTGTCGGACAAAATATTGCTGGAAGGTACCTGCACGATATTGGTGACATCATGATGCTCTGGATTATTGACAATCACGTTGTTACAAAGCAGAAGCGTATGATTGCTAAGCTGATGTACCACATAGGTCACGCCGAGGGAATCCTCATTTTCCAAATATTGCTCAAAAGCGCCTATGTCGATTTGTTCGCCCATAACACGCTGTTTATCAGCCAAATCCTTCTCCACTTGATTGCAAGCATCCTGACCAGCATCCACCGCTTCCGACTCGGGACGTGGTCTATAATCATCCACGTTGTCCACAAACAGCGAGTCATTGTCGGTGACGATGTTGCTTGACAGCGTCGTGATGTTGGTGTTGAGCGACCACACACAGTTGTTGATGTCGATATTGTTGCAAAACGTGAGCGTCCCCTCACTGTTTTGCCATACGGTATAAACTGTGTTGGTGTATGTCTGCGGCAAAACATACTCATACGCGCCAATGTCGATTGTATTGTTGAAAATACGATTGCCGTCCTGCAAATCCGTAGCAGAGGAATTACAGCTGTTCTGACCGGCATCCACCGCTGGCGAAGCCGACATAAGCGAAAAGTCCGTGACCGCATCCTTTAATACGGGAACGCTATCAGACAGAATGTTATGGCTTGGCATTGAAGTCACATTGGTGACAGCGTAATGTTCCGGATTGTTGACGATAATATTGTTGCAGAACGTCAGCCCGGAAGTTCCAACCTGATGGATGGCATACTGCTTGGCACGCGCCCACACGGGATACTCGAAAGCACCCAAATCCACCACTTCATTGATGATACGGAGGGTGTCCATAAAGTCGCGCAACCATGTGACATACTGGTTGTTACCAAAATTAATAGCTGGAGAGTAAGCTCGCAGACGGAAATCATTCTCCACATCCATCAAAATGTTGGTGGCGTTGGTGACGGCATTGAAAGAAGAGACGGTGACATTGATATTCTGCCCCGAATTGTAGATGATAATATTGTTCTCCACCGTCATCGTGCCGCCCGGCTCCACGTAGAAGCCGCTCCCGGACTGCGCCATGAGCGCGTTTCCGGCGACGATGCACAGCATCAAACCACATAATATCGTCCACAATCTCCTCATTCCGCTAATTTTTCACACATCTGACTGAGCAACCCTTTTCTTGAGTCATATTATTATACTGCAAGGTTGCATTATTATAAGAAAGTCCACGATAAACGCACTGGCTGTTTGTGGTACCGTTGCGCGAGGCCGTCCAAAAGCGGCACTCTGCATAGAGAGACTGAAAAGCACCGTCGTAATAGCCCGCCGGCAGTGCGGAAAACAAAGATAAGTTATTGTTTGCCAAATTGTTGCCCACTGCACAACTCGTTGTCGAGGTGTTCCACTGCTGCGCGGCGGAGAGCGTCTTACCCACATTGGCGGTCTCGTTTTGGCAGAGGTTTTCAGGATTATGCGTGAGGAATGCGGCCATCTGTTCGAACTCCGCATTGGAGGGCAGATGCCAACCGGCAGGACAGATTCCCTGCATCCCTGACGGGTTGTTGTTCGTATAGTTGTCGTGGGAGCCGCGTCGTGCCGCCTGAAGGTTGTAAAGCAAACCGAAAGTTTCCGTCTCCGAAGCCGAAGTGCCTGGATTGTAGTAGTAGGCGGTAGTGGAGGAGGTCTGCTCGCCAGCCGCCACCACGGTGCCGTCGGCGTAATGGGTCACATGGAGGTTCTCGCGCATCCAGCATTGGGTGCCGATCATTACCGTTTGGTACTCGTTGTTGTCGTAGTCGGTGAGCGTGCCGCAGTCGGTGGCATAGTTCTGGACGATGGTGTTGTTGACGGCGTTGCCCGACATGCCCGCCACCCCGTAGCCGTTGTCGGCGCGGTTGTTGCAGACCACGCAGTTGAGCAGCGAGCCGTTGTTGTCAATGTACGCACCGCCGCCCTTGGCTTCGGAGCCGCTGTCGTTGCTGTGGGCCATACAATTGGTGAGAACGCAGTGCGACACCGTGCCGCCGTTGATGAGCACGCCACCGCCATTGCCCGACGTGCGTCCATTGCGCACCACGCATCCCTCCAGCGCACCCTGCACCGTGGCAATGCGGTGCGAGTTGTCGCCCGACAGGACAGTGCATTGCTCAGGATCATCCCAAGTATTGTTGATACCCGGGAAACGCCGTTGCGACAAATCTGTTCCGGTGCTGGTCGTCAGATAGCCGCCCTTGATGGAGACTCCCGAGGGAATGGTCAGTTCCGCGAACACGTCATACTCGCCCACCATCACGTAGAT
>Ga0265299_10006122_pt1 | contig 11029 bp, 7 predicted proteins | sample AusTroGonzalo_MG_4_FD_193485 | JGI IMG/M metagenome (GOLD analysis project Ga0265299, IMG submission 193485) | Bovine rumen microbial communities from tropical cattle in Woodstock, Queensland, Australia - Gonzalo_02 | ecosystem: Host-associated > Mammals > Digestive system > Stomach > Rumen ...
CGGCATCCTCTACAACACCAAGAAGGTCAGCAAGCCCGTGGACAGCTGGGACGTGCTCTTCAACGGAGAGTACTCCGGCGAGATCATCATGCAGAACAGCATGCGCGACACGTTCATGGTAGCCCTCAAGTACCTTGGCTACTCCATCAACACCACGAATCCCGACGAGATCCGCGCGGCCTACGATCTTCTGATCAAGCAGAAATCGCAGGTTCAGGCGTACCTTGTGGATGAGGCGAGAGATGAGGTTGTTGCCGGCAACGCCGTCATGGCTGTCATCTACTCCGGCGAGGCGTACCTCGGACATGAGTATAACAATGACCTTGCCTACGTGATCCCGAAGGAAGGCTCCAACGTCTGGTTCGACTGCTGGGCGATCACGAAGAACTGCGAGAACACCGAGTACGCAGCAAAGTTCCTTGATTTCCTGTGCCGCGAGGATGTGGCTGCCGCCAACTTCGAGTACATCTACTATTCGACTCCGAACACCAAGGTTATCGAAGGCCTTGACGAGGAGGACCGCGAGAACGAGTCCCTGGTTCCCTCCGAGGATGCGACAAAGAACTGCGAAGTCTGCCTTCAGGCTCCCGACGACATCACCGCTCTGATGAACGACCTTTGGAAGAAGCTGAAGTCGGAGTAATCTCCGGTTTCGGAAATGCATCATACAAACAAAATCACCGTCCGGATCACGTTTCATGACCCGGGCGGTTTTCTTGTGTATTCAATATCTGATGCACTCTGCATCCGCAATATTCAACTGTTTCGGTCAGATCCTGGCCAGAAGCTCCGCTTTCTTCTTGTCGAAATCCTCCGGGGTGATGGCACCCTTATCGCGGAGGGCGGCAAGCTTCTCGATGGTCGCAAACACCTCATCCATGGTCATCGCAGCAGGGGCTGCAGGTGCTGCGGGCGCTGCCGCTTCCGGCGTGTCCTTTCCGGCCTGCGGTTTCTCCGCCGGTGCTTCGTCTGCGGCTTCCGCCGTACCTAGCGGTACTGCGCTGTCCTCCTCCGCCGTGCCCACCGGGATCACGGTGCTGTCACCGTCATCAATTCCTCCGATCGGGATCGAGTTATCGTCGTCCCCGCCGATCGGGATCGAACCGTCGGCTGCGGTGCCGCTGCTGCCGTTATCCGCCGGAGCAGGTGCATTTTCCGTGCTTCCTTCCACCGGCATCGGACCCCAGCCGCCATCGGGCGCTACGGGACCGGAGGTCGAGCCTTCGCTGCCTGCCTCGCCGAAGGAGGTATCCACGGGAGCAACATCATCCTCCATGATCGCCTCGGCCTGAGCCTTCTCGCAGAGATCCTCCAGCACCAGGTAGTCCTTCATGGCAAAGCTGTCGTCATACAGGAACGCCGAGGTGCTGAGGACGCGGCTTAAGCGCTGTCCCATGGGTCGCATGGAGAGGAATGTCATTCCGCCGGAGAAAAATCCTCCGATGACGGGAATCAGCTTCGCAACCCCCTTGGACGCCGTATCGGTGGTGAGACGAAGCGTCAGGTCCTTGCTGATCTTCCGAACGATGGGATCCCAGAAATCCCTCGTTGTAGCTCTCTGCGGAGTGCCGCCGGTGGCGCGCATCGCGAGATGCGAGGACAGTAACCGCGTTGCCGCGGAAGCGCCCTCGATGCTGAACATCGCTGCGAGGGAGCAGATCAGCTGATAGCGCACAAGAGTGCCCTCCTCGCCGTCGCAGGCCCAGAAGTCCTTTGCACCGTAGAGGTACGCCAGCTCCTGCGTCAGCCGGAGCGACATTGCAAAGAACTGCAGGGTATCCGCAGGGATCGTGGCTGCAATCGCCAGTCCTCCCGGAATTCCTGCTGCAAAGGACATCGCCGAGGACTCCGAAGTCCTGCGGAGGATCAGTTTCTCCGCCATATCGTCAAGCTCGATGTCCGAGTAATCGCTGGCAACCGGTCCTTCATTCACGATCTGATGGATCAGGATTCCCTCCTTGGCAAACGAAGTCTTCAGGAACTCCTCGCGGTTCACCTTCACCTTCGGGATCTTGAGCGCCTGCTCAATCAAATACTCCAGCGTGATCTTTTTCTTCCCTTCCGCCATTTTCATTTTCCTCCCCATGATTTTGTTCTGTTGATCCTATACCTGCCGGGGTTATATCTCCCCGGGCTGCGGTGTTTCCGTTGAAATCACATTGCCATCCGCATCGTATGTCACGGTTTCCGTGAGATTTCCGTTCTTGTCATACGAGTTCTGAACGGTCCTGACGAGGTCTCCGGAAACATCGTAGATGTAATCGCGGGTCTCCGTCAGGATATCGTCCTTATCCCTTGTCACCGTCCGCTCGATCCGGCCTTCCGTGTCGTAGAAAAACTGTGTGGTCCGGATGCGCTTGCCGGGCAGGGAGGTGAACTCCTCCATATAAATCCGGCCGTTCTGGTAATTCTGAAGGCGGATGTAATCCGCGTAGATCCTCGTCAGCAGGTACGGTTCGCCGTCGGCAATCTTGGCCTCCTCCACCCAGAGGACGTCTCCCTCCGGCGTCTGCGCACAGCTTCGGGATCTCCGTTCGCTCACCGCATAGGAGCGGAGAAGGTATTTCGAAGTCGACTCCTCATCGTCGATCACCATGCGGTAATCGATCGCGCTGTCCGGATTGTCGACCGCGCTCTCCATATACATATGCAGATCCGGATTTTCCCACCGGAAATGCCGCTCCGTCGCGGTCCCCGCAATCTTCTCCTTGCCCTTCTCGTCCTCGGTAATGTAGCCGCAGTAGACGGTATCCATGTAGAGCGTTCCGTAATCCCCGCTGGTCAGGATCGATGTGTGAACCGTCTCCTCCCACTCCCTCTTGGGCATCGTGGCGGTTTTCTCCGCCTCCTCGATGCGCTCCCAGAGGGAAAATGCGGTGTTCGTGACGCCGTAAACCTCCGTCGGCATCGAATCCGGGGCACCGTTGTACAGAACGATCATCTCATCCTTGTCATCCGGCGAATTCGGGTCGCGGATCTCCAGGTGATACCTGCGCTCCCCGTCATAGAAGCGGCTGAGGCTCCACTGTTTCCGGCGTGTACGGCGGTCATAGCAAACCGTCAGATCCTCGGTTTCCTCCAGATAGATCGTCTCGGTCCTTCCGTCGTCCATCACGTAAAATGTGCGGCTGTAATCGGGACTGCTCTGCCCCTTGATGTCCATCAGGACCTGGATGGTCCCGTCCTTTAAGAGGAATGCGGCAAGCAGTCTTCCGTTCTGGTAAACCCTGGCCTCGTCGTTTCGCAGATACAGCATCAGGCTGTCCTCCGACGTCACGACCGGCACGGACAAAACCACAAGGGAGTCATCCTGCTTCAGGGCGCTGCTGTAGAAATAACTGTAGTACTCCGTCGTGCCTTCCTTGATGGAGCCGAGCTGCTCGAAGATCGTATTGCCGGAGAACCGGAACCGGATTCCCGTCGCCACGCTGGGAATGTCATACACCTTTTCCCAGTTATCGCTGTCCTCGACCCTCACATAGTAATCTTCCAGCTTGGTAAAGCCCCGCTCCGGAAAATCCAGCTCGACATCATACGTAAGCTCCGGAGACGTCCGGTCTCCGAGCACGAACATTTTCCGGATCGTCGTCTCCGCCGGAGCCACAGTCGGGGTCGGCGCCGGTGTCTCCGTAGGGCTCGGCGACAGGGTCTGCAGATATCGCTCGGGGTTGTCGGGAAGCGCGTTGGTCGGCGTCGGGACATGCTCCTCCTGCGCCGCCGGCTGCTCCGCTCCCGTGCCGAAATACAGCACGGTCGCCAACACGACGACGCCCAAAACAACGCCGAAAATCCAAAACCAATTCTTCACTGTACTCTCCTGCCGTCAACAGACGATCTGCTACTTGTTGAACCGGGTGATGTTATCCTCGTTCAACGTAAAATCATAATAGTTCAAATCCTTGCGGAACGTCCAGCCGGCTCCCTTCCAGAAGTGGTTGCCCAGCGTGTTCGTCTTAAACGCGATCAGGTTGACCTTATTGATGTGCTCCTTCTGCAATGCAAGCATGCAGGTCACGGCCATCGTCTTGCCGATGCCGCGCTTGCGGAAGCCCTCCTTCACGCACACGTGGTAGAAACATCCGCGGCGGCCGTCATGGCCGCACAGGATCGCTCCCACGATCTGCCCGTTCACGAGCGCAACAACGCTCGTCGTGGGATTTCTCTTCAAAAACCGATCCACACCCTCGCGGGAGTCGTCGATGGAACGGATGCCGAACCCGTGGATACTGCTCCAAAGGCTGAACACCTCGTCGTAATCGTCGATTGTCATCGTGCGGATCACGCATTCATCTGCCATACTCTTTTATATGTTCCTCTCATTCAGTCGGATCGTCCTTCACACCGTTTTCCCGGCGAAGCGCTGCCGCATCAACCTCGACCAGCTTCTTGCCGCGGTTGTACAGCTCCTGAATATGATCCTTGTTGTCCAGCACCTTGGCCAGATAGTTGTGGAACTCCAATTTGGTCTTACAGGTCTCGATCCCTTTGCGGAAAATCTCTTCCTCGTCCTGCACCGGTCTCGCCGCCGCGCGTGCCTTGCGCTTAGCCTCTCCGGCCGCCGCTGCCGCAGCCTTTGCCTCGGGAGTCGTCACCGGCTCCGCCTTGGCGCGTTTCTTTTTCTTCTTCGGCGCACCTTCTGCTGCCGCGGGCTTCGTCTGCTGGGTCTCCGCAGCTGCGATGGAAGCCGCGGGCGTCTCCTGCGGTTTCGCCGGAACCGTTCCGACCGTTGCCGTAACCTTAGCGGTTCCCACCGTCGCCGTCACCTTTGTGGTGCCGGTTGTCTGGGTCTTTGCGGACTGGGTCTTTCCCTGGGATTGCGCGTTCTGGCCGCTTCTTCCGCGGCTGCCGGAATTCCGGGAACCTGCGTTGGTGCGGGCATTTTCCGAACGGGTGTTGCCGTTGCCGACAACGCGGCGGGTCGTCTTGTGGGTTCCCTTGCCGAGCACCTCATGCTGCGTCGTGTTGTCCGCCACCGGCGTAGGCGCCACCCTGTGAAGGAAGGCGAGAAGACCTGTCCTCACCTCGCCGCCGCGGGCGATGACCGCATCCACATCGGGCAGGCGCTCGATGGTACAGCCGGTCATGCTCTTCATCTCATTGATGGCCGGCTCGTAGCCCTTGTCGTTGGAGACGACATAGTAAGCGTTGCCGGTCTTCTTCGCAATATCATACCCAAGATGCACCATGATGATGAAATCCAGGGCATTTTTCCCGATCTGGTCGTTCTTGATCAGCTCAACCGTGGCGTCACAATGGAAGACCAGATCGGCGTCGATCAGCGACATCTTGGAACATTTCGGGCCGAGGAAGATACGAACAAGGTCATTTTTCGTAAGCTTCTGAATTCCCCGAAGTCCCTGCTGACTGACGTTCTCAAAGTCAATATACAATACTCGTTTCATTCGTTCCTCCGTGCACCGCTCTGCGGGGGCAGCGCGGCACTGCAATTATGGTTTCCGGGGCGCGTCCGAGCTCAGCTCGTCCAGCGTCCTGTAGTATGCCGGAAGAAACTCCTCCATGAACAGTTCCGCTTCGGGAACCTGCAGGGCGTGAACCGACTCCTCCAGCGACTTCTTCGCGCTGTCGAACTCGCGGTTGCCCGCCTTGCCCTCCTCGATGCATTTGATGAGGGCGGAAAGCTTATCCGCCGCCTTCACGATCCGCCACAGCTCCTCCTCGCCCTCGGCGCGGAAGAAAATGTCCCGGTAATCCTCACGGATGTCCTCCGGAAGCATCGCAAGCAGAGCCTCCGCGGCATCGTCCTCGATGGCGTGGAAAACGCTCTGGATCTGCGGGTTGTAGTACTTGATCGGCGTCGGCATATCGCCCGTGATGATCTCGCCTGCGTCGTGATACAGACCGATCACTGCTGCGCGATCGGCGTCGAGATGCTTGCCCAGACGGCGGTTGCCTAAGACGGCGAGGCCGTGGGCGAGCATGCTGACCTCAAGCGAATGCTCGCTGATGTTCTCCGGCTCGGAGTTCCTCATCAGCGCCCAGCGCTTGATGTATTTCATGCGCGACAACATGGCGTAAAATGAACTGCTCATCGTTTTTTCTCCGGTGTAGCCCCGGTCTTCCGCTGAAGATACGGCTTCAGGTACTGGCCGGTATAGGATTCGGCATGCTTGCAGATCTCCTCGGGAGTACCGCTCGCGATGACGGTTCCGCCGCCTTCGCCACCCTCGGGGCCCATGTCGATGATATAATCGGCGGTCTTGATCACGTCGAGGTTGTGCTCGATTACAACCACGGTGTTCCCTGCGTCCGCCAGCATATGTAAAATGTCCACCAGCTTCTGAACATCCGCAAAATGCAGTCCCGTCGTAGGCTCATCCAGAATGTAGATGGTCTTGCCGGTGCTGCGGCGCGCCAGTTCGGTCGCCAGCTTGATCCGCTGCGCCTCGCCGCCCGAGAGCGAGGTGGAAGGATGTCCGAGCTTTAAGTAGGAAAGACCGACGGCATCCAGTGTTTTGATCTTGTTGTTGATGGAGGGGATGTTCTCAAAATACTTCACTGCCTCCTCAACGCGCATGTCGAGGACATCGTAGATGTTCTTGCCCCGGTAGGTCGCCTCGAGGGTCTCGCGGTTGTAGCGCTTGCCGCCGCAGACCTCGCACGGGACGTACACGTCCGGCAGGAAGTTCATCTCGATCTTTACGATCCCGTCACCCTTGCACGCCTCACAGCGGCCCCCCTTTACGTTAAAGCTGAACCGGCCCTTGTTGTAGCCGCGCAGCTTCGCCTCCGTGGTCGATGCGAAGAGATCGCGGATCTGGTCGAAAACGCCCGTGTAGGTTGCGGGGTTCGACCGGGGAGTCCGCCCGATGGGCGACTGGTCGATGTCGATTACCTTGTCGAGGGCCTCGGTACCCTCGATGCTGTCATGGTCTCCCGGCAGGATCGTTGTCGCGCGGTTTAGCGTGCGCGCTAACGACTTGTACAGGACTTCGTTGATCAGCGAGCTCTTTCCCGAACCGGAAACGCCGGTCACGCAGGTGAACACGCCGAGCGGTACCCTGACATCGATGTTCTTTAAGTTGTGTTCGCGGGCGCCCCTGATGGTGATCCATCCGGTGGGCTTCCTGCGTTTGGCAGGCACCGGCACAAAGCGCCGTCCCGCCAGGTAATCGCCGGTGATGGACCGGGGACACGCCATGATGTCCTCCGCCGTTCCCTGTGCGACGACCTCACCGCCGTGCTGTCCCGCTCCCGGACCGATGTCGATGACCCAGTCGGCAGCGCGCATCGTATCCTCGTCGTGCTCCACGACGATCAGCGTGTTGCCGAGGTCGCGAAGCTGCTTTAAGGACCGGAGCAGGCGGTCGTTGTCCCTCTGGTGCAGACCGATGCTCGGCTCATCCAGAATGTATGCCACCCCGACCAGTCCGGACCCGATCTGCGTCGCAAGGCGGATCCGCTGAGCCTCACCGCCCGAGAGCGATGCCGTCGGTCTTGAGAGCGTGAGGTAGTCGAGCCCTACCTCCACCAAGAAACCGACGCGGGAACGGATTTCCCGAAGGATCAGTTTGGCAATCTGCGCCTTCTGCGGCGTCAGCTCGAGATTTTCCACGAAATCCCGTAGCGTCCGGATCGGCATGTCACACACCTCGGCGATGTTGCGGTCACCCACGGTCACCGCCAGCGCCTCCTTGCGAAGCCGGAGCCCCTTGCACTCCTTGCAGGGACAGATGTCCATAAAGGATTCATACTCCTGCCGCATGGTCTCGGATGCGGTCTCCCGATACCGCTGCTGCAGATTCCGGATCACGCCTTCCGCGGGGATGTCGTAGACACCCTGTCCGCGCCGGCTCAGGTAATGGACTTTCACGGTTCGTCCGTCGTCTCCGTACATCAGCACACGTCTGGCTTCCTCGGACAGCTCGCCGTAGGGCGTGTCCATGGAAAACCCGTACTGCCTGCTGAGCCCCTCAAGATAGGCCCATGCGAAGCTGGTGCGCTTGTCGCTGGACTGAAATCCCGGCGCCGCCAGCGCTCCCCGGTTCAGGGAGAGCGACATATCCGGGACGATCTTCCGCTCGGAAAATTCCATGGTGAACCCGAGGCCGTTGCAGGCCGGGCACGCTCCGAACGGGTTGTTGAAGGAAAATGACCTCGGCTCCAGCTCCTCGATGCTGATACCGCAATCGGGACACGCAAAATTCTGCGAGAAGGTCAGCGTCTCCCCTCCGATGACATCGACGAGAAGAAGTCCTTCGCCGAGACGCAGGGACGTCTCCACGGAATCGGTGAGGCGGGTTTCAATGCCCTCCTTCGCCGAAAGACGGTCCACGATGATCTCGATATTATGCTTCACGTTCTTGTCCAACTTGATCTCCTCCGACAGGTCGTAGACGCTGCCGTCCACCCGGACACGAACGAAACCGCTTCGCTTGGCGGATTCGAGCACCTTGGCGTGCTCGCCCTTCCGACCCCTTACCATCGGCGCCAACAGCTGGTAGCGCGTGCCCGAAGGCAGCGACATCAGCGCGTCCACGATCTGGTCCACGGTCTGCCGCTTGATCTCCCTGCCGCACACGGGACAGTGCGGCGTGCCGACACGCGCGTACAGAAGACGCAGGTGGTCGTAGATCTCGGTGACCGTTCCCACGGTGGAACGGGGGTTTCGGTTGGTTGACTTCTGGTCGATGGAGATGGCCGGGGGAAGACCTTCGATGCTCTCCACATCGGGCTTCTCCATCTGCCCTAAGAACATGCGCGCATACGAGGATAGGGACTCCATGTAGCGCCGCTGCCCTTCGGCGTAGATCGTATCGAATGCGAGGGAGGATTTGCCGGAGCCGCTTAAGCCCGTCAGCACCACGAACTCGTCGCGGGGAATGTCCACGCAGAGCTCTTTCAAGTTGTTCTCCTTCGCACCGCGGATACGGATGTATTTTTTGTTCGGTGATTCACTCATTGCATATATTCCGTTCGGATTTTACTAATCTCATCACGCAGCTCCGCAGCCTTCTCGAAATCCAGTTCCGCCGCTGCGGTGTGCATGCTTCTTGTGAGGGCCTCGATGAGCCGCTCGAGCTCCGTGCGGTTCATGGACTCGTAATCCTTCTCAATGCCGCTGCCCGCGCCGCGCCGTCCGGAGGCCTTCGTGGAGATGGCGATCAGCTCGCGAACGGCCTTGCGGACCGTCTGCGGCGTGATGCCGTGTTCCTCGTTATATTTCTGCTGGATCGCCCGGCGGCGGTTTGTCTCGTCGATGGCGCCCTTCATGGAATCCGTCATGGTGTCGGCGTACATCACCACGTGACCGTCCGCATTTCTCGCAGCACGGCCGATGGTCTGCACAAGGGACGTCTTCGAGCGGAGGAATCCTTCCTTGTCCGCGTCGAGGATCGCCACAAGTCCGATCTCGGGGATGTCCAAACCCTCCCGCAGAAGGTTGATCCCGACCAGCACGTCAAACTTGTCAAGACGCATATCGCGGATGATCTCGGTGCGCTCCAACGTATCGATGTCCGAGTGGAGATACCGCACACGGATGCCGACCTGATGCAGGTAGTCCGTGAGCTCCTCCGCCATGCGCTTCGTAAGAGTCGTCACCAATACCTTGTTGCCGCGACCGACCTCGGTGTTGATCTCGCCGACCAGGTCGTCGATCTGGTTCGCCACGGGCCGCACCGTAACCTCGGGGTCCAGAAGACCCGTGGGCCGGATAATCTGCTCCACGCGCCCCAGCTCATGCTGCTCCTCGTACTCGTTGGGCGTCGCCGACACGAACAGCATCTGGTTGATGCGCTCCTCGAACTCGGTGAAGTTCAGGGGGCGGTTGCATTTGGCGGAGGGAAGGCGGAACCCGTAATCCACGAGCGTCGTCTTGCGCGCCTGATCGCCGTTGTACATGCCGCGCACCTGCGGGATCGTGATATGCGACTCATCCACGATGATCATATAATCATCCGGAAAATAATCCATCAGCGTGTTGGGCGAATCCTCCGGCGTCAACCCCGCAAGGTGCATCGAGTAGTTCTCAATGCCCGAGCACACGCCGGTCTCCCGGAGCATCTCGATGTCGTAGTGGGTCCGCTCCGTGATGCGCTGCATCTCCAGAAGCTTGTTGTTTACGCGGAAGTACTCCCTGCGCTCCTCAAGCTCCTTCTCGATGTTGGCAAGAGCCCGCTCCATCTGCTCCGGCTCCACCACATAGTGGGACGCCGGGAAGATGACCATGTGGGCAAGGTCCGCGATGGCCCTTCCCTTCAGGGGATCGATCCGCTGCAGGCGCTCCACCTCATCGCCGAAGAACTCGATGCGGTACGCCTCCCCCGATCCGTCCACGGGAAATACTTCCATCACATCGCCGTGCACCCGGAAGGTGCCACGCTTGAAATCCATCTCGTTCCGCTCGTACTGGATGTCCACCAGCCGCCGGATCACGGCCTCACGGGAAATTTCCATTCCCGGCCGCAGTGAGACGGTCATATTCTTGTAATCGATCGGGCTGCCGAGCCCGTAGATGCACGAGACGCTGGCCACCACGATCACGTCGCGCCGCTCCGTCAGCGCCGCCGTCGCGGAGTGCCTGAGCCGGTCGATCTCGTCGTTGATGTCCGAGTCCTTCTCAATGTACGTGTCCGTGGAGGGCACGTAGGCTTCCGGCTGGTAGTAGTCGTAGTAACTCACGAAGTACTCGACCGCATTTTCCGGAAAATACTCCTTAAACTCGCCGTACAGCTGCGCCGCGAGGGTCTTGTTGTGGGAGATGATCAGCGTCGGCCGGTTGAGCTGCGCGATGACGTTGGCCATCGTGAAGGTCTTGCCCGAGCCGGTGACGCCGAGAAGCGTCTGAAACTGTCTGCCCTCCTCGAAGCCCTTCACCAGAGCCTCGATGGCCTCCGGCTGGTCGCCGGTTGGCGCGTAGGGGGCGTGTAACACAAATTTATCCATAACGTTAGCGGTTTACGCCTCCGCCTCCGGCTTTCTGGCCATCCACTTGAGATATCCGTTGATGAACGGGTCGAGGTTGCCGTCGAGAACGCTCTGCGCGTTGCCGACTTCCACCTGGGTTCTC
>Ga0265299_10006126_pt1 | contig 11024 bp, 1 predicted proteins | sample AusTroGonzalo_MG_4_FD_193485 | JGI IMG/M metagenome (GOLD analysis project Ga0265299, IMG submission 193485) | Bovine rumen microbial communities from tropical cattle in Woodstock, Queensland, Australia - Gonzalo_02 | ecosystem: Host-associated > Mammals > Digestive system > Stomach > Rumen ...
GCATACAGGAAGAGCAGAAAGTGTTCAGCACAAAACCGCTGTACTGCGTACCGTTGTCAGAGGAAAAACGGATGGTCAAAGGACCGTTCGTGGCGACCAGAACCGGGACCGTACCATTTCCTGAGAATTCGCCCAACAGCGTGCCGTTCGTCCCGGAACCATCGTAAATGCGGAGTTTGTCGAAATTCGCCTCCGTGTGGTAGGTGCCCATAACGCCCACGTTATCGCCCGCGGTCTCGGGATTGAGCACCAGCATGTAGTTACAGCCGGCACTGTAGTTGCCATTGGCACCGCCATCGTCACAAATCACCATGGAACAGGTCGTCAATGTGGCATTTCCGCTAACACCCATGTTGTAAACGCCCGGAGTGGCACTAACCCTATTGGACCAATAGCTAACCTCGTCGCCACAATCCGCCTGCACATAGAAGTCGTATTCGTTCGGAGCCAAATTACTGACAGTAAAAGGATTGCTATTGACAGTCACGATGGTGGCGTTGGCGGAACCATGCTGGAATCCCGTCGGACCATATTCGATTTTCCAAGCCGTAGCGCTACCGTTCTCGGTCCAAGCCAAAGTTACCGCATCGGGATCGACATTCTGCACGGTCAGATTGGTCGGTTTCACACAATTGGTGGCAAAGCTCACCATAATATTGTCAACATGCAGGTCATTGTCGCCGTTGCCCGAGATGGTGGATTCCGCATAGAAGGCAATCATCACGGTGTCGTTGGCAAAGTCGGCCAAGGAGATGGAGATCTCCTGACCGGTGGCGGGAATCTGGTTGAAAACATAGTTCCCGTTACCGTCGTTGCTCCAAACCGTTGCATTGGCGGCACTCCAGGTGGCCCCGAAGTCGGTGGAGACAATCACCATGAATTTGTCGTCCGCTTGCGCCGTAGGGTCGGAAATGGGAGATGCCGTACCGTATGCGGTGAGGGCGAGATCGAAGATTAACACCGGGTTCGTCAGTCCGTTCAAGTCTATGGCCGGACTAACCAACCAACGGTTACAGGTGTTTCCGCAAATGTTCACTCTCGCATGGGTGGCGCCGAAAACATACGTGTTCAGGTTGAAATTCCAGCCGGAAGTGGTGTTGGAAAGCGGCTCTCCGGCGAAAATGTCGCTGGCCCAGCCGTTGTAACGCTTCCAGCAGGCTGGAATACTGCTGGTGGCGTTGAAGTCCTCCTCGTAAGGAGTAGCGAACGGACTGCAGGGTGTGGTGAAGGTGGCGTTCGACAGGCTGTTGATGATCGTGTCGTCACAAACGCTGGCGACATACCATTCGTACGTTGTGGAGGAGAGAAGATTCTCTATAGTGTATCCTTGCGGGTCAAGGTTCACGTTCGCAATCTCCTGCCATGCTGTCTCGGAGGCAGGCCTATAATATATATTGTATAGGTTGGCATTACCGCTCCAAGTGACGTTGGCTGTCGAATGGGTTACCATTCCAACGTTCAGATTGGTGGGCGGCGCACATGAAGGTATTGCCTCCACCACCACATCGTCCAACAACCAATAAACGCTATGAGTGGATATGTATTTGAACGCGATATGGTAGTCGATGTTAGGGTCGATAACCGCATCCTCGAAACTCACCAAGTAAGAATGGGGATTGTTGTCGCCGATTTGCGCGGCATTGATGGACCATACGGGCACGAAAGTGCTGCCGTCGGCAGGATCCGATAGATATCCCACACTGAAGGTACCGGAGTTGTAGCCCTCACGGAAAGTAGTGAAGGAGATCTGAAGATTGGTGAGGAAATCGGGCATGAGCGGCAGTACGGCATAGGACGGCACGGCATTGTTGTGATCGCACTTGAACAGAAGCACATTGTCAGCCGCATAGTCATTGGAGGTCATCGGACAGCCATAGTACGGGTTGATACTCGACCAGCAACCGGGAAGGGTGTACTCCAAAAGGGCATTGAAATTCTCCTCGTAAGGCAGCGCGATACTGTTACAGTCGATGCTGTTGCCAAAGAGGGTGACGTTGGTGGATACCGTCCCGCTCGTCAGGGTCATGACAACGCTGTCCGAGCCCTCCATGGTGGGCGAATAACGCACATACAACGGCTGGGTTCCCGGAGTAAAGGTGACACTGTTCGAAAAGTTAGTATCGTTGACAGAGACCTCGAACGGGGCTGCCACAGAAGCGGTAACAGTTCCGACGATATTGAATGCCTCCACCGCAATCTGCTGGGAAGCGGAACTTTGCCCCACCGGCACGTTCGGGAACTGAAGCATGTTGGGATTGGCAGTGATGATGGGACCCGCATTCTCGCAGGTCACCACGATGTCATCCAAGGCGAGGCCAAACTTGTTTGTGCAGTTGAAATGCCGGAACGCGATATATACGGTACTGCCCGCATAGCCGTTCAGGTTGACCGTGCGCTGCGTCCATTGGTTGCCCTGGCCAGGAGTCTCCTCGTACAAAAGGGTGAAGGATGTAAGATCGGTGGGCGAGGTGGTGGAGATATACACTCCATAATGCTCGGCATAATCAGACCATCCGACCTGCCGCCAGAAAGTCAGCGTGCCGTTCCCGACCATCGTGATGGGCGGCGATATCAACCAGTTGTCAGGGGTGAGTGGAGTGTAAGTGTCCATATCCTTGGAGAAGGAAACTACCGCACCGGAGCCCGTATGGCCCTGGTAAACAACACTCTGCACACTGCTGTGCTCCCATTGGTGCCCGTCCCCGTCCGCATCGACGGTCGTCCACCCCAACGGGATGGTGCTTCCCTCAAAGCTTTCGTTCAACAAGGTCACCTGTGCCTGTGCCCCGGCAAGAAACATTCCCGCCCAAATGGCTAAAGTTAGTAGAATCTGTTTCATACTTCGATTATTTGATGAATATCATGTTCTTGAAAAACCACGGGGCAAAGGTACGTTTTTTTTTGGGTTACTCGGTTACTCGGTTAGAGGGTTACATGGTTAAGGGGTTAAGGTACTTGAAATATGAATCTTGCATGATGAAACTGACAAAAAGGGGAACCCTTTCGGATTCCCCCTGACTATTGAAATATACGTGTAGATACGTGTGATACGCGGAGATAAAACACGTGTGATACGCAGAGATAGATTACTGTTTCACGAAGGTCTTTGTCACAACCCCCTCTTCCGTCGTCACGCGCACGAAATACATGCCGTCGGCGAGACCGGAGACGTTGATGCGGGTCGGATTGTCAATCATGTTTACTGTGTTGATCAGCTTGCCATAAACATCGTAAACCTCCATCATGGTGACGTTCAAGCCGCCATCGACGCGGATATCAACGTATTCCTTGGCAGGGTTCGGGAACAACACGACACTGTTCTCCAAATAGTTCTCAACGCCAACAGTTTGCGCCACGGCTGTAAGGGTGTTGGACCAATCGCTCAGCGTGCCGTTGTCGCAGACAGCCTGCACCCTTATCACGTAAGTAGAACCTCCCTCAAGATTGTCGAGCATGCAATGGGGTTCGTTAACGGTGACCGTATTCCACGCACTCTCGCTCTCAAGACTGTATTGAAGATTCCATTGAGAGGCACCTCCCGGGTTATCCCAAACGACATCTAAAATTCCCAAAGCTTTGTCGAAAATAATCCCCGACTCACGCAAGTTGGTCGGAGCATCACACGGCTCGGGCGTGTCCTCGGGCAGCGTGGTGAACGACACCGCTTCGGTCCAGAGACTTGCACTGCCGTTGCCGCAATCCGCCTGCACACGCACCTGATACACAGTGTTGGGTGTCAGTCCGCTCATCGGGAAAGAGGGAGTGCTGACAGTGCTCGGCGTCCAAGTGGTGGCAGAAGCTGCCTTGAACTGCACATTCCACGTCGTTTCGGAACCGCCGGCTGTCCAAGTGGCGACTGCGGAGGTCTGCGTGATGCTACCCACAGCAAGTCCCGTGGGCACATCGCAAGGCGTGGGCGTGGAGGCCAACGACACTTCGATGTCGTCGATGTACCACGAAGTGAGAGATGAGCTGCTCGGACGGATATAGCGGAAGGCGATGCGGGTGGTGGTCGGCAGACTCAGACCAGCCAAATCTGCAAATGTTCTCGTCGTCTGCGTGTACGACTGGTCGGTCAGCGACTGCAGGGAGACAAACGTGGAGGAATCGTAAGGATCGGTCATGTAACCCAACTCCAACACGGCATTGTCGCTGTTCCAGTTGTTGTTGTACGCCCAGAAACTCACCTGCAACATGCTGAGGTCTTCCACGAAGAGCGGCAGAGCGGTCACGATGTCGCCGAAAGCCACTTCCAATGCACTTGAACCGCTGTGGGCGATGGATGCCGTGGGCTCGATGTGCGGGTAAGTATGGCCGTTACGGTAGCCCGTGGAGGCGGAGACCCAGCAGTTGAGAATCTGCTCGTCAGTGCCTTCGAAACCGGTCGTCCACGGTGTGGTGGCCACGGAAATCGGGCCGCATGCGGTGGTGAAGGTCGCAACGTTCGTCTGATCGTCACCAGGAACGCCGCCACAAAGCGTGACCACATACACACCGTAGTTGGTGCTCGCATTGAGGCCGGAAATGACGTTGCCCGTGGCGGAGGTCACATTCACGGAATTCCAAGTGCTTGTGGGCGTACCTGCCACACCGTAATAGATGGTCCAAGCGTTATGGGCGGAATTGTTGTCCGTGAACGAGACTTGCGCGCTGTTCTCGGTAACATTCGTGACGGTGACGGAATTGTATGCAGGTGCGGCACAGGCCGGAATCAACTCCACGGTGAAGTCGTCCAAGTTCCAGCCGGCATCGCTGGCCGTGGTGCCCGTGAAGAGGAGGGCGATACGTCCGGATGTGGCCTGCACACCGTTAAAGTCAAACGGTCCCATGTAATTGCCATTGCCGCCAGCTGCCGAACCGCGGTTGCCGGGAGTGCCGGCGTCGCTCAACAACTCAAACGAGGTCGGGTCATTCAGATCCGTGATGACACCGACAGCCACAGTGGTGGTCACACCCCAGTGCGTGCTCCAGAATGAGAGACGCAGGTCGTGGATGTCATTGGTAAACTCGGGCAGTGCCAGCATGTTGGTGGCACCCTTGAACTCGACGGTGTTGGTTCCCGAATGGGCAGCCTCGCCATAGTTCAGATACGCTCTGGGATAGACGTTGCCATTGCTGGCCGTATGGGTGACCGGGGTCGCCCAGCACACGAGTTCGGAGCTGGTGTAGCCTTCAAAGCTCTCCACCCACGGAGTGGTCGCGTCAATGGTGATGGCGCCGCAGGCCGTAGTGAACGTAAGTGCCTGTGAAAGCATGGAGGAATCCGCACCGCAATAGCCTCTCACCGTCACCTGGTAGGTGGTGTTGCTGGTGAGACCCGTCAATTGCAGCGTATTGGCCGTGGTGGTCTGGTAGTCCGTTCCGTTCGCGGAAACGATGGTAATGCCGTAGGAGGATGCATCGCCGGTCCAGGAAACAGTGGCACTGTTTTGATCCACATTGCTCACAGCAAGACCCGTCGGGGTGGCGCAGGTGATGGCGCGCAGCTCGATGTTATCGACTGCTGCCGGCGGATTGCTCACTGAGTAAATCTCGTTTCTCCAATGGAACGCCAAACGATAGATCTTGTCGCCATTGCCCATACCGACGAATTGATCGGCAGAGATCAGCATTTCCTCATGCTGCCAGCTGCTTTGCTGTGAGAGCCAGTGTTCCCCACCAGGTTGGCCGGAAAGGTCATAGCCGGGAGGATTGTTGCCCGGAGTGAGCTCCACAGAAGGATCCAGCCAATAGACACGCAAGAAATGATAGTGCGCATTACTGCCCTGAGCCTTCCAGTCGAAGGAGAGCACCAGTTCCGTGGTGCCATTAGGAACTAAAATGTCACGATAGGCGTAAACCTTGCTGGTCGTGCTTGAATATGCGTTGGAAGCGCCGTTGTCGTTAGAAACATACAAGCCGTTCGTGCCGCCGACCGTGGTGTTCACATCGCTGTTGGAGTCCGTGGGTTCCCCAATGAACCACTTGTTGGTCTGCGTACCGTTGATGGCAACCCACTGGAGGTTGTCAGTGGCATCCTCGAAATCAGTGGTGTACGGCAGCATGGCCGGAACAGTGGTCGTGGTGAAGGTCACCGTGTTCGTCTGGTCCTCGCCCTCAACACCGCCACAGAGCGACTTGACATAAACCCCGTAAGTGGTGTTGGAGTTGAGACCGGAAAGAAGGTTACCCGTGGTGGAGTTCACATTCATAGTGTTCCAAGTATCTGTCGTCGCACCTGCCTCACCATAGTAGATGATCCAACCGGTATGGCTGGCATCCTCGTCGATGAAGGAAATCTCCGCGCTGTTCTCGTTCACGTTGTCAACGGTGACAGAGGTATGGGCGGGAGCGGCGCAAGACGGGATGATTTCCACCGTGAAGTCATCCAAGTTCCAACCGGCGTCACTGGCCGTTGTGCCGGAGAAGAGGATGGCAATACGGCCGGAAGTAGCCTGCACACTGTTAAAGTCGAACGGTCCCATGAAATTGCCGTTGCCCGTTGAATTGGACGAACCGCGTGGTCCAGGAGTGCCGGCATCGCCCAGCACCTCAAAGGTGGAAGTGTCGGCCAAGTCAGTGATCACCCCGACCACAGCCGTGGTGGTCACGCCCCACGACGTGGCCCAGAAGGACATGCGCAGATCGTGAATGTCGTTGGTGAACTCGGGGAGCACCAGCATGTTGCTCGTGCCCTTGAATTCGGCAGAGTTGCCACCCGAATGAGCGGCCACGCCGTAGTTTAGCAGCATCTTCGGATAAGTGCTGCCGCTGCTGTTTGTGTAAGTGACAGGAGTCTCAAAACAAGCCATCGTGGTGTTGGTCTCGAAATCCTCGGTCCACGGGGTGGTCTCCGTGACAGTGAACGCACCGCAAGCCGTGGTGAAGGAAGCCTCAACCCAGAAGCTGTAGTCACCGCCGCCGCAGTCGGAGCGCATGCGCACCTTGTAAGCGGTGTTAGGTGTCAGACCCGTGATAACCTCAGACATGGAGGTCACCGTGCCCATGCTGACCCAGTTGGTGTCGGAGAGCGGACGGTACTCCATCTCCCAAGCCGACTCCTGATAGCCGGGCACCCAGTTCACAGTCGCGCCGTCGCTGGTGATGTCGGAAACCGAAAGGACAGGAGAAACACAACCCGAGTTATTGCACGGAGAGCTGAAAATGACGTTGTTACGAGCAGTGGAGGAAGTACCACCAGAAGGTGTGGACGCGGTGCTGTACGCGCTGCCATCCTGATAGACATAGCGGGAGGCCGTGAACGGAGCTGTGTGTGAACGCCAACTATTGTAAGGGCTGCCCTGGTAGCTGCCCGTCATATCCATCACAATCAGTAGCAGATTGTCAGAACCGTTATATTCAAATGGCTGGGAGAAGTTGAATGTGTTCAGACCGGCGTGCAACGATTGCACGGTATCGAACACAAGTTGCGCATTGGAAACGTCAATCCAGCTGGAACTACTTGTCGCGGAGGTGTGCATCAAGTAAATCTTGTAGCTGCGGTCAACCGCATAGTTCGCCATGTCGAACGTCACCGACTCAATGCTCTTCGGCGAACCCATTTCAGAGGAAAGGAAGAGTTGCTGCGTATAAGAATATTTGTAGAAACTGTAAGAAGGCAGGTAGTTGTTGGTGGAAGTGCCTTCACCGATGGCTTCATCACCGCCGATCAGACATTTTGTGTGGAAAGAGGCTGTCATCCAGTCTCCCGTGGAAAGGTCATTGCAGTTCGGCATCACACGCACGTCGTAGTCAGTGGAAAAGTCCAAACCACTCAGCAGATAGGAAGTTCCAGTGATGTTGTACAACGTCGTCCAGTTCTCCATGCCGGCTTCGGAATACTCGATGGTGTAGTTATCGACCGTGCCGAAGAAACCGGGAGTCCAGGAAATCATTGCGGAAGTGCCCGTGATGTCGGAAACCTCCAGGTTGCTCACCGGCGAGCAGCTGGGCGCGTAATCGATGAGCAGATCGTCGATGTAGTAGCCGCAGCTGGTACAATTGGAGACACGGAAAGCGATGTACTTGCCAGCACCCTGGTAGTTGTCGAATTTCACGTACTGCTCCACGTATGCGTAAGCGTTCATGCCGGAGAGGCTAATGGTGTCCACCGGCACAAACGTGGAATCCACATCCTTGTCGGTCATCACACCAACCTCCAACGTGCCGAGCGTGCCGTAAGAATTGGTGTGGCAAGCCCAGAAGTTCACCATCAGGGTGCTCACGTCAATGCTCTGGTCCAATTCAGGCGCGATGGCGATCACATAACAGTTGGGAGTATAATGGAAATCGAGGAAATGAGAGCTGCTGTGGGCATACGACCCGCTGGGAACGTAAACATAGTGTGAAGGATCGGAGTTGGAACGGTTCCAGCAGAGAATGTAGTTGTCTTGCGAGGTGGAATAAATTCCCGTCTCAAAATCTTCAGTATAAGGCAGATCCACAATCGGACCGCAGTCGGTGCGGAAGGAGGCGCTGATGGCCGTGCTGACAAAACCGACGCCGCAGTCAGACCAGACATAGACGTCATACTCGGTGTTCGGATTCAACCCGTAGATGGTATAAGTGGTGTCGTAGGCGGTTTCCACCATACCCTGACCCTGCTCAAATCCGACAGGTCCGTATTCAACATACCAGTCGGAAGCATAACCGACCTCCGTCCAGTGAATCGTGGCCTCTTCGGAAGTGGTTCCCGTCACAATGAGGTTGACAGGGTGCTGACACACCGGGATGTAGTCGAGGGTGATGTCATCCAAACGCATATAGTCGCCGCCGTTGCCCTGAGTGACACGGAAAGCGATATACTGGCCATAGCCGGTGTAGTTCTCAAAAGAGTACTCCTTCAAAGCCCAGTCGCCGAGAGAAGGCGTGTCCACGACATCGAAGGTGGTCGGGTCGTTTTTGTCGGTCATCACACCGAGTTCGAAGACGACATTGGAGGATTGCGTCCTTCTCACCCAGTAGGAAATCTGCAACTGGTTCACACTGATGCTCTCATCCACCTTCGGCATAATGGCGATGGTGGTCATGTTGGAGCCGTCGTAGAATTTCAAACATTTGCCTCCGGAATGAGCGGCACTGGAAGTGTTGATAAACACAGGTTCCGAAGGATTGGAGGCATAACGGTCCCAACAATAGACGTATGTGTCGTTTCCGGAACCATACACGTCGGTGCCGGCAAAATTCTGGGTATAAGGCAGGGTTATAATCGGCTCACACTCGGTGCGGAAAGAGACCGTCTCGGACCATTCGCTGAAGTCGTTGTTGCCGCAAACCGCACGCACGCGCATCTGATACTGCGTATTGGCATCCAAGCCATAAACGATGTAGGAAGAGCCGGAGAAGGAGCCGGTAGAAGTCCAGTCGGCGTCCGTAGAGGACTTATACTCGATCTCGCAGTTCTGGGAAACATTGGGATTGTACCAGGAGAGTTCGGCGGAAGAAGCATCGACCGTGCCCAAAGCCAACGTGTTCGGGACAATACAGCTCACCACGTCGCAGGCGGTCAGGCGGATGTTGTTCACTTGCGTGTGCAACGTGCCGGAAGTCGGCATGTTGTTGATGCTCCAGTTCTCGCCCACCGTGTGGGTGTACTTGCACTGCGAACGGTTGGCATTCGTATTGATGGTGTAGAACTTGGCATTGCTGTTGTTCACCTCACTGCCGGTGATGTCGTTGACGACCAACAGCAGATTGTCGGATCCGTTGTAGTAGAAGTTGGTGTCGAAAGCGATATCCACCCAGCGATTAGTACCCGTGTTGTTGAACGTGACCGGACCGGAATAGACGTGCACATAGCTGTCTAACGGAGTAGCCCACACATTTTGCACAAGCTCGTTATCCGCGGTGTGCGCCATGTAGATGTCCAGCGTGCGGGTGATCACCTGACCGTCGTTGTACTGGAACGACATGCCGCTGAACTCAGCCGACACGTTGTTGAAGTCGCCCGGCAGGTAGATCTGCTCGGTGAAAGAGTTGAGGTAATGGTTCGACATCGGGAAGTGGTTGCCCTCGGTGGTGTAGGTCGAAGTCGGGTAGCTGTTGTTGACAACCGACAAAGGCGCGACACACGGCGTGGTGAAATTCACATACACCGTGTCGCTGCCATAACCATCTGTGCAGAAGGTATATACACCCACCTGATACGCAGTGTTCTCCGACAGTCCCGTCAGCAGATAACCGAGGTCGGTGGTGGTGTATTCCGTTTCCATGCCGGTGGCAAGTTCATGCACGACGATATGGTATTCCGAAAGCTCGCCCGTGTTGTGAGCCGTCCACGAGAGGGTGGCGTTGGTGCCGTAAACATTGGAAACGGAAAGGTTGTTCGCGTGCGTACACGTGAGCGCGTTGGTGAGGTTGACCACCACGTCGGTCAATGTTCCGTCGGGAACTACCGTGATGGTGGTGGCGCCGTATGAAAACTCGCCGTAGGTCTGCGCGCCGTTCACATAGACACTGGCCACACGCCAATGCGCGTCCGGATAGACGGTCAGCGACACGTTGGCAGTGCTGCCGCAAGCCACATAGGAGGTCTCGGGCGACACCGTGCCGTGCACTACCCCATCGCTGGAGGCCGCCACAGTGGCGGAGATGACCGCCTGCGGATAGACGGTGACGGTGGAGGTGTGTACCTCCGTCACGCCGTTCGACGTGCAGGAAACCGAATAGGTCGTGGTGGCCGTGGGCTGCACCGTGATGCTCGCGGTGGTTGCGCCGTTGTCCCACAAATAGGAATCATAGCCGAAAGCGGTCAATGTCACGGACTCTCCCAAACAAATAGTGGCCGCCACCGGATCCACGCCCGCCATATACGACATAATCGGATAGCCGTTGTTGACACCGTTGTCCAATTTGAAGGCAGGTCCCAGAAGGGTGATCATGCTGTCGGACTGCATCTCGACTTGTGAGACACTATTGCCGTTGGAAGAGGCGGAGGATTGTGTGGTGGAACTAAGCACTTGCGTGTAAGAGTAGCAATTTGTGAGGTCACCACTGTGGGCGGTCATGCCGCCGAAATTCGTGCCGTAGGCGTAAAGCGTGCCGGC
>Ga0265299_10006137_pt1 | contig 11012 bp, 9 predicted proteins | sample AusTroGonzalo_MG_4_FD_193485 | JGI IMG/M metagenome (GOLD analysis project Ga0265299, IMG submission 193485) | Bovine rumen microbial communities from tropical cattle in Woodstock, Queensland, Australia - Gonzalo_02 | ecosystem: Host-associated > Mammals > Digestive system > Stomach > Rumen ...
AAGAACAGGTAGTAGGAGTGGTCCCCACTCCCTGATACGATGCGTACCACTATGTCTGGCTACCCCTAAAACGAGGTGATTCGGAACCCTTGAAAATGTAGTCCACTGTTCATTTTTCCTGCTCATTCCGTTCATGGTGTTCACTGATCCTGTCATCACTAAGTGGGGGCCGCCGGGCACTCCGACGGCCCCGTTAAAAGGCTGCTCCAACCATTTTATTGGTTGGAGAAGATGATGTGCCAGACTGGAGGTTTTATCTTTTCTTTACCCCCATCTTGTTGTCGTATGCGTCGAGCTTCTTCATGCCCTCGTCCATATCGTCCAGGTTGATCCCCAGGTACTTGAGCGTCTCAGCAGGGGATTCGTGTCCGAGGAACTTGGAGATGGTCTCTATCGGCACTCCCGCATGGTAGAGCCTGCGGCCGAAGGTCCTCCTCAGGTCGTGGTTGGAGAAATGGAATCCGACCTTGGGTCTGAGAGGGTCCAGGACGGCATCGTCCAGGCTTCCCGTGTGCTCCCTGTAGTAGCCCACGTCAGGATGGTTCTTGTAGTGGCACCACAGGAGGACGTATCCCGGGTCCTGCCAGTGGGGGATGTTCTCCCGGGCGATCTGGACAATCCTCTCGCGTTCGTCCAGCCACCTGTTGAGGACGGCCCTGGTGTCCCTGTGGAAGCGTACGGTCCTGTACTTCCCGTTTCCGCGTCCCTTTCCCCTGACGTTGAAGTGGGGTTTGGTGCCGCTGTCGTTGATGTCGCTGAGGGTGAGGCGGCAGCACTCCGCGTTCCTGAACCCAAGGCACAGCTCCAGATGGATGACTATATCCTGCAGGGGCGTCTTCTTCACATCCATGAGGGTCTGGTACTGGTCCTCCTCGAGCCAGTGGACGTTCACCCTCATGTCCTGGGAGAATTGGGGGTTCATGTCCACTATCGTATAGTTCCTGAAGAACTTCAGGTAGCGGTTGAGGTAGGCGATCTCTCCCTCGAGGTAGCTGTCAAGTTTCCCTCTGGCGCGGTATTCGTCCATGATGTAGTTGACCGCATCCTCATCGATCTTGAACGGGGAGGCATCGAAACCGCCCGCTTCGAGGATCCTCGTCATGCGGCGGAGGCTCCACCTGCATTTGTCGCGGGTGTATTTCTTGGCGTTCCTGAACTTGGCGTTCAGGAACTCATAGATACAGCCGTCCGGGGTGTGGACGTTCCTGGTGTTGGTCTTGCCGCCGTACCCGACATCCGCCTTGGGACGGCGCGCACTGCCGCTGTATAGATTGTAATTTGGATAAGATTTAAACGATGTCAAATCTTCCTGTCTGTCGGGAGAAATCCTAGAGGGGTGTCTGGCGACCAAACTCAGCACCCCCCTTCAGTGATTTCTTTCATCGCTTTCTCGAGGATTGCTTCCTCTACGAAGTCGTTGATCGTTCTGTACTTCCTGTCCTTCACGAGATCATGGACCCAATCCGAGAGGGATTGGGACACCTTCCCGCAGAGGACGGCTCTCCTCGGCCCGGAAAACTGGTTCCCTGGCACATTGTTTTCTTTAGTCATTTCTTCACATCCTGTAATCGGTTTTTTATCCTTCTCGGACTCCAGGTTTCCAGGGCCTTCCACACCAGCATGCGGATTGCTTCGCTGCGGTTGCGGAAATAGCCCTGATCGATGTAACCATCGATGATCTCCATCTTACTTGCCGTAAAACGGCAGGTGACTACGCTTGTATTCGAAATCGTGTGTTTTCGCCTCCATATCAACTGTTGATATACATGTAGAGTTGATAGAATATTTAAAATGTGTAGTTGATAATATATGAAATGTTGATATCCTGTGGTAAATAAAAAGAAAGATGGCAAGGAGAGTCTCCGGTTCAACGTGAGCGTCACCCAGTTATGCTACGACAAGATTCAGGAGATGATGGCAAGGGCAGGTATGTTCCGCGGGCTGTCCGATTTTGCGATGACCGCATTCAGGGATTTCCTTTTCAGTTCAGTATCCAATTACCGCAAGATATTCGATAATGTGGAGAAGGACGCAAAGAGGCACAGGGTTCCGAAGGAAGAGATATTGGACACATTCTATCAGGAGATGTATGATGCCATCGTTGCATTGGGGCAGGTGGCCGATGAATTCTTTGGAACCGGGTTCGTAAGGCAGATACATGTCTCCATCCCGTACGATCTGCAGAACGCAATCCAGAACTTCGGGTGGAGCCAGAACAATCTCCAGATACTGTTCAGGGTGTCGTTCTACTTCTACATCAAGAAAATGCAGACCAACTGCGAAGAATGGGATGATCTGAGGAAAAAACTGCTGGAATACATCCCCAGGGAAACGGAGTCTGTGATCAACGCAAGGAAGAATTACGCTTCGTTGTGGCTTGATGAGTAATCGACCAATCGGGATTGGTTCAAAATGAGTTCAGTCAAAGCGTTGCTGTAGGTATTTTTCCAACCCCTTGGTCATTTCCTGGGCTTTTTTGTGACTTCTTTCATCTGAAATATTGTTCATCGAAATGTTTCATAACACATTAAGACTGCATGCAGGTTGATAATGAATTCCCCGAAAAACGAGTGGTTTTGGTTGTATACTGGCACATCGGTTTTTGACCTCAAAAAAACCCCTCTGTATACCGCTTGTATACGGATTTTCGGAATCTCGTCCATATCCAAATTCATTTGAATGTTGCAGTTCCAACTGGGGGCTGAAAAAAGGTTCACATTAAGGGCCTCATGAGAACCCTACGAAAATCATGATTATAGGCAATTGACCGGGAAACCAGATAATATGATTTGAATTTTGATCGTAGTACGATTCATGAGTCAAAGGTATTATTATCAGTTCGACCCTAAACACAAACATGTCAATACCATCGGATGTTCTTCAGAAGTGGGCCAAACCGGGAAAGAACGAGATGTCCAAGCAGACTTATGCCGTGCTCAGGGAATTGTTGCTTGAGAAATTGAATAACCCTCAGCCCAACATCTACCTTCAGGGTTCTTACCGTAATTCCACTAATGTAAAGGACAACAGCGACATAGACATCGTGGTGGAATACGATTCCAACATAAATGTCACCTGTTTGAAGGACTACATCTACAGAAGGATAGATAAAGTCTATAACTTCCATTTCACGACCGGTGCGAAGACGGTGAAATACAAAGGCCTCAGGAATCAATATGTTCCTGCGGACATAGTGCCGTGTGTTTCCGTCAGAGGGAAGACAGGCTGCGTTGCCCTATACGATTCATCAAAGAAAACGATAATCCACAATTATCCTAAGATACACATCCAGAACGGCGAGGACAAGAGTGGAAGGACGAACGGTAATTCTAAGAAAGCCGTCAGGATGATAAAGAATGCGAGGAATCATCTGGAAGACAAAGGTGTCAAGGTGAACATTTCTTCCTTCGTGATCGAATGCATGCTGTACAACGTACCGGACGAATTGTTCTCGGGAAACGAGAGTCGGATCCTTTACAATGTCCTCGACTGGTTCGCCAAGAACAGGAACTCGATACAGAATATGCATACCCAGGACGGGAAGTTCTCTTTATTCCCGGGTTCGGGTTCCGTATCGGATGGGATACAGTTCGTAGACTGTGTCGTCGAACTATGGAATAATTGGGGAAAGTATTAAGGATGATAGATGACGAACAGCTTATCGAATGGTCGTATTCCGGCAAGAGCGAATACGATACGAACGCCTACAATCGTTTCCAGGAAGTGATCTTCAAAAACTTCGATGTCGAAGAGATTTTCCTTCAGGGTTCGTATGCCAATTCGACAGGGGTGTTCACGAGCAGCGATGTGGACATCGTGGTCGTATGCAATGGATACTACCTCGATTCCTATTATCGGAGTACCGACCTCAGACGGCTGAAATATGACCTTTATGATGCGATCGAGGGCTCGTTCAATTTCCATTTCGAGTTGGGCGGGAAGACGATAAAGTATCAGGGGTCTCAGAAGTATTCCCCTGTGGATATCCTGCCCTGTATTCGTTATACCAACAGGAACGGGGATGCCGGTATCGCATTCTACGATCATTCCAGAAAAACCGTGATAATCAATTATCCGAAACAGCACAGGGATAATGGTACAGAGAAGAACAAACGGACCGACGGAATGTACAAGAAGACGGTCCGTGTGTTCAAGAATCTGAGGGATTGTCTAATCGATGAAGGCGAGATAGAGCGGAAAACGGCCCCGTCCTATTTTCTGGAATGTCTTCTGTATAATGTTCCGGATGAATATTACAATGGATATATACCGGACGGATTCACCAGTGTTCTCGGGTGGCTGACCTCCAACAAGAGTTCTGTCATTCATTTTCGCTGTCAGAATGGGATACACAGGCTGTTCAACACACCCAATGGTTGGAATCTGAGAGACTATTATATCTTCCTCAATGCCATTCAAAGATTGGTGCGTTATGCATAAGTACAGCTGCGACAGCGACAGACGTGATACGATCTACCTTGCATCTCTGATAATCTGTGCAGTGGTAGCTTTCGCATTGGCCTATGCCGTCGACTGGGCATTCGGCGGCATCAATGTGGTTATTGATTTCCTGATGTTCGTCGTATCGTTCGGACCATTTTCCTTCTGGGTCCTGTTCACCGACAGCTTCTCACACATCTTGCTCAGATTGTCCGGGATACATGACTGTTCCGGAACATACAAAGGCGAGCTTAAAACGAATTACGATGGATTCGCCAATGGTTATCCCATAACCATGACGATAAGGCATGGATTCCGCGAGATGGAGATTAGACTCAGTACCGAGAGGAGCACATCATGCAGCAAGACCGCATCGTTGCATCAAGACGGATATAGGGTCGAGATCGTGTACACCTATGAGAACGGAGGATCCGTCGATGACGGATTGAACAGACACATCGGGACGTGTATCATATCCTTGGAAGATGGAACCATCGAGGGGATGTATTACACACACCCGGACCGCAATAGTTATGGCGAAATCTCTGTCCAAGCTGCATTATCAGGCAATAAAAGACCTTGATTTGCATAAACATCCTTCGATAAGGTACTTTCAACTGATATAATCGGGGGTTGTATTGTTGCATGTCCATAGGTGAAGTAATAAACCAATGTGGCAATTACATGTCGATGAAAGAAAGTGCCGATGAGTTCCTGTCAAGGTTGATACATAGTCCACATGAGAATGAGGTTGTGGAGTTCAAGGATCGCAAGACATTAAATAAGGATGAAATGGGGAGATATTTCTCAGCACTTTCAAACGAGGCCAACCTTAAAGGTCTAGAGTCGGCATGGATGGTATTCGGTTTAACTGACAAAGGTGTGGTAGTGAACAGCAACTATCTTGATACACAGGAAAGTCAGAACAAACTTAAGAAATACATTTCCGAGAACACCAATAACAGCATGTCATTCGTAGACATCTACATTCGCATAATCGATGGTAAGAGGATACTGTTATTCCAAATCCCGGCGGCAAGGGTTGGTACCCCAACAACTTTCAAGAATATTGCTTACGAACGTCAGGGTGACAGCGTTTTCGGATTGTCTGATGAGAAGAGAATGCGTATAATGCTGGATAGCATTCCGGATTGGAGTAAGACCATAGTCGGCGGTTTAACCGTTGACGATTTAGATTCTGATGCCATATTGAAGGCTAGAGAGTACTTTAAACGCAATCGTCCAGCCAAAGCGGATGAATGTGATTCTTGGGATGATGTCACTTTTCTAAACAAGACCGGTTTAACGCTGAACGGAAAGGTCACCAATGCGGCCGTGGTATTGCTTGGAAAGGCTGAGATGGAACATTTGATTCCGGATTGCAATCTGAAGATGAGGTGGATACTTCGTGATTCGGAAAAGACCACAATCGATAACGATTTCTTTACGATTCCTTTCATAAAAGCAATCGACGATGTTTGTTCTAAGATACGTAATGTGAAATACGAGTATTTCCGCCCCGGTACTCTGTTCCCAGATCGCATGGAAACCTACGAGCCCGCAATGCTTCGTGAGATTCTGAACAACTGTGTTGCACATCAGGATTACAGGATGAATGAGTACATCACAATCGTGGAATATGACCGCGATAGATTGGTGTTCAAGAATGCAGGACAGTTTATCCCCGGTTCTATCGAGAATGTCATAGCAGCCAATGCACCGACATCTCGCTACAGGAACAGGTTCTTGGCAGAGGCCATGGCTAAATTGGGCATGGTGGACGTCGCCGGAGGCGGGATCATAAAGATGTTCAGATTCCAGATGGCAAGGTTCTTCCCGTTGCCGGAGTACGATCTGTCTGACAGTCATGTCGAGGTGACGATTACCGGGAAGGTGATCGACAAGTCCTTTGCGGACATCCTGATTAAGAATCCGAAAATATCATTCGAGGACGTTTTAGCACTGGACCGTGTTCAGAAGAAGAAGCCCATTGCCGATGGTATGGCATCCAGGTTGAAGAAGAAGGGATTCATCGAGGGTAGGAAACCCAATTACTATATTTCCCAGTCATTGGCATCCAGTACTGGTGATGAAGGGCTGAAGGGTCAGAGGATCACCCAGATGGGATTCGATGATCAATATTACAAGGACCTTATTGTCAGGTACATCACAGAGTATGGCAGCGCAACCAAGTCTGATCTGTGTTCATTGCTTTATCCCAAATTACCTGAATCGCTGAACGATTCACAGAAGTATAACAAGGTAGGCAATCTCATATCTGCTCTTAAAAGAGAAGGTCGTATCTATAATAGAGGTACAACCAGGAAGTCCTGTTACGTGGTACTGAATTAATTTAGTTCATGTATTCGGATTTACGAAAACTCTACGAGAACTTTACGAAAACTTATGAGAACTGTTATGGTTTGGTGCTTTGACGTCTCTTATTGTGCGCATGATACAAAGCATTAGACTGTTAATCGCCATTGTTGACCTCATATAGATATTGGTACTTCTCCCATCCGATAATAGTATCAGCTTCTTCGACTTTTTTGGCAACTGATTCATCCAATCTTTCTGAATCTAAGGAAGACAACCAGGATAACATTTCTTCTGTCATGTTATAATAATCAACCATGCCCGCATTGCTTAACGCAATCATACGATTCAACACATGGAATTGAAAAAATATCTCCATATTGTAAAATTCATTTATCGAGGGGAGGGTAAATTTGGCAATGATCGTATTCGTTGGCCTGTCACCGATCCCTGAACTCTCTGATATCAGCATTCTGTACTTTTCCATTATTTTCTCAGCGATATACTTGGGTTCTTTGCCTCTTATATCGAGGTATATGGTCTTAAAAGCCGATAGTCCATCGAATTTGTCGAGTGTTTTAGGGTCTTCTAACAGACCTAATATGAATATTCTATTCCCTTTACCGTTATTGATATCTTGTTTTATTGAATCCCATTCGATATTTTTTGTCCAATTGCTACGGTCATATTCTTCAGACAAGAATACCACTTTTAGTGGTGTCTCTATGTAGATTTTCCTTAGAGACGTATCTCCAGATGGCCCATTTATCAATACGCTATGCCACTCATCATAAAATATATCTTTCTTTTTCAGACCCATCGATAATAATTCGTTGCAAGTAGGTTCCACGTAATTGTTACGATGTTGCCCTGAAAAGGAAACTGCAATTTTAAACTTTAATACACTTTCAATCATTGATAGTTATACAGTGGTTCACGATAAATAAATGGAGGGTGAAATGTGTTTGACACTTCGCTGATTGATAACCTATACTCAATATCGAACATGTTTCGTACAAGAAGCCCGCATCCTATGCGGACATCCTCGATGACTATGAGGAATCATCTGTATACAATCTGTTTAAGGGAAGATCGGAACCAAGTCTGTCAGTATTTCTTGGTTATTGTCTCCGCACCCGTCCGGAATATCAGGGCAAGATCCCGTGATGCATCAGGTTCCTTTCTTATATTCATTCAACCTCCGAACCATGTTCGGGACCGTTTTTCAGTACGCTAGCGGCGGTATACCTTGCAACGGATTCACATTGGATGGATAATTCCTCCATCCCCCGCAAATCCCTCAAAAACGTCATTTTTTGTATTGGATGGGCAGGTCGTTAACTTATCGCGAGTTTTGTTAAATATTGGTAGAATGCATATTGTATACGCTCTCTCGCTAGACTTTTTCGCTAGAAAGAGTACCGAGGGATTACTATCCTACGGGGTTAGGGGGAGAGCGGGCGAGGTAGGAGACGAAAACCCCCCCCCCCCCGTCTCGACTAGGGGAGGTCCCCGAAAAACAATGGCCCGCGGAGGTGCAGGAGATCCGGAACAACAAGGAAACGAAGATTGATTGTGCTTCAGGGCGCAAGACAAACACCTTAGGCTGATGCCGAAACACAACACCAATAGGTGATTAATATGGAAAACAGAACTAAAACAAGGAACAAGGTGCTATTCGCAGTCGTTGCGTCTGCGATGATGCTTATGATCGGATTTGCAGCGATCGTCTCGGACGATTCGAATGCGGATAACAACTACGTTTCCAACGGAACCATGACCGTAAACATTTGTACATCAGCGGCCATTGGTACTTGGACAACTCAAACGACACCCGCATATGACGGAGCGATTGCTCTCAGTACTGTGCTCACCGCTCTTCAGTGGTCCAACGATGTCGATACGACCATGTACTCCTATCCTTCGCAGTATGTGGAGATAGATTACCAGTACGGGGCATTCACCACAATTGAAGGTCATGTCAACAGCGGTTCTTCTACGTGGCATACATATTTCTATCACGTGACTGACGGATGGACTCCTGCAACTGATACCCTTGGATGGTACAAGCCGTTCGGAGATTATGATGAGGACCACAGAACTGCTAACATCGCAGTCATTTACGGAACCGATGATGATGTAGAGGACATAATGGGTGATGCTACCACACAGCCTTCTTCAGCTTCATCCGTGGTTTCGGTAGATGACATTGATGGCAACCCCAACTTCCTCGTCTCCTTCTATATCAAAGTCAACTCCGATGCATACGCGGCCATCTTAGTCGATCACGGAGACATCGATGTAGGGGATTCCACTGTGACCAAACAGCAGGTACTCAACGGAGTCTACGTTTACGGTTATGGATCAGATATGTATCTGGCATTGAAGGACGCGCTCGAAGACATGGTTGATGGTCAGGAGACTATCCCCTGTGATGACAGTATGGGGTATGAGGTCGTTTACGGATGGCTTAACTCTCTACTGGGTGTTAGCAGTGTTTGGATGAACGAGGGTCAGTCTGCATCAGATCCGTATGATGATGTTTGGGCATGGTGGCAGGAGTACTATTACTACTCCGTTGATTCCGTTACCGGAGATGTTACTGGAACTACGAGCGATTTCGCAATCGGTCTCATCAGTCCTCTCCAGGGCGCGCCTTTGACCCACCCGACATTTGCGCTGTACTTTGCAGCAGGAACGATGTGAATAAACCGGGAGGGGCAACCCTCCCCCCATTATTGTTTTTCACTCGAGTGAGAGGCGATAAAGGATTCTGCCTGCCTACATGGCACTTGGGCAAGGTCTGGGGGGATTATCATCAAAGGTTTTCGTGTTTTAGTTTGTCTGTCCGTCTTGGTGGCCTGTTTGGTAGTTGTAGGCGTTTTTATTGCTGATGATAGCAGCGCGGATCCTGTCGATGGGTACTCTTTTTCGTATAATGGCACTACTGTTACTCAGACCGCCTGTAATGTGGATAATGAAAACAGTTTGGTATGGATCAGCTACAGTATCGATGATGGATCGACAATAAAGAGTTATTCTGTCGGCTACACTTTGAATGATACCGCAAAGACTGCGACTGTTGGTGTAGATACGATAAATAGAAACACCGTCAAGTGTGTGAATGGCGATTATAGTAATCTCATTATCCCTCCGGTGATTAAGTATAACAGTAATGTTTACACAATCAATAAGATAGGTCCTAACATCTTTGGAACAAGTCTAAATAATACGGATGAACCGTTAATTCAGGACAGTGTCGTGGAATCATTCGTTCTGGCCGCTGAACCCACGACTGAAATCAAAGCGAATTCTAAGGCTTTCAATATGTGTACTGAATTGACTGACATTATCGTATATGGCAGGTTTACTGGAAAATATGGCACCCCTGCAGAAGCAATGGTTTATATGTGTCAAAAAGTAACTAACTTAACTTTCGGAGAGGTAACAACAGTTTCATTCAGTAATGGGTTGGTATTTTACGGGGCAGACCCCAATCATCCTGAGACCGACAGTCTTACAGTAACCGTAAAAACGATAAATGAGGGAAGTCAAGCGGCACAGAGATCTGCCATACCTAAGTTGACTAACAAAACGTATCAAGATTTTACAGTGATCTTACGTCTAGCTGCTGGTTCTGTAAAACTTAACTCATTAACTGTAACAAATCTGAATCAGGTACAGTTCTACGAAGGTGATACCAGTACATTCGGTGAAACTCCGAATGCAAAAGGTTTGACCATAAAAAATAGTATAAGCGGATCACCTACACCTTCAGTAACCACGCATAACATCTGTAACTATGCGTTCTTTTTTAAGAGTGGAAATGAGCCAATAGGTATCGTGGAGTTTAATGAAGGAAATATGGGTTCCAAGTCCATGTTGGATGTACCCGTGAAAGATCATTATAGTAACGAGTGGGATGCAAATGCTCTTTCTTTGGAGAACAAGGTGGTCCACCAAGTTCCTGTGATGTACACCTTCACCTTCACGGGTGCGGATGCGGCCGTGGATCCGATATCCTTCACCGTGGAGAACATCGGGTCCAAGGTCATGCCCGCTGTCCCCGCAAGGGAACACTACGATGCCGCATGGGATGTCGCCGTATTCTCTCTGGCCAACCAGACCGTGACCGCGTTATACACGCCGATCACATACACCTTCACCTTCACGGGTGCGGATGCGGCCGTGGATCCGATATCCTTCACCGTGGAGAACATCGGGTCCAAGGTCATGCCCGCTGTCCCCGCAAGGGA
>Ga0265299_10006139_pt1 | contig 11008 bp, 8 predicted proteins | sample AusTroGonzalo_MG_4_FD_193485 | JGI IMG/M metagenome (GOLD analysis project Ga0265299, IMG submission 193485) | Bovine rumen microbial communities from tropical cattle in Woodstock, Queensland, Australia - Gonzalo_02 | ecosystem: Host-associated > Mammals > Digestive system > Stomach > Rumen ...
CCGACCTGAGCCAGCCACTGTTTGAACGGCTCGGCCTTGGGCGACGGGATGGACTGAATGATGCGGAACATGCCCTTGACGTTGGCGCAGTCGGTAGTCCGCATTTTGCCATCCGGGGCAGGTAATTTCACCCCGTGACAATTTGTCACGACTTGACTCCCCTCCGCGATCAGTCTTTGTTTCAGCTTGCGCCAGTATGCTCCGGCATCCGCGCTATCCGTCAGAATCGCTACCACGTCTATGTCGGAAAAGAACCATTCGTTGTTATGCCATGTTCGGCGGATGTTCCTGTTCTGAAAGACCACGAGAGATTGTTTGTCGTCTGCTTTGCTCATACTGTTTTCACCGTCTTTCTGTTGTTTTGGATTTGGCCGCTTGATCGGGCACGAAGGGGCGAAAAAACAGAGCGTGCGCGGGATCACCGGGCGCGAGGAGCGGTTTTCTTCTTCGCGGCAGGTTTCTTTGCGGCGGATTTCGCGGGGGCCGGTTTGGCCGCGGGCTTTTTTGCGACGGGTTTCTTTGCTGCCGGGGCAGGGGATTTCGCCGTGGCAAGCGGTTTGACCTGGGGCGGCACGGCCGGAGGGATGTTCTGCGGCGGCGGAGGTGGCGGCGGGACCGGTTTCACGGTCTCCGCGACGGCGGCCTGTTCCTGATTTCTGCGGGCGGCCCGCGGGTTCAGCGGATTGATGGCGCTCGGGGGATATCCGAGCTTCTGGTGGAACTGCTTGGAGAAGAAGAACTGGTCCTTGTAGCCGAGGTTGAACGCGGTTTCCTTCACGCTCACACCGCGCATGAGCATGTTCACGGCCTCCTCCATGCGGCATTGGATCTGGTATTCGCCGATGTTGTGCCCCATCACGCGCATGAAATGCTGCCGGAGCGAGGGGTAGCTGAGGGGGAGATCCTTCAGGAGCTCGGGGAGCGAACGGTTGTCGGTGAGGTTCTCGAGGATGATCCTCTTGATGTCGGAGGTGATGCGGTCGGAGAAATCCTCGCGGCGGCTCTTCAGGAGCTTGGTGATGAGGGAGAAGATTTCGAGCGGGATTTTCGACTGGTTCGTCTCGTTGTTCATGAACGTGATGAAGTCGAAGCATTCGTTCAGGAGCGCGAGCGAGAGGTCGATGTCGCGCACGGGGGTCTGCGTGTGGATGCAGAAGACGTGTTTGCACATCGGGTAGATCCAGTTGTCGTCCTGCCCGGGCATGTTTTTGAGTTTCAGATAGCCTTCGCGCTTCTCGTCCAGCTCCATGTGGTCGTGCGGGTCGGCTCCGCCGTAGTCGGCCGGATCGTCGCTCATGAAGTGGCAGGAGATGTAGAACTCGAGCCAGTGGCTGTTCTCCTCGATGAACGTGGAGTGCTTGCGGTGCGGGATGCGGAAGAAGAGCTTGCCGGGCATGAGGGGGTATTCCGTGCCGTCCTCGTCGACGTAGGTGCCGCGTCCGCGCAGGACGACAGAGACGGAGAAGAGGGGGAAGGAGCCGCCGAGCCAGTCGACGCTGGTGTCTTCCTTTTTCAGGATGCCGGCGGAGAAGACGTCGCGCCCGATGGTACGGAAGATGCCGCTGTATTCGCGGTCGAATTTTTTAGGTAGTTCGAACATAGTTCCGTTCAAGTTTGCCTGGTTTGGAGGCCCTGCGGGGCCCCGCTCGAATCCGCTCCGGCTGACACTGCAATCCGGAATTACTGTACAATACCATATAATATCCGAAATTCAAGCTCGAAATGCGGAAAATCGGCGAAAAAAACGGGGTTTCGCGAACTTGCGACGCAACGGACGCGATCGCAGGGGGCGGAAAATGAGATTTGCGGACCGGCATGACAGGCGGTCAGGACAGCGCGGATGCGGCGGATTCGATGGCGGCGAGCGTGGCCGCGACATTGTGGACGCGGAGCGCCTGGACGCCGGCGCGGCAGAGGTCGAGCTGGAGCTGCGCGGTGGCCTCGTCGCGGTCGGCGGGGCAGGGGATGCCGAACATCCGCCCGATGAAGCCTTTGCGCGAGATGCCGTAGAAGAGCGGATAGCCGAGCGCGTGGAAATCTGCGGCACGGCGGATCAGGGTCATGTTCTGCTCGTCGGATTTCGAGAATCCGACGCCGGGATCGAGCAGGATGCGCGCGGAATCGACGCCTGCCCGGACGGCCTTTTCCGCGGCCAGACGGAGGAATTCCGCGACGTCGCCCACGAGGTCGTCATAAACGAGGTTTTCCGGGGCCTGCATGGTGTCGGGCGTACCGCGCATGTGCATCACGATCAGAGCGGCATGGTGCTTCGCGACGATTTCCGGCATGGCCGGGTCGTACTGCAACCCGCTCACGTCGTTGATGCAGTCGGCGCCGGCGGCCAGAGCGGCGTCGGCGACCGCGGCCTTGCGCGTGTCGACGCTGAGGAAGAGCTCGGGGAATTTCGCCCGGATGAGCTTCAGTGCAGGCAGCAGACGGCGTATCTCCTCGTCGGGCGGGACCGCCCCGGAACCCGGCCGCGTGGACTCGGCCCCGAGGTCGATGGCGTCGGCTCCATCGGCGACGAGCTGCGCTGCGAACTCGGCGGCGGCTTCCGGCGCATCGTGCAGCCCGCCATCGCTGAACGAATCCGGCGTGAGGTTCAGGATGGCGAAAAGACGCGGCCGGGAGAAAGTCCCCGGCCGCGTGGATTCGAGTTCGCGGAAGAATGCGTCAGAACGGGACATCGCCACCGCCATTGTCGCCGCCGAGGTCGGACGGATCGACGTAGTCGTCGGCTTCCTCGTCGGATTCCTTCGCCGGAGCGTCGTCGTCGAAATCGTCGTCGCCGCCGGCGCCGGATTCTTCGTAGGTTTCGGGTTCGGCCTCGTCCTCGCGGACGGGACGCGGCTCGCCGGCTGCTGCGAAGATGCCGGTGTTCTCGGCGTTCTCTTCGGCCGGGGCCTCCTCCTCGACCTTCATCACGGTGGAGACGCCGATGATGCGGTCGTTCTTGCGGAGGTTGATGATGCGCACGCCCATGGAGTTTCTGCCGACGAGACGGATTTCGTCGACTCTGGTGCGGACGACCTGGCCGCGCTGGGTGGTGAGGATGATGTCCTCGCCGCGGTGGACCTTGATGGCCGCCACGACGGTCTCGCCCTCGGCCAGCTTGATGTTGCGCACGCCCATCGCGCCGCGTCCGGTGAGACGGTAGGCGTCGACGTAGCTGCGCTTGCCCATGCCGCTGCTGGTCACGACCAGGAGCTGCGGCTTGGATGCGTCTTCGGGGATGGTCTCGCCATCCTGATCGGCGGCCTCGGTCTCGGCTTCGGATTCGGGCGCTTCGTCGGCGGCAGCCGCGGCTTCGTCGACCACGGATTCGTCCGCGCCGTCGATCGCGGCGAGGTCTTCGATGGCGTCGGCGTCGACGTCTGCGTCGGTGAGCGTTTCGGTCACAGGCGGCAGCCCGGTCGCGACGACCTCCATGCCGACCACGTAGTCGCCCTCGAGTTTGAACTTGATGCCGTGGACGCCGCGGGCGGCGCGTCCCATCGGGCGGACCTTCGATTCGCTGAAGCGGCAGGCCATGCCCTTGGCGGTGGAGAGGATGATCTCGCTGGAGCCGTCGGCGAGGTCGGCGGCGATCAGGTCGTCGTCCTCCTCGATCACGAGGGCGCGGATGCCGACCTTGCGGAGGTTCCGGAACGCCGCGAGCGGGGTCTTCTTGATGATGCCGTTGCGCGTGGCCATCACGATGGCGGAGCCGGGCTGGTCGAACATCGCGCGGTTCACGGTCACCATGGCGCGGATCTGCTCGTCCTTCTCGAACTTGATGAGGTTCACGATGGCCTTGCCGTTGCCGGTGCGCGCGCCTTCGGGGATGTCGTAGACGTTCAGCCAGTACATGAACCCGCGGTTCGTGATGAAGAAGATGAGGTCGTGGCTGTCGGCGCTGAAGAGGCGGGCCACATGGTCCTCCTCCTTGGTGCTCATGCCGATCACGCCCTGGCCGCCGCGGTGCTGCGTGCGGTAGGTGTCGGCCGGGACGCGCTTGATGTAGCCGGTGTCGGAGACGGTGATGATGCAGGAGTGACGCGGGATCAGGTCGGCGATGTCGATATCGCCGTCGTCGTAGGTGATCTGCGTGCGGCGCGGATCGGAATACTTGTCGCGGATGGCGGCGAGTTCGGACTTGATGAGCTCCATGCGTTTCTCGCGGCTGGCGAGGAGTTCCTCCAGCTCGGCGATGCGCGCCATGATCTCGTTGTACTGGTTCTCGAGGTCGTCGACGGCGAGGTTGGTGAGCTGGTGGAGGCGCATGTTCAGGATGGCGGCCGCCTGGATGGCGTCGAGTTCGAACCGGGCCATGAGGGCCTTTCCGGCGGACTCGCGGTCGCGGGACTCGCGGATGATCCTCACGACTTCGTCGATGTTGCGGACTGCGATCAGCAGACCGGCGAGGATGTGGGCGCGTTCGCGGGCCTTGCGGAGTTCGAATTCGGCGCGGCGGGTCACGACCTCGAACCGGTGGTCGATGAAGGCCTGGAGGATCTGCACCAGGTTCATCACGCGCGGACGGTTGTGGTCGACCACGAGCATGTTGCAGCCGAACGCCGATTCGAGCTGGGTGGTGGCGAAGAGCTGGTTCAGGACCACGTTCGCCATGAACCCGCGCTTGATGTCGATCACGATGCGGATGCCGATCTTCTTGTTGGATTCATCGCGGAGGCCGGAGATGCCGGTCACGCGTTTTTCCTTCACGACGTCGGCGATCTTCTTGACGAGCAGTTCCTTGTTCAGCGCGTAGGGGATCTCGGTCACGATGATCTGCTCGCGGTCGTTCTTCTCCACGATCTGCGTTTTCGCGCGGATCTTCAGCACGGCGTGGCCGGTCTCGTAGAGCGCGCGGACGGGGTTGATGCCGCAGATGATGCCGCCGGTGGGGAAATCGGGGCCGGGGAGGCATTCCATGAGCTCGCGGACGGTGGCCGTGGGATTGTCGAGCAGGCGGATGGTGGCGTTCACGACTTCGCCCAGGTTGTGGGTCGGGATGCTGGTCGCCATGCCCACGCCGATGCCCACGCTGCCGTTCACCAGCACGTTCGGGAACTTCGCCGGGAGAACTTCGGGTTCCTTGGTCTCCTCGTCGAAGGTCGGGATCATGTTCACCGTTTCCTTCTCGATGTCGGCGAGCAGTTCCTCGGCGATGCGCTCCATGCGGCACTCCGTATAACGGTACGCCGCCGGCGGGTCGCCGTCGATGCTGCCGAAGTTGCCCTGGCCCTCGATGAGGGGCGAGCGCATGGAGAAGTCCTGCGCCATGCGGACGAGGGTGTCGTACACGGACGCGTCGCCGTGGGGATGGTAGCTGCCGAGCACGTCGCCGACGACCTTGGCGCATTTGACGGTCTTGTGGGACTTGGTGAGTCCGCGCTGACCCATGGCGTAGAGGATGCGGCGGTTGCACGGCTTCATGCCGTCGCGGACGTCCGGGATGGCGCGGCCGACATTCACGCTCAGCGAGTACTGCAGGTACGCGGTGTGCATGATGTCTTCGATGTTGATCGGGAAAACATTGTGAGGGGTGTCGGACATACTGGAAGCCTTTCAGGTGAAAAAGGTTTTTGTGATGTTTTTTCTAGTATAATATACCACGGAAACGGCGATTTTTCAAGCGCGTGCGCGTGTGTGCGCGAGAAAATCGCGGAAAAATGTGGAAAATCGCCGGAAACGGCCTTTCCGGGCGATTTGACGCTATGTTTGATTTGTGAATAATTATCGCAAGATAACAAGATTCAGCTCGGCCCGCGCGGCATCTTTTTTGAGAAAATGAACGAATCGCGCTTGATTTTTCGCCGTTCGGCAGTATCTTATTACACGCACACTTTCTCAGATGCGGGCGTAGCAAAATGGTTATGCTCCAGCTTCCCAAGCTGGCTACGCCGGTTCGATTCCGGTCGCCCGCTCCATTTTTTTGCCTTTTTACTCCCAGTAGGAGTACCCCAGACTCTCGATGTATCGCGGAGTATCGATCGCCTTCCCCCTCGTATCAAGCGCCCGGAAGAAAAACGGCTGGTTCATGAAACCATCGGTAAAGATCTCAACCAGATAGTTTGCATCGGGATCGGCGGTCAAAGGAAAAATCCGCACTGTTTTCATGATCGTACCGTCCTGAATGATGTATCCCAGGCATTGGCCGACGTCGTCGCCGTCGATCGAGCCCTTGAGTGTCCCGTACCCGATATAGGTCCTCCCGTTGTATTCGATGGACTGGTATGTGTCATCGGGATCGGCCGGATTCACAAACGTGCCGGTATGGAACTCGATCGGATGTTCCGGGAGATCCGTATTGATCCGGCTGCCGCATCCGGACAGAAAAGAAATCAGTGCCACGGCGAGGCAAAGAGCGGTTGTGATGCGTTTTATCATGCCCGGCCCGCAGCAGGTTTATTCCTCGTCGAAATCGCTCTCCCAGTCGTATCCGCGGCCCTTCAGGAGATACGGCACGGAGATGGGACAGGTGAGGCGTTTCTGGTCCTGTTTCTTCCCGTCCGTGTAGGTGCACGCGGGATACTCGGCGTCGTCCCAGCGCGATTTACGGGCGAGGGCGAGACCGCCGAGCTGGAACCTGGCGTCGGCGTAGCCTTCCTTGTGGTACATGCGGTACTCGAGGGGTTCCGGGGAACGGAAATACAGGTACGTGTCGTCCTCGGCTTCGAAGATGTATTCGCCCTCGGGGATGGACACGGTGTTGCGCGATGCGGGCGTGTTGGAGTGTTCGAACGTCATGGTGCGGATCACGGTGAGCCGGCGCGCCGTGCGGGGGACGCGGATGCCGGAACGCGGGATCGTACCCTCGGCGTCGACGTGCGAACACGCGCAGAGGCCCCACGCCGTCAGGACGACGGCGAGGGCCCGGAACAGAGACGCGATCCTCCGGCGTGCCGGGACGGCGTTTGCGGCCGCGCCCGGCGGATTGGACTTCTTCGTGCTGGACGAGTACATCATGACCGGAGGAAGCGTGTTCTGGTTTGAGGCGGATGATTACTTCTTTGCGGCCTTCTTCGCGGGAGCCTTCTTCGCCGGAGCTTTCTTGGCGGCGGCGGGCTTGAGCGTGATGGTGGCCACGGAGCAGGGCGGGAGTTCGAAGAGGACCTTGCCGTTCTTCGCGACCACGTCGAGCTTGCGGAGGCCGAGGGCGTTCGGCTTCTTGAACGTATTGAGGTCGTGGATGTCCTTGCCGGCGAGGATTTCGCCGGAGACGGACGCGGCGTCGAATCCCCAGACGTCGAGCTCGACCGGGAGCGCCTTGTCGGCGTGGATGTTGGCCGCGCTGACGTGAAGCACGCCGTCCTTGACGGAGGCGGTGTGCGTGAGGGACTGGAGCTTGCAGCCGTCGATCGGGGCGGCCTGGGCGAAGGTCTCGACGCGGTCGGCGTCCTGGTGGACCTTGTAGAGGTCGAAGACGTGGCAGGTCGGGGTGACGAGCATCTTCTCGCCCTCGGTCAGGATCATGGCCTGGAGCACGTTCACGAGCTGCGCGATGTTCGCCATGCGGACGCGGCGGTTGTGACGGTGGAAGGTGTTCAGGGAGATCGCGGCGACCATGGCGTCGCGCATGGTGTTCTGCTGGTGGAGGAATCCGGGGTTGGTGCCCTCCTCGACGTCGAACCAGGTGCCCCATTCGTCGACGAAGAGTCCGACGCGGCCTTCGGGGTCGTACTTGTCCATGATGATGGACTGCTTGGTGATGATCTCGTCGATTGCGGCGGCCTTCTCGAGCGTGGTGTAGTATTCGGGGACGTCGAACTTGGTGGCGGAGCCCTTGTGCTCCCACACGCCCGGCACGGTGTAGTAATGGAGCGTGACGGCGTCGAGCCACTGCCCGGCGCTCTGCATGAGGACTTCGGTCCAGTTCATGTCGCCGCCGTTGGCGCCGGCGGCGATGCGGACGAGCTTGTTCTCGCCGTAGTCGCGTGCGTAGGTGTGGTAACGGCGGAACTGGTCGGCGTAGTATTCGGCGCGCATGTGGCCGTCGCCCCAGGGTTCGTTGCCGAAGCCCCAGAATTTCACGCCCCACGGCTCCTTGCGGCCGTTCTTGGCGCGGAGTTCGGTCATCGGGCTCTGCACCTTGGCGTTCAGGTACTCGATCCACTGGGACATCTCCTGCACGGTGCCGCTGCTGACGTTGCCGTTGATGTACGGCTCGGCTCCGATGAGCTCGCAGAAACGCAGGAATTCGTGGGTGCCGAAGGAATTGTCCTCGGTGACGCCGCCCCAGGTGTCGTTCACGATGCACGGGCGCTTGGAGCGCGGCCCGATGCCGTCGCGCCAGTGGTAGCAGTCGGCGAAGCAGCCGCCCGGCCAGCGGAGGTTCGGGATGCGGATCCGGCGGAGGACGTCGATCACGTCCTTGCGCATGCCGTCGATGTTCGGAATCTTCGATTTTTCACCGACATAGAGTCCGTCGTAGATGCAGTGCCCGAGATGCTCGGAGAACTGGCCGTAGACATGGCGGCTGATGCGCCCGCGGAGGTTTTTTGCGTCGACTATGAGTTTCACGTTGGGAATCCTTTCGGTTCGTGTGGTTGTTGGTGTGCGCGCAAACAAAATACAATACATCGTTCCGACGAAAAATCAACCGCGGAACGTCTGAAATCGACCGGAACGGCGTAAAAAAAGCCCGACCGGCACGCCGGTCGGGCCACAGGAAACGTGAGGGGATGGTCCCGGGGGGCGGATTATTCCTCCCAGTCTTCTTCGAATTCGCCTTCGTCGTCGCCTTCGCCTTCGTCGTCGGAGGCGGACTCGGACTCTTCGGCGTATTCGTCGCTTTCGGATACGCCGTCGTATTCGGTGGCGTACTGCTGCGCATTCTGTTCCCGGATGGCTTCATCAAGTTCTTCGTTTTTGACCTTGTCGCCCTTCAGCATGACCTCGTCGTAGCTGTCCTTGCGGATGTACACGTTGTTGACGCCTTCGGCGAGATGCTGGATCACGTAGGGCAGCACGACTTCTTTCCTGTCCTTCGCTTCTCTCCAGTCGATGAGGAAGGTTTCCTTGGTGTCGTCGTCCTTGATGACGTCGATGCGGGCGATAGTCTTCTCTTCGTTGTTCACGAAGAGCGCGAGTGCGACAGCGGGGGCGCAGAAGCTCTTCAGCTTCACGTCGTAGCAATGGCACCAGCGTTTTTCGATCTGGAATTCAAGCGGCTCGTAGACGGTCTTGTTCTCGATCTCGACGACCACTTTTTTCTTTTTGTTCTTGTTCTTTTCGTTGGCGGCATCGGTCTCGACCTCGGCGATGCCCGGGTTCTCGCCCGATTCGAGCCGCTTGAAGCTGCGGAGCTCGACGCGGTCGGCGATGCGGTTGAAGTTGGTCGCGAACGCATACAGGATGTGCATGTTCCAGGGGATGTCCGGGGTGACGCCGTTGGTGAAGGGCTCGAACGTGTAGGTCTCGCTCATGTCCTTGCCCATGATGGAGCGCGTGAACGTGCGGGAATCGCGGTCGACGACCACGTTCAGCAGGTCATGGTTCGAATCCTCGAAGACAACCGAGAGGGTCTTGAGCTGCGAAGCGATCTTGATGAAGGACAGGTCCTGGAACTCGGCCTTGGCTTCCCTCGGGATGAAGATCGGGAGTCTGGCTTCCTCCTTTTCGTTGAACTCGGCCAGACGGCGGTCGATGTGCGCGTTGACCTGGCCGATGTAGTCGCTGTTTTCTTCGGCTTCGTCGGTGGTTTTCTTCTCTTCGAAGAATTGGCAGGAAGCCGTGGCGACCGCCGTGGCAATCCCGGCCATGATGAGGAGGGTCTGAAGTTTCATGGGAATTTCCTGTTATGGTTGAAGCTGTTTGGCGTTAATTCAGTCCTGGTTGTCCGGGAGCTCGAAGAGGGCGTCCGGGAGTTCGGGGTTGATCTCCACGTCGCGGAGCGTGCAGCGGACCGGCGCTCCGCCCGTGGTGCTCACGATGCGCGAGGGGAACATCACGTCCCCGACGGTCTGGTATTCCGGGAACGTGGAGTAGACTTCGAAGGAATCGTCCGAGGTGGCCGCCCGGAAACTGGTCCAGAGGCGCGAGGACGGGTCGGCCGTGACCGAACACGAACTCACGCCCGGGGCGGTCAGGTCGAGCCAGTAGACGTAGCTGGCGCGGCCGTCGCCGCCGTTCATGACGGAGCGGTCGGCGGAAGCGACCACCGTGGCCGGGGCGAGGATGAGCCGCGCGAAGAACTTCGCCATGTCGGCGGCGGAGTCCTTGAGCTCGGACACCGCGCCGGAAGCGTCGATCTTCGCCGTGCGGGGGCCGTTCACCACGATGGAGACGGTCTGCGCCTGCTGCGCGTCGTCCCAGGTGTAATTCCGGCGGATCATGCCGTCGGACCGGAGCTGGACTTCGCAGGTGAAGGGCAGGGCGCCCTCCTGGGAGTAGTCGGCCACGTACGAGACCGATTTGAGGGGCGAACCCGAGACGACGAGCGGCGCTTCGGCGGCGAATTCGTCGCCGGTGAGCGTGGACGTGCAGGCTGCGGACGCAAACGCCGTCAGCACGGCAATTCCCGCGAGGGGCAGCGTCTTCGCAAGCGTCATGTCCGGGTTCCTCCTGATGGTTCGGTCGGTTTGCTGGGTTGTGATAATCTCAGCCGAGCACCTTTTCGTCGAGGTAGGCGCGCAGCCCCTCGATCGGGATGCGTTCCTGCGCCATCGTGTCGCGTTCGCGCACGGTCACGGCGTTGTCCTCGAGCGAGTCGAAGTCGAACGTCACGCAGTACGGCGTGCCGATTTCGTCCTGGCGGCGGTAGCGCTTGCCGATGTTGCCGGTCACGTCGAGCTCGGTGCGGTAGCGGCCGAGGAATTTCTCCTGCAGGTCCTGGGCGTTCTGGTTGAGCTTCTTCGAGAGCGGGAGGAACGCGACCTGGACGGGGGCGACGGACGCCGGGAAGTGCAGGACCACGCGGACGTCGTCCTCCATGCCCTCTTTCTGCGTCGGGGCGCGGTCTTCGTCGTAGGCGTTGCAGAGCAGGGCCAGGACCATGCGGTCGAGGCCGACGGAGGTCTCCACC
>Ga0265299_10006141_pt1 | contig 11007 bp, 8 predicted proteins | sample AusTroGonzalo_MG_4_FD_193485 | JGI IMG/M metagenome (GOLD analysis project Ga0265299, IMG submission 193485) | Bovine rumen microbial communities from tropical cattle in Woodstock, Queensland, Australia - Gonzalo_02 | ecosystem: Host-associated > Mammals > Digestive system > Stomach > Rumen ...
GCAAGAAACCCGAGGATATCCTGCTCATTATGAGTACGTTGAAGAGTGTGAACGGAAGATTGGAGCCTATCCACTCACCCGAAGGCTATACAGCCATTGTTGACTATGCCCACACCCCTGATGCCTTGGAGAATGTGCTCAATGCCATCCACGAGGTACTGAACGGTAAGGGTAAGGTCATCACCGTATGCGGTGCTGGCGGTAATCGCGATAAAGGTAAGCGCCCCATCATGGCACAGGAGGCCGTTAAGCAGAGCGATAAGGTGATTATCACCTCTGATAACCCACGCTTTGAGGAACCACAGGATATCATCAACGATATGCTGGCAGGTCTCGACCAGAAGCAGATGAAGAAGGTTGTGAGCATTGTTGATCGCCGCGAGGCTATCCGCACCGCCTGCATGCTGGCCGAAAAGGGCGACGTTATTCTGATTGCCGGTAAGGGCCATGAAGACTATCAGGAAATTAAAGGTGTAAAGCACCACTTCGACGATAAGGAAGTAGTAAAGGAAATTTTTAACTCTTAATATTATCAACAATGTTATACTATCTGTTCAGATTCCTCGACCAGTACGATATACCTGGATCACACATGTGGGCGTACATTTCGTTCCGCTCACTGCTCACGCTCATCCTCTCGCTGATAATCTCAGCATGGTTTGGTGAGAAGTTTATTAAATGGATGAAGCGCCGCAGCATTTTTGAGACCGAGCGCGATCCAAGTATCGACCCATTCGGAGTCGAGAAGAAGGGTGTGCCTACCATGGGTGGCATCATCATCATCGTGAGCATCCTCATCCCTGTGTTGCTCTTCGGTCGTATCCGCAACACCTATCTTATCCTGATGGTTATCACCACCGTATGGTTAGGTTTTCTGGGATTCCTCGACGACTATATCAAGATTTTCAAGCGCAACAAGGATGGCTTGAAGGGTAAGTATAAGATTGTTGGTCAGGTAAGTATCGGCTTCATCGTTGGTCTTACACTCTGGCTCAGTCCCGATGTAGTGGTTCGCGAGAATGTGAACGTCCGTCAGCAGAACCAGGAGATTGTGGTAAAGCATAAGAAGGAGGCTGTAAAATCGTTACAGACCACCATCCCATTCATAAAGAATCACAACCTGAACTACTCTAACATCATGTCGTTCTGCGGCAAGTACAAGGTAGCTGCCGGTTGGATTATCTTCGTATTCATCACCATCTTTGCCGTAACAGCCGTATCAAACGGTGCCAACCTCAACGATGGTATGGATGGTATGTGTGCAGGTAACTCAGCTATCGTAGGTGTGGCGTTAGGCATACTGGCCTATGTGTCATCGCACATCGGCTATGCCTCATACTTCGACATCATGTATATCCCTCACTCTGAGGAGTTGGTTGTATTCCTCTGCGCATTCATCGGAGCCATGATTGGTTTCCTGTGGTACAATGCCTATCCCGCTCAGGTATTCATGGGCGATACCGGTTCGCTTACCATCGGTGGTATCATCGGTGTAGCCGCCATCATTATCCACAAGGAGTTGCTGCTGCCTATCCTGTGCGGTATCTTCTTCGTCGAGAGTCTGAGTGTGATTATCCAGACCCAGTGGTTCAAGTTCATGAAGCGTAAGGGGCAGCGTGTGCGCGTGTTCCGTGCAACACCTATCCACGACAATTTCCGTAAGCTCGACACACAGCTCGATGCTACAAGTAAATATATTCTGAAGAGTTGGCCTCATCGTCCGTTCCACGAGTCGAAGATCACTATCCGATTCTGGATTACATCAGTTATTCTGGCCGCACTCACCATCATCACATTAAAGATGCGTTAAACAAGTATATGAAAAGGATTGTTATATTAGGAGCAGGAGAAAGTGGCGCAGGAGCTGCTGTTCTCGCAAAGAAAGAAGGTTTCGATGTGTTTGTATCAGACATGTCGAAGATTGCCGACAAGTACAAGAAACAGTTGGACGACCACCAGATTGAGTGGGAAGAGGGTCAGCACACAGAAGAGAAGATTCTGAATGCCGACGAAATCATCAAGAGTCCAGGCATCCCCGATACCGCTCCCATGATTCAGAAGATCATTGCCAAAGGTATCCATATCATCAGCGAGATTGAGTTTGCTGGTCGCTATACCGATTCAAAGATGATCTGTATCACAGGTTCTAACGGTAAAACCACCACTACCTCGCTCATCTATCATATCTTTAAGGAGGCTGGTTACGATGCCGGTTTGGCTGGTAATATCGGTAACTCGCTGGCTCTGCAGGTGGCCGAGGATCCACACGAATACTACATCATCGAGCTCAGCTCATTCCAGCTCGACAATATGTACGATTTCCGTGCCGACATCGCTATTCTGCTGAATATCACACCCGACCATCTGGATCGTTACAACTTCGAGATGCAGAACTATGTAGATGCCAAGATGCGTATCATCCAGAACCAGACAGATAAGGATGCCTTCATCTACTGGGCCGACGATCCCATCATCAAGCGCGAATTAGAGAAGTACGATATCCACTCTATCCAGTACCCATTCTCTGAACTGAAGGAGAAGGGCGTGATTGGTTACATCGAGGAGGGCCAGTATAAGATTGAGAAGCCCGAGCCATTCAATATGGAGCAGGAGAGTCTGAGTCTTACAGGTAAGCACAACATCTACAACTCGCTGGCTGCAGGTATTGCTGCCGACATTGCTGGTATCAAGAAGGAAGAGATCCGCAAGAGTCTAAGCGACTTCCCTGGTGTTGAGCACCGTTTGGAAAAGGTTTGCACCGTTCGTGGCGTGCAGTATATCAACGACTCAAAGGCCACCAACGTAGATGCCTGCTGGTATGCCCTCGAGGCTATGAAGACCAAGGTTATCCTCATTATCGGTGGTAAGGATAAGGGCAACGATTACGAGCCCATCAAGCCACTGGTTAAGGAGAAATGCTCTGGTATTGTGTACCTGGGTGCCGACAACCAGAAGCTGCACGACAACTTCGACAACTTAGGCATTCCCGTACGCGACACCCACTCTATGAAGGAGTGTATGGAGGCCTGCTACGAGATGGCCAAGCCCGGCGAAACCGTACTGTTAAGCCCCTGCTGTGCTTCGTTCGACCTCTTCAAGAACATGGAGGATCGCGGCGAGCAGTTTAAGACAATAGCAAGAAGTCTGTAAAGAATGAACAAGAAAATAGGCAACATCTTTAAAGGAGACAAGGTCATCTGGATGGTATTTTTCTTCCTCTGTATGATCAGTATTGTCGAGGTATTCTCTGCCTCGAGTAACCTGACGTATAAGAGCCAGAACTATATGGGTCCTATCGTGTTCCACACCGTCACCATCATATTGGGTGCAGTGGTAGCGGTAGTTACCCTTAACATCCCGTGCCGTTACTTCAAGCTGATGACGCCTTTCTTACTCATCATCACCGTAGTACTGCTACTATGGGTACTGGCTGCTGGAGAACGAACCGGCGATGCCAGCCGATGGATTAATATCTTCGGCTTAACGTTCCAGCCGTCCGAGATTGCCAAAGGCACCATTGTGCTGGCCACAGCCCAGATTCTGAGTGCCATGCAACGCGAGAACGGAGCCGATAAAAAGGCCTTCAAGTACATCCTGTGCATCGTGGCTCCCATCGCCTTCCTGATTATGGTCGAGAACCTGTCGACGGCAGCCCTGCTGTGCTCGGTAGTATATCTCATGATGATCATCGGTCGTGTACCCGCCCTGCAACTGATAAAACTGGCAGGTGTAGTGATTGGTTTGGCCTTGGTAGGCTTACTGCTCATTATGGCCGTAGGTAACGATACCAATGTGGCCGTAGATAAAGCCCAGACCGAACAAGTGGTTACTGCCCCCAAGGAGAAGAGTAAAATCGAGAAGCTGCTGCACCGTGCCGATACCTGGAAATCACGTATCAAGAAATTCTCGAACAAAGAGGAGATTACTCCCGACCAGTACGACCTCGACAAGGATGCACAGGTGGCACACGCTAACATTGCCATCGTATCGAGCAACATCATCGGTAAAGGTCCTGGTCAGTCGGTAGAGCGCGACTTCCTGTCGCAGGCCTTCTCCGACTTTATCTTCGCTATTGTCATCGAGGAGTTAGGTATTGTAGGCGCCACAGCAGTAGTATTCCTTTACATTGTGCTGCTATACCGCACCGCCCGTATTGCCAGTCGCTGCGAGAACAATTTCCCCGCCTTCCTGGCCATGGGTCTGGCCTTGCTGTTAGTCATCCAGGCCTCGTTCAATATGCTGGTAGCCGTAGGTATCGCCCCTGTTACCGGACAGCCGCTCCCACTCATCAGTAAAGGTGGTACATCTACCATCATTAACTGTGCCTACATCGGTGTTATATTAAGTGTTAGCCGTTCTGCGAAAAAAAGGGAGTTAAAAATAGCAGAATAAGAAATTAAATTTGTAATTTTGCACGCAATAATCAAATATGATATGGAAGAACTGAGAGTCATCATTAGCGGAGGAGGCACTGGAGGACATATTTTCCCAGCCGTCTCGATAGCAAATGCCGTGAAGGCACTGCGCCCCGACGCCAAAATTCTGTTTGTTGGCGCCCTTGGACGAATGGAGATGCAACGCGTGCCAGCTGCAGGTTACGAAATCAAAGGTTTGCCTATCTGCGGTTTCGACAGAAAGAATTTACTCAAGAACTTTAAGGTTCTGTACAAGATATGGAAGAGCCAGCGTATGGCCAAACAGATTATCAAGGATTTTAAGCCTCAGGTAGCTGTAGGTGTTGGTGGTTATGCCAGCGGTCCTACCCTTAACAAGGCAGCCGCCATGGGTATCCCCTGCTTGATTCAGGAGCAGAACTCATACGCAGGTGTTACCAACAAACTGTTGGCCAAGAAAGCCGCCAAGATTTGTGTGGCTTACGAGGGAATGGAGCGTTTCTTCCCTGCCGACAAGATTATTCTTACAGGAAATCCCGTACGTCAGGCTCTGCTCGACACAAAGATTTCGCGTGAGGATGCCATCAAGACCTTTGGTCTCGATCCTGCCAAGAAAACCATTCTGTTGGTAGGTGGTAGCCTTGGTGCCCGCACCGTCAACGAGAGCGTGCTGCAGCACCTCGACCTGGTAAAGGCTGCCGATGCCCAGTTTATATGGCAAACCGGTAAGTACTACAGCGCCGAGATTGCTGAGCGTTTGAAGGGACAGGATATCCCCAACCTGGTGGTAACCGACTTTATCACTGATATGGGCGCTGCCTACAAGGCCGCCGACCTGGTTATCAGTCGTGCCGGCGCCAGCAGTATCTCTGAGTTCTGTCTTATTGGCAAGCCCGTTATCCTGGTACCAAGTCCTAATGTGGCCGAGGATCACCAGACCAAGAACGCTCTGGCTCTGGCCAACCGCGATGCAGCCATCTACGTGAAGGATGCCGACGCACCAGCCACCCTGTTGGAGCTGGCCATCAAGACGGTTGCCGATGCCCAGAAGCTGCAGTCGCTGAGCGAGAATGTTCTAAAGCTCGCCCTGCCCGACTCTGCCGACATCATTGCCAAGGAGGTTATCAAGTTGGCAGGAAAGTAAGAAGTGAAAAGCGAAGAGTGAAAAAGAGATTATGGAATTAAACGATATAAAAGCAGTATATTTTGTAGGCGCCGGTGGCATTGGAATGAGTGCCATCGCCCGTTACTTTATTAAGAAAGGCCTGGTGGTAGCTGGTTACGACAAGACCCCATCCGACCTGACCAAGCACCTCGAGAACGAGGGTATGCTTATCCATTACCATGAAAGTGTCGACGAGATTCCTCACGTGTGCAAGAAGAAAGAGTCGTGTCTGGTTATCTATACACCAGCCATCCCTGCCGATCATCAGGAGCTCAAGTACTTCCGCGAGAACGGTTTCGAGATTCAGAAGCGTGCTCAGGTACTGGGCACCCTTACCAAGAGTCACAAAGGTCTCTGCGTAGCAGGTACCCATGGCAAGACCACCACATCTACCATGTGTGCACACATCATGCACCAGAGTCAGCTCGACTGTAATGCCTTCTTGGGTGGTATCTCCAAGAACTACGGCACCAACTATATCCTGTCGGATTCAGACTACGTAGTTATCGAGGCCGATGAGTTCGACCGCTCTTTCCACTGGCTGCGCCCTTGGATGAGCGTTATCACCTCTACCGATCCCGACCATCTGGACATCTATGGTACCAAAGAGGCCTACCTTGAGAGTTTCCGTCATTACACCGAGCTCATCCAGCCAGGCGGTGCCCTGATTATCCATCGCGATCTGGAGATGAAGCAGAACGTACAGGAAGGTGTTCGTATCTACGACTATAGTCTGAACGAGGGCGACTTCCACGCTGAGAATATCCGCATTGATAACGGCGAGATTACATTCGATTTCATTTCGCCCATCGAGAGCGTTAAGAACGTACAGTTAGGTCAGCCCGTGCCCATCAACATCGAGAACGGCATTGCCGCTATGGCTATGGCACAGCTGAATGGTTGTACAGCCGACGAACTGAAGTACGGCATGCAGACCTATGGTGGTGTGGATCGTCGTTTCGACTTCAAGATCAAGACCGATAAGTTAGTGTTCCTAAGCGATTACGCCCATCATCCAAAAGAGATCTATCAGAGTGCCAAGAGTATCCGCGAGCTGTATAAGAACAAGCATATCACAGCTATTTTCCAGCCCCACCTATACACCCGCACCCGCGATTTCTACAAGGATTTCGCCGATGCTCTGAGTCAGCTCGACGAGGTGATACTCACTGAGATATACCCCGCCCGCGAATTACCTATCGAAGGCGTTACCTCGCAGCTCATCTACGACAACCTGAAGCCAGGTGTGCAGAAGAAGATGATACAGAAGGCCGATGTACTCGACTACATCAAGGACCACGATTTCGAGGTACTCATCGTGCTGGGCGCTGGCGACCTGGATAACCAGGTTCCCCAGATGGTCAAGGTTTTAAATAGTAAATAGTATAATTGTAAAATACAAATGACTTTCAACTGGAAACATATCCTCTTGGTAGCCTGCAACGCAGCCGTTGGCATCTACTTGATACTGGCCGTCACCGCTTTCAACAGCCCCGACGAAGCCATGGCCAAAGCCTGCACCGAGGTTAACATCGACATCGAACAGGAGTCGATGGAGGGTTTCCTGAATCCAGCCGAAGTCAAGAAGCTGCTCACACAGCATCAGTTATACCCGCTCTCGCAGCCCATGAACACCATCTCGCCACGCAAGATGGAGGAGACCCTGCTTAAGAGTCCGTTTGTTGAGAAGGCAGAGTGCTATAAAACACTGAACGGACATGTGTGCATCAGCATCAAACAGCGCATACCTGTTATCCGCATCATGGCCGAGAATGGCGAGAACTACTATCTCGACCATCATGGCAACATCATGCCCGAGGCAGGTTATGCCACCGATATTCTGGTAGCCACAGGCCGCATCAGCAAGAAGTACGCCCAGAAAGCCCTGTCGAAGGTGGCCAACCAGATTGTAGGCGATAGTTTCTGGCGCAACCAGGCTGTACAGCTCAACATCCTGCCCAACGGCACCATCGAGATGGTACCCCGTGTAGGCGAGCATGTAGTGTACCTGGGATCGCCCACAAATATCGACAGCAAGCTCGAACGTCTGCGTAAGTTCTACATCTACGGTCTTAACAAGGCCGGTTGGAACAAGTACAACTATATCAATGTAGAGTTCAGCAACCAAATTATATGTAAAAAAGTGAATAGTGATTAATAATATGGCAGCAAAGGATTTTATTGTAGCAATTGAACTCGGTTCATCCAAAGTAACCGGAATCGCGGGACAGAAGAATCTCGACGGCAGCATCAACGTACTGGCTGTTGTCAAGGAGAACTCTTCGTCGTTTATCCGCAAAGGTGTGGTTTATAACATCGACAAGACCGCACAATGCCTTACCAGTATTATCAAGAAACTGGAGAATCAGCTCAAGACTCAGATCACACAGGTGTATGTCGGCGTTGGCGGCCAGTCAATCCGCAGCGTCAAGAACGTAGTAACCAAGGATCTTCCAGGCGAAACCATCATCACACAGGATATGGTAATCGAACTGATGGATGCTAACCGTAACATGACCTACCAAGACCAGGAAATTCTCGATGCTGCCGTACAGGAATACAAGGTGGGCACCCAGTTCCAGCTGGACCCCGTAGGCATCCAGGCCACCCATCTCGAAGGTCACTTCCTGAACATTCTGGAGCGCAAGGCCTTCTACCGCAATCTGAACAAGTGCTTCGAGACAGCCGGCATCAACGTAGCCGAGATGTACCTCGCACCTTTGGCACTGGCCGATAGCGTGCTTACCGAGGTTGAGAAACGCTCTGGCTGCGCCCTTGTCGACCTCGGTTCGGATACCACTACCGTATCTGTTTATTCAAAGAATATCCTGCGCCATCTGGCTGTCATCCCTCTGGGCAGCAATAATATCACCAAGGATATCGCCACACTCCAGATGGAAGAGAGCGATGCCGAGAAGATGAAACTGAAGTACGGTTCGGCCTATACCGACAATAACGAGATCGACAACGAGCTCAAGTACTCTATCGATCCCGACCGTCAGGTTGAGAGCCGTAAGTTCATCGAGATTGTAGAGGGTCGCTTAGAGGAGATTATCGAAAATGTATGGTACCAGATACCATCTGAATATTACGACAAACTGTTAGGCGGTATCATCCTGACAGGTGGTGGTTCGAACATGAAGAACATCGAGAAAGCCTTCTTCAACCACACTCACGTAGACAAAATCCGCATCGCCAAGTTTGTATCGCAGACTGTGCAGACCAACAACGAGGACATCAAGGCCCACAACGGCACGATGAACACCGTATTAGGTCTGCTGGCCAAGGGCGACATCAACTGCGCTGGCGATGCTTTCGATCCTAACGGCGACCTGTTTGCCAGTCTGAGACCTCAGACACCACATCTCACTAACGACCAGCGCCCAGCCCGTCAGACTACCGATCTGCCAGCAGGTGTTATCCGTACCGAGGCCGAGAAGCAGAAGGCCGAAGAGGAGCGCCGCCGCCAGCAGGAGGAGGAAGAGCGCGCACGCCTTGAAGAGGAGCGCCGCCAGCAAGAGGAAGAGGCCCGCATCCGCAAGGAGAACAGCACCTGGAACAAGTTCAAGAAAGGACTCCTGAACTTTGGAAAGAAGATTGTTGAAGAAGAAGATTAAAAAAGAAGAAGAATTATGGAGAATAATATGAATATAGACATCCTGGACTTCGGAGCACCGGAGAAGGAGCACAGCATTATCAAAGTGATTGGTGTTGGCGGTGGTGGTGGCAATGCTGTTAACCACATGTATCGCGAAGGCATTCACGATGTTACATTCGTGCTTTGCAACACCGATAACCAGGCACTTAACGATTCGCCCGTACCCGTACATCTCCAGTTGGGTAAGGAGGGTCTTGGTGCAGGAAACAAGCCTGAGAAGGCTCGTCAGGCTGCCGAAGAGAGTATCGACGACATCCGCACCATGCTGAACGACGGCACCCGCATGGCATTCATCACCGCAGGTATGGGTGGTGGTACCGGTACTGGTGCAGCCCCTGTTATCGCCCGCGTTTCTAAGGAGTTAGGTATCCTTACCGTAGGTATCGTTACTATCCCCTTCCGCTTTGAGGGCGACCGCAAGATCGACCAGGCTCTCGACGGTGTCGAGGAGATGTCGAAGCATGTCGACGCCCTGCTGGTTATCAACAACGAGCGCCTGCGTGAGATTTATCCAGAGCTGTCGGTTCTCGACGCCTTTGGTAAGGCCGACGACACACTGAGCGTTGCCGCCAAGTCAATCGCCGAGATTATCACTGTTCACGGACTCATCAACCTCGACTTCAACGATGTAAAGACCGTACTGAAGGATGGTGGTGTAGCTATCATGAGTACTGGTTATGGCGAGGGCGAAGGTCGTGTAAAGAAGGCTATCGAGGATGCCCTCAACTCACCGCTGCTTAACGATAACGACATCTTCAACTCTAAGAAGATTCTGCTCTCTATCTCGTTTGCAGGTTCAAAGGATGGTCAGTCATCACTCATGATGGAGGAGATGAACGATGTTAACGACTTCATGGCTAAGTTCGGCAACGACTTTGAGATTAAGTGGGGATTGGCAACCGACCTTGAGCTGGGTAAGAAGGTTAAGGTAACTATCCTGGCCACCGGTTTCGGCATCGAGAATGTAGATGGTATGAACGGCCACCTGAAGAAGCACTCTCAGGAGGATATCAACCGTATTGCTGCCGAGCAGGAGAAAGCTGCCGAGCGTCAGGACCGTCGTAACCGCTACTATGGCGGTGAGGGTGCCACCAAGCGCTACAAGCGCCGTCCTAACATCTACCTGTTCCGTCCTGAGGATCTGGATAACGACGATGTGATCTCTGCTGTTGAGCAGACACCTACATACAAGCGTACCCGCGAGATTCTGGATAGCATCAACTCGCAGGCCAGCAACGTAGATGAGATTGTGAACATCGACGAGCCCAACCAGGAGCCACAGGAACCTATTCAGGGCACTATTAAGTTTATGTAAATCAGCTGCCTTACTGATATAAGGCTTGCAATACCTCTATCGACTTCATCTCTGGGAAATCCGGCAGATGGAGTCGATAATATTTTAGTGATACCTCCAGCAAGCGGTTGCGCTCCTGGTGTGACATGCGGAACAGATGCATGGTGGGAAAGTCCATACGCATCATCAGCTGTACTTTCTGTGCCTCTTCGGGATGCAGAAAGTCGCGATGCACAGGCGGCATTGGCATAAACACACTCTCGCGCAAGTCAAAATAATCGCCATCCTTGTAATCGTCAAGATTCGGATAGAAGCCTAAAAAGCGTGTCAGCCTCAACAAAAACACCAAGTGGAAGTTAGCAAAACTCGACTGCTGACCGTCCAGCCATACAATACTATTCTCCAGATACTCGTACAGCAACTCGTTACGCTGTTCCGATCGCAACGCATAATACAGGAATTCGGCTACGAATAGCGAGATGGCCAACTTGTCGGG
>Ga0265299_10006143_pt1 | contig 11004 bp, 5 predicted proteins | sample AusTroGonzalo_MG_4_FD_193485 | JGI IMG/M metagenome (GOLD analysis project Ga0265299, IMG submission 193485) | Bovine rumen microbial communities from tropical cattle in Woodstock, Queensland, Australia - Gonzalo_02 | ecosystem: Host-associated > Mammals > Digestive system > Stomach > Rumen ...
CCTTCGTCTCCGTGGTTCAGCCAGTAATCAAAGGCCGCGATGCGCCAGTTCACGTTATTGATCGTCCAATAGTCCCCGATGAACAGGCCGTCGAAGGTGCCCGCGCCGATGGCCGCGTACTGGGCCGCCGTCACCGACCCGCCCAGGGATTTCCCCCGGAAAATGCTGTTGTGAAATCCCGCGCTCCCCGGCAGGCTGCCGTCGATCAGGAAATTGTTTATGACCGTTTCCAGGTTCCCGACCCGCGTTCCCAGTCCGGTTGCGCCCGTTTCCAGGTTCCCGACCCGGGCGCCCAGGCTGTCCACCAGGGGCTTTACAGGCTGCGGGATGGTTGATACTGCCATCTGTCCTTCCTCCTTACGCTTCATAGTCGGTCATGTCCGTGACGGTGTAGGGGTTCTTTACCGCCATCATCGCCGCTTTCATGGCCCGCATTTTGTTTTCCGCCGTGATCCCCACGACGGCGGAATTGCCCAGGGTGGGGCTGGAAATCGCGGACAAATCCTCATACGCCGGGGTGAACCGCATGCCGTACAGCTTCGGCGTCTCCCCGATCAGCCGCATCAGCTTGTAGGCCGCCGCGTACCCTGCCGCCAGCATGCCCAGGCCGTGCTGCAAATGCCCGCCGCCGTCCTTGGCCAGGTAGCCGGAATCGCCGATGGCGTCCATGGCGCTGAGTGTGCGAAGGTTCTGCACCGCCGTGGCGCAGGGCAGCACGCCGTCCACATAGGGGGTGGCCTCCGCGTCCTCCGCGTAGTCCGCGATCATGCCGAAATGGGTGTTGGATTTGTCCTTCATGGTTTCGCCTTCCAGGTTCACCACCCAGGTGGTGTCGCCCGCGTGCCGCGCCTGGGCCATGTTGTACACGAACAGGGCCGGATACGTGATGTAGTTCTGCACAAGCCCGGCGAAGGTGCCCATGTCGTCAAAATAGGCCAGGTTCTCCACGCTCTGCTGCAGGCCGATCACGTCCCATTCGTACTTGTCCAGCGCCATCTGGGTGGTGTACTTGTCCGTGATGGTTTCCCATTCCCCGGCGGTGGAATTGTACTCGGAATAATTGTCATATTCCGCCGCAATGTCGTCCCCGTTCCCGCCGTTGAATTTGGTGATGTGCTTGGCGAACGCGCACCCGGGGGAATAGCAGATGGCGAACACGATTTCGGTATCCGGCAGCAGCTCCTGCAAAAGCAGGGGCAGGTATTCCAACGTGGAATAGGTGAAGGAGTTTCCGAACATCAGGAACCGGAAATAATTCCGTGACCCGCCGCCGGAATCGCTCCCGCCGGTGGACGGGGGCAGGCGGTAGCGCAGCCGCGAAATCTCGGTACCATTCGACCAGAACACGTTCTGCCCCGTGTAGGTCAACAGCTCCGCGGGCGCCACGTCGTATTCCTCCGCCTCTTCCATCTCGTACAGGATCAGCGTGGGATGGGCCTGGAACCAGGCCCCCGCCGCCGAAAGGGAAGTGAACTCCTCCGCGTATTTCAGCGCCACGGATTCTCCGCCGTTAAACTTGGAGGCGAACAGGTCGTAGTTGTTCCAGGTGGCGGATGTGGACAGGGTTTTGAAATGGCTGCACTTGAGCTTCTTCATCTCCGCTTCCGTGCTCCAGGGGGCGCTGCCCGATCCCGGCAGGCTGATGGTCACCAGCTTCCGGTCTGTGTTGATGCCGTGAATGTCGCTTTCCCCGCTGACCAGCACGGCCCCCCAGGTCTTTTTCAGCTTCCCCGTGGCCACGTTCACAGACCCGCCGTACACAGACCCCGCTTCATTGGGGAAGGATACCGTGCTGCTCTGGGGGCTGCTCATGTCGCTGCCGCTGTGGTAAATCACGCAGTTGGAATAAGGCGTGAAGGTGTGGACATTGGCGGGGGAAGGGTCGCTTGATCCGCTTTCCCTGATCCCCATGTCCACCGTCAGCTCGTTTAAGGGCTGCGCGCCGATCACGTCATAGAAGGAAGCGGTGCTTTTATGGTCGATGGTCACCAGGCTGCCGTTCTGTATCTGGTCTTCCAGGTCCGCGATATCCGCCCGCGCCTGGTCGTCCCGAAGATGGATCACGGAGGACCCGAATTTCATTGTGCTCAGTTCACTGCTCATGCGCCCGCCCCCTTATATGATCGCCTGCTGGATGAATTTGTCCCCCGCCGCCACTGCGGTGTCGTAGCTGCTTGATGTTTCCACGATCTCCAAATAGCCGTCGTTCTTCCTGCGGACCGCCATGGCCTTCCGCTGGGTGGCGTTGGGGGAATAGACGAACATCACCAGCTGATTGTTGGCCGCATCCGCCGCCGCTTTCTCAATCAGGGTAAACAGGAACACGTTCCCCGCAGGCAGCGTCCGGCTGCCGATGAGGGAGGAGGCGATCTGGTCGGCTGTGGATACCGCCGACGCCGCTGTGACCACCGTGGCGCTGCCGGGGGCGTTCCCTTCCCAGAATTTATTCTCGTGTATCGTCAGCTCGTAGGCGTCCCCCGCCGCCGCGCCGCCGTCCAGCCAGCTGGCGCATAACGCCGCCTGGTATTCCGAATCCCGGTAGCGCACGATGATACCGCGCAGGGTGCTGCTGTCGTACATGGACAGGATCACGGCTGCCGCCTGGTTGTTGGTGTACCCGGCCACGGTTTTATCCACCAGCATGTAGCGGTAGATATCCTTTCCCAGGTTGTCCGTCCCCTGCATGGCCTGGGCCAGCTTGTCCGATGCGCTGTACTGCTTGGGGGCCGTCCATAAGGTGCGTCCCGTAAAGTTCACGTTGGTAAAGGTCATCTGCCTGCTGGCGGAATCGTACAGCGCAGAAATTACGCCCCCCTCCAGCGTTTCGATGCGCCCGCTCATGCCCGTCAGCGCCGCGTCCAGCCGCGTGCTGTCGTCCACCCGCACGTCCTTGGCGTCCGCGATGGGGAATGAGCCGTTGTTTTTCGGCTTGATCCCGGATATCAGTTCGATGGATCCGTTGTATGCCATGCCTGCCTCCTTACGATACTTCCACGGTGGTGTCGCCCAGCGCCGCGTTGGTGCTCCGGTACACGCAGTAGTTTTCGGTGTGCCCGCTGGCATTGGTGACGCTCACGGTCTGCGCCGCCTCAAAGCCGCCGTCAAATCCCCCCGCCTTGAATGCGCACGCGCCGTACCGGGCAGGGGACGCATACCAGATGTATTGCCCGCTCGATGCGTTTACAGTGAACGTCCTGGCCCGCGATCCGGAAAGCGCCCCGTTGGAAAGCCCCAGGATGAACGCGCTGTTCACTTCCTCCGGCATGCCCGCCGCCCCGAAATACACCCTGGGCCAGAAATTGACCGTCGCTTTCCTGGTGCCCACGGTTGTGGCCAGGGTGTACTCCGCCTTGTGCGTGGTTCCGTCGTCCGTGGCTGTCACGGTTTCCCCGCTGGACGTCTTGCTCTTGGCCGTGCCGTTCAGGGTCAGCACCGTTGGCGCGGCGTTGAATGTCCAGGCCAACGTGATGCTCGCGGTTTCGTTTCCGATCTCCACGGCGCTGGGGGACGCGGTAAAGGTCTTGATGTCGTTATAGTTGACAAACTGGGCCAGGACGCCCAGCATGCCCTCGTTGGCTATGATCTGCTCCTCTATCTGGTTAAAGGGCTCCGCCTCGATGGTGTCCCCTGCCGCGAAGTTGTGTTTCTGGTAGCTCATTTCCCCGCCCCCCTTAACCAAACGCCGTTGACCCGAAGGTCGCCACCGAATAGGTGGACGCGATGCCCGCGCTGATGTTGCCCACGAAGTACAGCTTCAGCGTGGTGCTGCCGCTGATGGTGCCGTTGACGGTCACCGACCCGTCCGCCGTGGTCACCGTCCAGTCGCTCTGCTGGGCCGACGGCGTGCCCAGGTCCGCCTGGATGAGGATCATGTCCACGTTCACCCCGGCGCTTTGGATGGTCACCGGCAGGCTGCTGATGGTGCCGCAGTTCACGGTCTGGATGGTGTTGCGGAAGGAGGCCCATTCCGCGTCATAGTTGATGGCGCTCTTTTTCTTAAGATACTGTCCTTCCGTCCCGCCCGTGGGCAGCTCCGTGCCCGTAATCACCATGCTTTCGATCAGCGTCAGCGCTTCCACGGCCTCCTGGATGAGCCCGTTTAAGGTCTCCATGTCCCGGTAGATTTCCACCGCCCTGGTCGCCGCGTCCAGGGCGTCCTGGATGGCGGTGGGGTAGGCGCGCTCCGTGATCTCCGTGGCGGGGGGCAGGTCGCCCACCTCCAGGTAGAACACCTCGCTGTTCCATGCCGTGCTGCCGCTGCCCTCGATTTCCACCCAGGCGGTGATGCGCCCCGGCTGCTCCGTCATGGCGGTGGACACCGTGGCAAGCCCGCCCAGGATGTTCAGGGCCTCCGGCGTCCCGTCCGGCAGCAGCATCACCAGCTGCGCGGTCTGGCTGTCCGCGATCTGGGGAAGCAGAAAGCGAAGCGTCTCCGCGTTTTGGTCATTTTCCTGCCCGATCTTGTATGTGTTCGGCGTGGGCGTGCGCCCGGAAAACCGAAATGTGATCATTCGTTTTCTTCCTCCTCGATTTCTTCCGCCGTTACCTGCTGCCCGTCAATGAACGTCAGCGCCAGCGTTGTTTCGCCCGTGATGGTGCCGCTCACGGTGACGGTGCCGTCTTCCGTGGTCACCGTCCAGGCGCTCGTCTGCGCCCCCGGCGTGCCCAGCTCCTGCATGATGCACACCGCGCCCGCCGTCACGCCCGCCACCGCCTTGGTCACCGGCAGGCTGTCGATGGTTCCCATGTCCGCCACGATGGCCCCTCCCATGGCGCTCCCGGCAGGCACCGCCCAGCTTCCGTCCCCGCGCAGGTACTTGCCCCGCTCCGCGCTGGCCGCCGGGGGCACCGCTCCCGCCACCCCCGAAGCCTCTGCCGTGGCCCCGGCATACGCCGGTATGTCCGCCACGCCGTTTGTTACGGTGAGGGCCCGCCCGCTGACCTTCACGCCGGTGATGGCGCTCTCCTGCACCCGGCGGATCATGTCCTTCACCGTGCCGATCCTTTGCAGGGCGCTGCGCATTTCCGCGCTCACCAGGCTGCTTAATTTGTCCCCGCCGATGGCTCCGTCCCGGATGTTGTCCCCCTCGATGTTCATGCTCAGGTGGCGCACGGCGTCCTCCATTTCGCCCACGTACTCCCAGAGCGCCTCGATGCTCCTGTCTCCCGGCCTGCGTGGGATTTGGCCCAGTATCGCCATTCCGCCACCCCCCTTTATGCCAAGTATACCTTGCCCGCCCCCGCATTTAGAGAGCGAAAAAAAGCCTTCCCCTCGCAGGCAATGCCGTCAATTTATTGCTGTGCCAATTTATTCTTGAACTATCGGGCGAAAGAAAGCTGAAAAAAGTGTGTAGTATCGCTGTCATCCTGAGCGCCGCGAAGCGGCAGCGAAGGATCTGCCTCGTCCTCTGTTGTTGTTTTACGAAGGAGATTCTTCGTGCACGCCATCCGTATCGGCGCGGCGAAGTCATGGCAGAGTGAGTCAGATGCACTAAAAAAGCGGCCCCCATGTTGGGGGCCGCGCCGATTGAGGTTGCGGATAGGTGCCAGGCGAAGCCTGACGGATGAGGCGCTCCTTCCTATTTTGTTTTCAGCCATTTATCAATATCCTTGTTCTTCATGTCTCGCGCGTATCCCGCCGCCTCATAGGCTGTCAGGATGGCGGCCTTCAGGTTCGCGGCCTCGGTCTTTTTCCCGCTGTTCCACAGTTCAATGTACAAGGATTTGAAATTCGTGGTGATCGTGCTGCTCACGCCCGATTTCTGGTCTTTTGTGTGCGGGTGATCCAGGTGCTTCTGCACCGCCGCCTTGATGCTCTGCGCGTTCCCGCTTTTCACCGCGTCGACAATGTTCTGGTATATCTTGTAGTCGTCGCTCGTTTTTTCCGGGTTCGCCTTCAGCCAGTCCCATTCATCCAGCGTCCAGTACAGGGCGTTGTTGTCCGCGTCGGTAATGCCCACGTAGTTTTTCAGCGCCTTTTCCGCCTGCGCCCGCGTCATTTCCCCGCTCACATACCAGTCCTTTGTCTGGGTCTTGATCTGGCCCACCACGGTTTTCCTGGCATTCCCTCTCTCCTCCATCCGCTTGATTTCCGCTTCCACGTCCCCGCCGCTTTTCACCGCGTCCATTAAATCCGCGTATTTGCTGTATTCAAAATCCTCGTCCCCGCCGCTTTTCTTTTTCTGCACGTACTTGTCGATCTGGTCATAGGCGGTCTTTTCGTCCTTCACGCCCAGATGCGTCACCATCAGGTCAACCGCCTTTTCCTCCGTCACCAGCCCGCGCAGCACGCTTTCCTTCAGTTCGTTTTTAATTTCCGTGGAAATGGTGTCGCCCTTCACGCGCTTTGTTTCCTCCATGTATCCCCGCAGCTCTTCGTATTTCGCCGTATCTCCCTTGATCAGCGCCTGCTCCATCCGGTCATAGTATGCCTTGTCGTCGCTGTCCCAGAAGTTGAAGGGCTCAAAGTTTATGCTTTCCAGCGCCGTGTACAGCCCGGCCTTTCCGCTCCTGCTTTCCTGTGCGCTTTCGCCAAGGAACAGATTCCGGATGATGCCTTCCGCGTCGCGCCATACGTTCTTGATGGGGATGCCAAACAGATTGCCCACCGCGCCCAGGGTGTTCTGCAGCTTGTCCTCCAGCGTGGCCTTCTCGTTTTGCAGGGTCTTGAGCGCTTTTGTGATCTGCTCCACCGCGTCCATGTCGCTTCTCGCCACGTCGTACCCCTCAAACAGGCTGATGGCGTCCCGCGCGAAGGGGACCATGCTGGCAAGCCCGGCGGGGCTGATGTCGTAGGTGAAGTTTTCCACCGCTTCCGCCAGCCATTTTTCCCCGAAGGTTCGGCCCTCGTCCTTCTTGCGCCGCCACGCGCCGGGCAGCGCCTTGCCCATGGCTGTGAACAGCGCCGTGAAAAGGAACGTCGCCGCCCGTCTCGCCACCTGCTTTGCCCCCATGCCTTTCTCGTTGTACCTTACGATGCTGTCCGCCAGCATGTTGGCGGACAGGGTCGGCTCTGCCATGAAGCTGGTGGCCATCATGATCGCTTCGTTCTTGCTGCGCATGTATTCCGATTTGCTCAGCACCGAATCATATACCTGCGTGTGGTTCACCACGTCCTCAAACCGGTCTGCCACCGCCCGGTAGAATTCGTCTGTTCCCTGCTTCAAATCGGTGGTGTGGGCGATTTCCTTTTCAATCGCCCCCCACAGGAAGCCCCAGGCCCATTCGTCGCCCTTTTCCGCGCCGATGCCGGTGATGTTGTCCACCTTTTCCATGGTCCGCTTCACCGCGCTTGGGTCTTTCACGCTGTCGCCGATCCATTGGGCCATGCTCTTGCCGGTGCCGGTGTCGAATTTGCCGATCTTCTTGATCCCCGCCACCTCGGAATACTTGTTCATCCGGTTTATGTATCCTTTGAGCTTTGCGGGGTTCAGCGCCAGGGTCAGGTATCCGGGGCTTACCATGGCCCCCGCGCGGAGATACGCGAAGGGCTGCTGCACCCATACGCTGATATTGCCCGCCACGCTGGCCTTCTTGAACGCGCTCAGCCCCCTTCCGATGGGGGTTCTTTCGCCCGCGTTGATGCCGCCGCCCACGTCCCTGTACAGCGTCTTCATGTAGGATACGGCCTCTTTGCCCATGGCCTTTTCCATCTTCACCCAGTTGCTTTCCGCGTCCAGCATTTCGCCGGTCTCCGTGGTTTCGCCCACCATCCGGCGGTTCATGATCTTGTTTGCAAGGTCGGCAGGCTCCGCAAAGCCGCAGTAAATCGCCATGTCGTTGATATGCCCGGCCACGGTGTCCATAAAGTCCCCGGCGGATACGGGCGTTACCGCGTTTCTGGTCAGCGCTTTGGTGAATCCTTTGTTCTTGGGCTGGCCCGTCCTTTCTTCTGTGTTGGAAAGCTCTGTTGCCATATACCGCTTGTCTGTCGCGTATGGAAAATAGTTTTTCTCTCCAAACTTTTCATACCCGTGCAGCCGAAGGGATACCTTGTTTCCTTCCGCCCCCATTTCATTGCTCAGCATGGACACCACCGCCCGCATAAAGCCCATCTGTTCATCCCCCAGCCAGGCGGTGATCTGCGCCATGTCCCCGGCTGTCAGCCTGTGGGCCGTGGTGGTGTCCATTTTCAGCCTGTCCGCCGCGCTCTGCCTGTATGTAAAGCCGCCATAGCGCAAGTGCTTGCTCTTTGTATCCCCGCTGTTGATTTCGCGGTTCCACAGCGCGGCCAGCTCCAGGCCCAGCCGCCGGTCGATCCTGATCCTGTGCCCCTGTTCGGTCACGATTTCCTTTTGCGTTTTGTCGTTGATCCAGTCATTTACATGATAGTTCCCAACCAAAGCGCTCAGCAGGCCGCGCCCTTTTTCCGCCACCCGGTAGGCTGTCCGCTGCCCTTTGAACAGCTGATTTACCAGCCCTTTGATCACGCCGCCCGCCTGATCCGCAAAATACGTGGCCGTGGTGTTTTTGAGCCAGAATCCCCTGGCCGCGGACGCTGCTTTCCCCTTGCTTACCTCCTTCTTCTTTTCCATTTCGATGCCGAATTGCTCGCTGTAATGGTCAATATCCGCTTCCTTCCCGTCGATGAACGCCTTGTTCTGGTCAAGGATCATGCGGTGCAGGTTGCCCACCAGCTTGCCCAGCTCCTCCAGCTCCTCCAGCGACAAATCTTTCAGGCTCTTGCCGTCCAGCGTTTCAGCCAGCTCACCGATGCGCCCCAGGGTTTCCTCGTCCCAGCCTGCGATTTCCGCCTTCTGCCCCTCCAGCCTGCTGTATTCGTTTTCCAGCAGCATCATCTTTTCTTTGCTGAATCCGCTTTTCCCGTTCAGCAGCGCGTCCAGCGCCTGGGACGCCATTTCCTGCAATTCCTTGGGCACATGCCGCCGGTCGGTCGGCTTTTGGGTCATGGAGTTGATGGCCCGCATAGCGCGGGCGATCTGGTCGCGCTTTTTCTGCTTTTCCGCCGTGGTTTTGTATTGCCCGATGCGCTCATCGTATTTCTGCTTGTACCCCTCCCTTACGGTCTCGATCAGCTGTTCCGCCGCCTGGTAAAGCTGGTATGTCCTGTCCGCCTGTTCCTTGTTCATTTGGTATTTCGCTTCCAGGATGTCGGGGGTGTTGAAAAATTCCAATATGGCGTTCATGGCCATATCCGTGCTCATGGCCCCGATGTTCGCGCCGAAGGTGCCGTTGTATTCCCGCTTGCCCGCCGTCTCCAGCCAGGCGTCCAGGATGATGGGCATGTCCGCCTCCGTCGCGTCCGCAGTAAACACGCCGGGGTTCAGCTTGTTGAGCTCGTCCATCCACAGGTCCGAAAGCGTCATCTGCGCCCCGTTCCTGATTTTCATTTTGCCCAGGTTCTTGCGGTAGAAGTCCCGCGCGTCGCCGAATACGCCCTTGATCTCGCTTTTCTGGTCTGCGGTCAGGGCGAAGGGATGCTTCAGCGCTTTCAGGATGTCCCGGGTGGTCTCGTCCATTTCCTGTGTGACCCCCGGCGCGCGCTCGATCCATCCCTGGATCATTTCCCTGGCGTATTGCAGCATTTCGCCCATCTGGTATCCCGGCTTTTGCAATGCGCTGTACAGGGTGGTAAGCTGCTTTGTCATGGCCGCGTCGGTGACGGTGGTTCCCGTTTCCTGCTTGAATTTCTTCACCATTTCCGGCAGCCGCTTTTCCAGGTCCGCTTTCCCCATCAGCCCATTGCCCGCTTTCCCGGTGGTGTTCTGGTATAGGGTGTCCAGCATCATCAGCGCCGCCCGCGCGTTTTCGTCCGTCTTGAATTTCAGGAACAGCTCCGCGTCGTCCCGCACCCAGTCCGCCGCGTCCGCCTGCTCGGTCTGACGGTAGGGGAGGCTTAATTTTTCCCCTCTCGATAACCTTTCCTGTAAGGATACGAATCTTCTATTTCCTTCGCCAGTTCTTCTTGTAGCCTCACCTTTTCCGCCCCATTCACTTTGTCGAGATGCTTTGACTTCTCCAGGAACTCGGAAGTGTGTATTTCCCGTGTCAGAAAAGCGTTTAAGAGCTTTTTGTTCATCGGCATAGCTTGCCCCATCTCCTTCCATTATCGCAAATGTTTCGTAAATATCATTGCTTACTTTTATATCTTCTGCATGGATTTCTAAAACCCTTTCTGGCGTTCCATATTCATCTGCCCAAACTATAAGTTTATTTCCAATACTGATTAAAATACCTCCATTGGCCCTTTCAGCATAATGTTTCCCCTCATATTTCCATTGATTGAAAAGCGTTTGTACATGGCTATACTCGCCCGGTGTAAGAAGCCAAGAATCTTCTGGCGCTCCTTCCCTCTTTGATCGAAGGTTGAATTTATCCCCGTTCGACCGTGCATTTTCCGCCCGTTCCTTTTCCGCCCGCGCCGCCTGCTCCGCCGCGTAGCTCAGCACCCGGATGTCCGGGCCGCTGACGGTGTCCATGCCCTGCCGCGCCAAGGCCACGTTCAGCGCCGCGCCCTTTTGCTTGTAGTCAAGCAGCGCCTGCCGGAATTTTTCAAGCCCCTCCTCCCATTTGTCCATGTTCGCCTGTATCCAGCCCTTCTGCGTCTCCCCGAACAGGCGCGACAAAAAGGCCGTCAGGCTGTTTTCCCTGTCCTCCGGCGTAATGTCCCCTTCCATCTCTTTCCGGTACTGCTGCACGGCCTCGCTGTTTTTCAGCGCTTCCGCCGTTTCATTGTATCCCGCCTGGGCCTGCTGGTAGGCTTCCTTCGCCGCCTCCATGGCCTGCATGTACATGTCCCGGATCCTGCCGATGTATTCCACGTCGTCCTTGAGGGCCTTGATCTCCGGGCTGTAATCGGCAAGCCTGCGCAGGATTTCCTTGAATCTGTTATAGGTGTTATTGATCCATTCCGTGATCTTTTCAAAGGCGCTCTTGCTTTCCTGCATCAGCGCCTTTAAGTTGTCCTCGGTGCCGATCACGTCCAGCATGCTGTCGCCCACGATTTCCTCAATGGCCCCGTCCCGGTCCAGGTTCTGCCCGGCC
>Ga0265299_10006147_pt1 | contig 11002 bp, 9 predicted proteins | sample AusTroGonzalo_MG_4_FD_193485 | JGI IMG/M metagenome (GOLD analysis project Ga0265299, IMG submission 193485) | Bovine rumen microbial communities from tropical cattle in Woodstock, Queensland, Australia - Gonzalo_02 | ecosystem: Host-associated > Mammals > Digestive system > Stomach > Rumen ...
GGTGTTTTGTTGAGGCAAAAATTGCATTATGGCATTATTGCATAAAAATGTCAGAGAACATGTGGAATGGGGTTCATAATATAATATAATAATATTTATATTATTATATTATATTATGGCCGGTGAGGCACTGGAAAAGTTGTGCAATATCGCAATATGTGCAATAAAAAGAGATAAAAGATATGTTGACAGAAGTACTATCTTATTCGGATTATGTAAAAACATTGGGCCATGAGCCGGAGTTGGTGCCGGCCTGGGAGTTGGCTGATATCTATGAGAAGCACCCGGTTCACGTGGAAACTCCGACGAAAGAAGAACTGCTGGAGCAGGTGCGTTTCGTTGATGGCGGCGTGGTCGTGGATATGCCGTTGAAGGGTACCGGTGGCGGCGCATACTATTTGCAACTACACGTTATGCTGGAGGCGTATTTGTTGCTGTACAAGCCGGATGAGGTTGAATGGAAGAGAAAAGACCTGTTCAATCTGGATTATGAGATCATGATGATAGAGAAATGGGTTCATCCGTATGTGTGGTACGACCCAACGCGTTTGGACGGCGTCATCTCGGATGGGCGGATAGCGTGTGAGATGTACATACCCAAGCGCAGACTGGACGTGTTCCCCTATATCAACCATTTCGAAGAATGTCGTTTGCTGAGTTTTGCAGACGATGTACCGGAGTTTCAAGACGCGGAAGTACGTCACAAGAAAGGTACTCATGATTGGAAATGGCTGTCAGGAAATTACAGCGGTCTGGTGGCCAGCGCATTGAACGGCGAGGAGATCGATGACGAGGATTTTGATTCGATTGTATGGTACGACGGGTTTGTGTTGCGTGAAAGACTGGAGCGTATCGCGAAGAAGCGCGGCGGTGCACGGGCAGCGGAACTGCTGCGTCTGTATCAGGAAGAATGGCCGGATATCAAGCGTTGGAGAGTGGATTTCGGCGAAATGGAGGACGAGGAGATAGAGGCGTTTGAGGATATGTTGCTGGACGGAATGGATGATCTGCTGTCGGAATGGGAGCAGGAAGAGCCGGAAGCGGCGTTGGAAGTTCCGGAGAGCCGTTTTTGCAAGTATATAGCTGCCGAACGTTTTGTGGAGAAATTTAACGGCCAGTATACCGTAGAGGATTATGAGGCGACGCTTCACGAGGCGTCGAAAGGCACGGCGAAGCATTTTGCGAGTGTGCTGATGGACGGTGCGAAGTCCGGTGTGCTGGACTTTCACGGGGACGGTGCGAGTGCGATACTGACGTATTTTCAGGAACACTTTCCGGACATGAAGCATTATTCGTATCAGAACTTCAGTCGCGAGTTTTCGTTGCCTCGTTGAGAGAAATTCACTTGATTTGAGGGGAGCAGAGATGCTCCCTTTTTTATGTCTGCTTGACCGGTAGTTGATTGTTACTTGATTGCTCGGGAAAGATTTTGGTATGCGAAGAAAAAGCAGTAATTTTGCAGTCGGATTTCGAAAGAGTCCGGTGTCTTACAGAAGATACGAGTGGCCACTCCATCGCGACGTATGCACGAAACAGAATTATTAACTTTTTAAAAATGACAATTATGATTACATACCAAAAGAGTGTGAGCTGCGGGCAGCCCGAAGTGCTCACGAAAGAGAAATGGAACGAGCTGATTGACAGCAAGAAAGTAAAGAACATCTGCAAGCAGATTGCGGCGCTGGACGTGACCGATCCGGAGTATCAGGAGAAGAAACAGGCGCTGAAGCGGAAACTGCCGGTGATTATGCCGCATGCGGCGAGTTTTGCACATGGGAAGCGAGTGAGCGCGGATGCCGTGCCGAGTGGGTTGGCAATGCTCGACGTGGATCATGTCGAGGAACCGCGGACGTGGTTTGAGCGCCTCAACCGCGAGATGCTCATTGAGAACCACATTTTCCTCGTCGCAATCACCGCCAGCGGGAAAGGGCTCCGAATTATCGGGGCCCGCGCCCGGAGCGAGACGATTGAGGCAGCGCAGATGCGTATGGCGGAGGCGCTCGGAATCGAGGAGTACGACGCCGTGACGAAGGACTTGGCGAGAGCCAGCTATGTAGTGCCGAGGGATTATCTTCTGTGGATGGATGAAGAGGCGCTGTTGGCGCCTTGCTCCTCTGAAGATGAGCGCAGGGAGAATTCCTCAGAACCCTCGCTTTGCTCGCCCCCCCGCCCCTCGCTTGCAGCACCCTCGGGCACAGACTGCCGCTCTGCGGCATTAAAGCACTCGGGGCTGACCGCTCTCCCCATACGAAACTCCGTTTCTAGTGGGGACCCCGAGGATGGAGGCACGGTTTCAGAGAGTACTTCCTGTGCAGCCGCATCGCCTGCGGCGATAGGGGCTGAATCCGCAGCAGCTGAAGAAGAGAGAGATTTCTGCTATAAGGGTATTCCGTATGGGGATATTGTCGAGGCGTTGCTGGTGGCGACGGGCAATGCCGGCGGTGCTGTCCTGGGCGAGCGTAACACGGTGTATTTTGCCTTGGCGAACTACATGCGTTACATCTGTGATTTCAACAAGGAGTTGCTGCTGAAGGTGCTGCCGGACTTCGGTTTGAGCGAACAGGAGCGTGTGCAGGTTATCAGTTCCTCCCTGGGAAGACCCCGGAAAGCAGGTTTGCCTGTGATGTTACAGAGTGTGTTGGCGTCTTGCAGTCGTGCACAAGAAGCAGAGGAGAGCGGGTTGAATCTTGGCAGATCGTCGGAGTTGCCCTTGCCGGAGTTGCCGCCGTTGCTGCGTGTGTTGTGTCATCGTTTGCCGGAGCGTTACCGTCCTGCGATGATCATAGCGAGTCTGCCGATATTGGGTACCTTGGCGACGCGTGTACGTTTTGAATATCTGGACCGTCAGGAGCAAAGTCTTTCGTTTTTCTCCTGTATCACAGCCCCTGCCGCCTCGGGTAAGTCGTTCATCCGTAAGCCGATAGACCTGCTGCTGACTCCCATCAACGAACAAGACCGGATAGAGCGCGAGAAAGAGCAGGCGTACAAGGAGAAGCTGCGCTCGTCGAAGAACTCGAAGTTTCAGCCGGAAGATCCTCATGCGTGTCCCCGTAACAACGGTGTAGCGATCTCGGTGGCGAAGTTGCTTCAGCTGATGACGTATGCCGAAGGGAAGCATCTGATCGGTTACGGCGAGGAGATGGATACGCTGGTAAAGAGCGAGCGTGCCGGTGCCTGGAGTCAAAAGAGCGATATCTACCGTTTGGCCTTTGACAACGCGGAATACGGCCAGGCGTATATGTCGGAGCAGTCGTTCAACGCGCACGTCAAGGTGTATTATAACCTGCTCCTGACGGGCACACCGAACTCGATGCATCGCTTCTTCAACGACTTGGAGAACGGTTTGGCAACTCGTGTATGTTTCGCGCAGTTGCCGGATGCGAGCTTCAGCGAAATCCCGGAGTTTGCGCCGTACTCGTTGAAAGAGAAGGAGACCATCATTCGTTGGGCTCGCCGACTGGATACCGAGTCCGGTACGATAGAATGCAAGCCGTTGTCAGAAGCGATTCGCCGCTGGTTGTCGGAGAAATGTGTCGCAGCGAGTGATGCTGACAGCTACGCGATGGATACGTTCAGAAAGCGTGCAGCGGTAATCGGATTTCGTGCGGGGATGCTGTGCTACCTGTTGGAAGACCGCAAGATTACATCTCGTATTGCTCCGTTTGCGGAGTGGGTCGCAGAGTATGTGTTCCGAAACCAGATGGAGCTCTGGGGCGACAAGATGGAGTTGCTGATGCGCGGTGCTATTGAGTCTCAGGGCGAGCGTGGTGCAACGAGTTCGTTGCTGTCGTTGCTGCCGAAGGAGTTCAGTACCTCGGATTTGATTCAGTTGCGCGTGAAGAAAGGACAGAGCGTGAAGATGATGAGTGTGAACTCGGTGCTGAGTCGCTGGAAGAAATCCGGCAGGATCGTGAAAGTCGGCGACGGCCAATGGAAGCGGATAGAGTAGAACCGGAGTGAAGTATTGCACTATTGCATTATTGCACAAAAATGTCAGAGAAAGAGTCTCGTGCTAAAAGGTGCGAGGCTTTTTTGCGGCGAATATACGCTCTATTCTCCGCATTTTTGCGGAGATTAGCCACTTTATTCTCCGCAAATCTGCGGAGATTGGCACGGTTTTTGTGGTGTAAAAGTAAACAAAACGAATGTATATGAACACTCTTTATCTATGGCAGAAAGACGACTTCCCGCGTTTCACGTGGGACACGCAAGCGTTGCTCACTCCTCTGAGCGAAGTACACCTGCTCCAGGGACAACTGCTCGGCCGCATGGCCGCATTGGGCTTTGAGGGCCTGGCGCAACAGGTGGAAGCGTTGACCAACGAGGTTATCGGCTCGTCTGAGATAGAAGGTGTGACTCTCAACGCCGACAGCGTACGAAGCAGCGTGGCTCGTCATCTCGGGCTGGATACTGCCGGTAACGAACGCACGGACCATTATACCGAAGGGGTTGTCAATGCGCTGATGCAAGCCACCAAACAATACGCAGAACCCCTGACAGCGGAGCGGATGTTCGCCTGGCATGCGGCTTTCTTCCCCACCGGTTACAGCGACGGCTACAAGATAACAGTCGCCAACTGGCGCAAGGGCGACGAGCCCATGCTGGTGGTGAGCGGCCCGATGGGAAAAGAAAAAGTGCATTTTGAAGCACCGCCCAGCGCCGAAGTGCCCAAGATGATGGCGGCGTTCATCGACTGGGTTAACGCGGAAGACCAGACCGACTCTTTCATCCGCGCAGCCATAGCACATCTGTGGTTTGTCACCGTTCACCCCTTCGACGACGGCAACGGTCGCATGGCACGGACAATCACGGAGATGATGTTGGCCCGCGCCGACAAGAGCAGTCAGCGTTTCTACAGCCTGTCTGCGGAGCTTTTGAAGCAGCGGAAGAACTACTACGAGGCGCTGGAAAAATCGCAGAAAGGTTCGCTGGACATCACGCCATGGCTCGTTTGGTTCGTTCAGGCGTTGCACAACGCACTCCTGTCCGCTCTCAAAACGACAGAACGGGTGCTGCGCAAAGCAGAGTTCTGGTCTCGACACAAAGACATCGAGCTCAATGAACGACAGCGGAAAATGGTCAACCGACTGTGGGACGGCTTTGAAGGAAACCTGACGACGCAGAAGTATGCTAAGATCAACCACTGTTCGCAAGACACCGCCCTGCGAGACATCCAGGCGCTGATAGAGAAAGGCATTCTCAGCAAAACGGATAATGGTGGCAGGTCCACACATTATGAACTAAATTGCTGAACTTTGGCACAATTATTGCCGCAAAACAACCAAAAGTTACACTTTTTTGACAAATTGCTTCTTCATTGCAAGCAATAAAGCCAGGCTTTGCTGCAAAAAATAGTGTAAATCCTATCGGAATTTACATTTTTCTTGCAAAAGACTTGCACAATTGAAAAAAAAGTATTAACTTTGCACCCGCATTCTGAAGAATGCAAACCCAAGTTGCCCCTTTGGGGCACGCCGTGATGGTGGAATAGGTAGACACGAGGGACTTAGAAAATCGCGTGTTTGGCAGTTCTACGAAGTTCATAACGACGCTTGTATGAGTAAAAGAAGATGGACTGACGAAGATTTTATTAAGGCTGTGGAGGAAAGCTTTTCCTACGCACAAGTGCTCAGCAAGTTGCACTTGAGAGTGGCAGGAAGCAACTACGACACAGTCAAGCGTAAAATCGCAGAATTGCACCTCGAGACCTCTCACATGACAGGCCAAGGCTGGAATCAGGGCGTACGATATACGCCATTGAGACAAGCCCAACCCTTGTCAGAAGTGTTGGTGGAACATTCCACATTTGTCAATGCCAACCACCTTCGAGAGCGTCTGCTCAATGAAGGATTGAAACAAAGGCAATGTGAGTGTTGCGGTAGGACCGAATGGATGGGACAACCCATCGCATTGGAACTACATCATGTAAATGGAATTAGGAATGATCAGAGGCTGGAGAATCTGAAGATCTTATGCCCTAATTGCCACGCACTGACCACCAACTATCGAGGAAAAAACAAAGGTAATGAGTGCACAAAGGGAAACCTTTGATGTAGAAGTGGGCTAATTCGGCGAAGGGCGCAGCCTCACAAATGCGCATAACGCCGAGCTAAGTGGAGGCAACTCCTAAATGTGTAGAGACTATACACCCACAGCCTAAATCCGTAAGGACATGGCTAAGACATAGTCCAGGCAAACCGGCGAGGTTTGTACGAAAATCCCTTGGCCAGTGATGGCTGTGCGGGTTCGATTCCCGCTCGCGGTACGAAAACACTAAAGATTGTGCTCGAGTGCACAAAACGAACAGGAATACTAACCAAAAGAACTGAGATATGAAAAAGTTCCTACTGCTTGCCGCGCTCATTCTGGCGACAACGCTGACCGGCGCGGCTAAAAAACCAACCAAGTCCCAACAGGCCATGCAACAGTTCCGCTACGAGCTGGAGTGCGCCGGAAACGGTGTGCAAGGCACGTACCTCGTACGCGTCTGGACCTACGACAAGAAACAGAAAGAGGCCCAGGCAGCCTGCGCGCGCAATGCTGTGCACGGTGTGATCTTCAAAGGCTTCGCCGGAGGTGACGGCTGCATCGGCCAGAAAGCCCTCGTTCCTACGCCCGGTGCCGAGATGGAGCATGAGGATTTCTTCCGCCTCTTCTTCGACGACAAAGGCGAGTACCGCAAGTACGTCTCCATCGTCGCCGGCTCCGAACTGTGTGAAAAAGTCGGCAAAGAGTACCGCGCCGGTGCCATCGTCTCCATCCAGAAAGACGAACTCCGCAAAGCCCTCGAGGCCGCCGGTATCATCAAAGGACTCAACTACGGATTTTAACGGCTGGCGCCTCAGTGAAGAATTAGTAAATTTGTAAATTTTGTAAGTTATGAAAAAGACTCTTCTTACCTTCGCGCTCGGCGTCTTTGCGCTGCTTCTCGGCGGCTGCGGACAACAGCGCTCGCAGGCATACTACGACTACGAGTCGAAAGTGATTCAGGCCCACGCCGACGGCTCCTACGTCATCCGCGCATGGGGTCGCAGCCGTAATGCCGCCATGAGCTACGATGTGGCACAGATCCAGGCCCTGCAGGACGTCATCTTCAAAGGCGTGCAGCCCGCGTCCAGCAACATCCAGCCCCTCAAACCGCTCTGCTTCGACATGAATGCCCGGACCAAATACGAGGACTACTTCAACGCGTTCTTCTCCGACAAGGGCGAGTGGAAAAAGTACGTCTCGATGAAGGACCGCCGCATCATGACCTCTAATTATTCGCGTACGGACGCGCAGGTGCTCGCGCAAGTGACCGTCACCGTCTTCCGTTCGGAACTCAAGGCCAGACTTGAAGCCGACGGCATCATACCGAAGTACTGATATGGAATTTCTTTACCCACGAGGGGTATGATCACTTCGTGTGGTAAATTAAGAATTTATAAATATGCAAATTAAGAATTCTATGCGACGTTCTATTATAACCTGTCTGTTTGCGGCTGTAGCGATGCTCGCCTCCGCACAGATCAAGAAACCCGAACTGATGGTCATCCCGTCGGACGTGTGGTGCATCACCAACGGCTATTCCTACACCATCGACAACATGGGAACGGCCACCAACGTGCCCAACTACAAACAGGCGCTCCAGGAGAACATGGGCCTCAAGCTCGCCATCGCCAAGGTCAACGACCTCATGGCCGAGCGCGAGTTTCCCCTCAAGAGCCTTGAGCAGACCATCAAGAACCTCGAACAGCGCCGCGCTGAGGACAACCTCACCGTGAGCAAAGCCGGCAACGAGCTGGCCGAATCGCCCCTCGACGAATTGGCCCGTACCGCCAAGTGTGACATCATCCTCGAGCTCAGCTGGGAAGTGAAGGACTTCGGCCCGAAACATGCCATCAGCTACATCCTCGAGGCCCGCGACGCCTACACCGGCAAGTCCATTGGCGCCGTCAGCGGCACCGGACAACCGTCCTTCTCCGCCGACGTGGACGTGCTTCTGGAAGAGGCCATCGTGGCGAACATGGACAACTTCAACATCCGTCTGCAGAACCACTTCCTTGAAATGCAGCAGATAGGCCGTGAGATCGTTCTCGACATCAAGGTCTTCGCCGGCAACGAAGCCGGAGTGGACCTCGAGACCGAGTTCGGCGGTGATGAACTCATCGACATCATCAACGACTGGATGCAGCAGAACACCGTACAGGGCCGCTTCTCCATGCCGTACGCCAGCGAGAACATGGCCAGCTTCGACCAGGTCCGTATCCCCGTCTACGACGAGCGCGGACGTGCCCTCGACGCCAACGGCTTCGCACGCAGTCTGGCTAAAATGCTCAAGAAAGAGCCGTATAACATCCCCTCCAAGGTGCTCGTCAAAGGCCTCGGCCGCGCCGTCATCATCCTCGGAGAGAAGTAAAATCATAAAAACAGAAGACTATGGTTAAGAAATATTTTCTCACGCTGGCACTGGCACTCATGAGCCTCACGCTCTTTGCCGCCAACACGACTTATCTGCCCGTTTCGGTCTATGTAGAGGATCTCGTTGAGCCCTTCCCCGCAGGCGCCAAAGCCATCATGGAGAGCCGCCTCACGCAGCTCCTGACCAAGAACGGCGTGGCCGGACTGGACTATCAGGGACAGTTCGCACTCACCGCTGCCGCGGTACCCATTGACAAGGACATCCTGCCCGGACCTCCGGCCAAGATTTCCGAGAAGATGGAAATCAACCTCTACATCGTGGACGTCTACAACAAACTGATCTTCTCCACCGCCGTGGTCACCGCACGCGGTATCGGCGAGAACGAGAACAAAGCCTATGTGGACGCTATCCGCCGCATGCCCGTGGAGAACAAGGTCATCGCCGCGTTCATCGAAGAGGGCAAAAAGAAAATCATCGACTACTACGACGCCAAAGCCGAGCAGATGATCAAGAAAGCTTTCGCCCTGGCCAAACAGAAAGAGTACGGCGAAGCGCTCAACATCGTCAGCCTCATCCCCGAGGAGTGCAAGTTCTACGACGACGCCCTCAAGGCCGGCATCACCATCTACCAGCAGTACCTTGACAACGAGTGCAACATCAACCTCGCAGCTGCCCGTCAGGCATGGGCGGCACAGCAGAATAGCACGGGTGCGGAGCTGGCCGGTCAGTACCTGGCCAACATCCTCCCCGACGCAGCCTGCTACGACGAGGCCATGCAGCTCTACAAGGAGATCAAGGACAAGGTGCTCGACGACTGGAAGTTCGAGATGAAGATCTACCAGGACGGCGTGGATATCGAGAAAGAGCGCATCAAAGCCATGCGCGACATCGGCGTCGCCTGGGGTGAACACCAGCCCAAGGAAACCTACCATCTGGATTTCCTCCCGCACTTTAGAAGATGAGACGCACGTTCCTCTTCTGCCTTTTCGCCCTCATGGGGTTGAGTCTGTCGGCACAGCAGCTGTCCTACAGGCGCAACTCCCTGGCGACGGTGCTCGTCTACCACCCCGAGGATGAGTTCGGACCGGAGATTTACAAAGCCTTCGACTCGCTGCCCATCCCCGACAAGTACGACGACCACACCATCCCCGACTACCGCTTCATCGACAACAGCGATGTCTGGGGCGTGCAGAAGAAGGACTCCGGCTACTTCAAAGCCACCTACGGCCACGCGCTGTCCTCCACGGAACTCAAGGCCAACGCTCTGTATACCGAGAACCTCCTCAACGAGGCCGGCATGGCCAAAGAGATGGTCGCCAAATGGTTCGGACTGGAGGGCACCAGCGTCGAGGACGCCACCTTCAACACCGACCTTATCCAGGCCCGCGGGCAGTACAACGCCACCGACGTGGACGTCAACCTCGCCCTGCAGACCACGCGCGGCCTTGCGACCCTCAGTGACGCGGGAGAGGAACTCATCGGCCAGACTTTCGTTCTCGTCAACGACGTCACCTACGTCACCGCTGAGCAACGCGCGCAGACCGCCAAAGTGACCATGGGTGTCCTGGGCGGACTGTTTGACGCCTTCACCGGCGGCTCGGCGGGACGGAGCATGTCCGACCTTGGCGGCGCGATTGCAGACAGTTTCACCGGCTTCAAGGTCAAGACACATTCCTACCTCTACGAGCTGGTGTGGAACGACTCCATCGCCGCCATCTTCTACCAGCAGCACTACACCGGCACGCCCAATCCGGAGAAAGTGCAGGCTTTCCTCGACGACGAGACCACCTACCGGCTCAAGTACGTCGCCCACCAGTACGAGTTCGACGAGAAAGCGGTCCTCAAAGGCCAGTACTCCCGCATCGAGCTTATCCGTACCATCTGCGCCCGCTCCATGGACAAGAACATTGTCGAGCTGGCCAAGCAGTACGAGGACTTCAAGGTCAAGACGCCCGTCTACCAGGTGCTTTACGATGACCGTGGCCGTATTCTGGGCTATGCCGCCAAGATCGGCATGAAAGAGGGCATCAACGAGGCCTCCAAGTTCCAGGTTGTGCAGCGCGTCATCGACCCCGCGACCAACAAGACGACCTACCAGTACGTCGCTACCGTCAAGCCCGTTAAAGGCGCTATCTGGGACAACCGCTACAATGCCGTGCTCGAACAGGCCGACGGCTCACAACTGCCCTACACGACCTTCAAGAAAGTCGGCGGCGGCGAGATTCTGCCCGGCATGCTCCTCATCGAGGGCAAATACACCAAGGTGGAATAAGGCAAGACAACCATAAGATCACCATAACATCACCATAAGATAAGCGTAAGATGAAGCAAAGGGCTCTACTATTGTTTGTGACGGTTTTCGTGACGCTTTCTGCCTTCGGACAGACAGCAGCCACGGCGGACGCCCTCTTCAAACAGGGTGACTGGACAGCGGCTCTGGCGGCCTACAAGCGCCTGCACAGGCAGGACCCGGCCAACAACGTCTATACGTACCGTTGTGCGCGCTGTCTGGGCGAACTGGGCCGTCACGAGGAAGCCATCCCGCTCTTCGAGAGTGTGACGACCATCACCTTGCGCGACTTCTTCCTTGCGGCGGAATAC
>Ga0265299_10006157_pt1 | contig 10986 bp, 9 predicted proteins | sample AusTroGonzalo_MG_4_FD_193485 | JGI IMG/M metagenome (GOLD analysis project Ga0265299, IMG submission 193485) | Bovine rumen microbial communities from tropical cattle in Woodstock, Queensland, Australia - Gonzalo_02 | ecosystem: Host-associated > Mammals > Digestive system > Stomach > Rumen ...
AGCAACGAGTGGGGAAGTCCCGAGTTCGACGAATATGTCTCCCATTACAGTGAGATAGAAAACACCCCGGAATTCATTTATCTGAGAGAACAGCTGCGTCAGGTTCAGGATTCCATCGACGTAAGTTGTCTTTACATAATCTGGCTGGACGTTCCCAATGAGCGTTATGTCTACCTTGTTGATGCCGCACATGAGGATGCATGTCCTCCAGGATGTGTGGATCCACTTTTTGTAGACAGCGTAGCCGACCTGGGTGATCTGAATAAAGAGATGAAACCAAATGTCTCCCATACCGAAGAATACGGTCATCTCGTGACAACAGGTTCAGCCATCCATGCCTCGAACGGCGAGATGCTCGGTTATGCCATGGTTGACCTTTCCATGAACGACATTGTCAACCACGAGAGAAACCTCCTTCTGATGTCAGTTCTGATTTTCGCTGGAGTGACATTCCTTGCCGTTATCGCAGGAATCATTGCGGTTGACCGCACCATCGTCAGCCCGATCAACAAGCTTTCGAAAGCCGCACGTTCATACACTGAAAACGGAATGAGGCTTTCTGAGATAGAAATCCATACAAGAGATGAGATTGAATTCCTTGCCGAATCCATGAAGCGAATGGAGAAGGACATGAAGGAATACTATGACAACCTGATGGAGACCAAAAGCGATCTTGAAACTGCAAAAGAGCATGCTGAGACCTATAAGAGGGAAGCCAATATCGATCCAATGACAGGTCTTTTGAACAAGCGTGCCTATGACCTAGCCGTGGCCGATCTTGAGAAAACCGACAAGCCTTATGCCATCGTCATGATTGACATGAATGACCTGAAGACCATCAATGACAAGTACGGACATGACAAGGGTGATATCTCCATCAAAACCCTGGCCTCGAATATCCGCCGCTGTTTCAAGGATTCCGCCGTGTTCAGAATCGGCGGAGATGAGTTTGTCGTCATAATGAACGGTGATGACCTTGATATAAGAGACAGCCTGATCGGACGTTTCCGTGATGAGAACAGAAGGGCTGCAAAGAATAAGAGCAAAGAGCCTTGGGAAGTTCCGATTGCTGCCTGCGGATATGCTTTATATGATCCGAAGTCTGATGACTGCGTGGCAAGCGTTTTCAAGCGTGCTGATGAAGATATGTATCAGCACAAAATAAAGATGAAGAGTTCACATCATTGAGGAGCATTATGAAGAAATGCAGCGGAAAAACCTTATTCATCCTTTTTCTCATCATGTCGGCCGTTGTGCTGGCATCCTGCAGTTCTGTCCGAAGCACTGAAGAAAAGGCCGCAATCTCATATCATTTTGCAGACAGAGAGGAAGCTATAGAGTGTTATCTGGCATCAGGTTATTTAGACAGGAGGACCAGTGGCGATATCCAGTTTACATTGCAGGACAAAAACGGAACTGTAGAGCAGATGAAGGATTTCGTTATCTCCCAGATGATCGAATTCTCAGAGGAAGAAAAGGCTGAACTCAAAGAGGTTCTTTCCGAGATGAATGAAAGACTCATAAAAAGAGGCTTCAATCTGCCTGATGTCGGAGAGATAACTTTCGCCAGATCTACGATGAAAGAAGAGTCCGGCGGTAGTGCTTACACCCTTGGTACCTGCATATTTCTGGGCGATAAAGTTTTTGAGTATCTCCATACCGAGACCGAAGACGGAGAGAACCTCGGAAAAATATTGATGTGGCATGAATTGTTTCATGTACTGACAAGGAACAACCCGGATTTCCGAAGGGATATGTACAGCAAAATTCATTTCACTGTTGCAGATCATGATTTTGAAATACCCCCTGTTGTTCTTGAAAGGCTGTATACAAATCCCGATGTCAATCACTATGATTCCTATGCTTCATTCCTAATCAATGGAGAGTACATCGATTGTTTCTTTGTAACGATTATTAAAAAACCGTCTGAGCAAAAAGGTAAAAATCTGTTTGAAAATTCTGAACCGGTGCTTGTTCCGATCGGAGGAGAGAATACTTATTATTCGCTGAATGATGCGGAAAACCTCATAGATGTCGTCGGTGATAACACAGATTACTTAAACGACCCGGAGGAGTGTTTGGCAGATAATTTTGCCTTTACTCTGTATTACGATCAGGTCGATGACTTTATGACTCCGGAAATTATATACGCGATTGCTGACTACCTGTCACAGCCTGTGGCGAAGATAAATAAAAAATGATTAAGAAAGATAGCAGAACGAGAAGCTTACGGACGAAGAATTCAAGATAATCAAGTCACACACCGTCCGCGGAGGCGAGATTCTGAAAAGCTTCAAGAGCCTTGAGCACGTGGAAGACGGTGCCCGTTACCATCACGAGCGCTATGACGGCAGAGGTTATCCGGAAGGTAAGGAAGGGGAAGATATTCCACTTATTGCCCGCATAATCTGCGTAGCCGATTCATATGATGCAATGAGCTCTAACAGAGTCTACAGAAACCACCTGACAAAAGAGCAGGTCATCGAAGAACTTGAGAAGAACAAGGGAAAGCAGTTTGATCCTCAGATTGCCGACATAATGCTCAGACTCATCAGGGAAGGAAAGATTTAAGACTGAATCTCCTGCGAATAGGTCTTTTCCATGAGAACAGGGTTCTCCAGGTACGTCTTCATCCTCTTGAATGCTTCGGCGAAATAGTGACCGCTGCAGATTCTCTCGTCCATGACAACGCCAAGAGGGATGCATGTTTTGAAGGATACCCCGTCTTTTGTCCTGAACGGGACTTCTCTTGTGTTTCCCATGGCGATGAACACGCTTGTTGTTCCGAATTCATAGATATGATGGTAGATGTAGTTTGTCCTGAGGCTTGCCAGGTTTGTGATAGTGAAACTGGTATGGAAAGGGCTGGCATCTATGATTTTCCCAGGCAGGAGTCCATGTCTGTCCATGAATTTGAACAGTTTCACGCCGAATCTGGGAAGACCTGGAAATGACAGAAGCTTCTTAATCAGCCTATCGGTGGAGTTCTTATTTATAGCCTCCCTGTTTTTTTCGATATAGCTGTTCATCTTTTCATTTACGGTGAAGATGGTATCCTCTTTGTCCAGACGGACTTTGCTCATGGTACCTTCCATGTCTCCGTCCTCATCCTTGAGAACAACCATTGCACAGTCTATATCGTTGCGTTCATAGATCTTGCAGTTGACTATGAATCTGTTCAGAAGAGGAAAATGAGCAATTGTCTTCAGATAAGAAGTGATTATGACAGACAGATGGCTTACAAACTGACCTTCGGCTCTTTTTGCCCTGATATATGCCTTAATGGGATCGACCGGGATATCCAGGTTGATCATGTTCATTGCATCGTAACGTTTGTCCATGATGTACGGAACAATGGTGTACATCGGATCTGCATTTCTGACTTTCTTTCCGTCTTTTCGTCCCATAAGTGAAATCATACATGAAATGCCGTTCTTCTGAAAGATAATGAGTTTATGATGATACCTGTTTCATGGTATTATAGGGCATGGACATGCTGATTTCCGTAGTTATTCCTATTTACAATCAGGAGAAATACCTGCGCGAATGTCTGGATTCTCTTTTTCCGCAGTGTACGGAAGAGGTCCAGGTTGTCCTTGTCGATGACGGATCAAAGGACAGAAGCCGGGAAATCTGCAGACAGTATCTCAAAGATCATCCCGGCGTAAATGCCGTTCTTATCGAGCAGGAAAACAGCGGTTCTCTGAGAAGCAGGGTAAACGGGGTTTCAAAGGCCTCGGGAGACTACATCCTCTTCATGGATTCGGATGACATGCTCCTTGACCATGCATTGGAAACCTTGCTTGAGACTCTTCACAAAAAGAGCTATGACATGGTTCTGTTCAACGCCACATCGGATCTTGTTTCCTATAAGCCTGTTTTCGACATTCCTTTGGAAGACGGAAAAGAAATCAAGGGAGAAGACAAGAGGCAGGTCTACAGGCTTCTGTGCTGCACCCATGTTCTTAACAACCTCTGGACCAAGTGCATCAGAAAGGAACTTTATCAGAAAGCTTCTCTTCCTGAGGAAGGGCAGAGACTGACAAACGGAGAGGACCTTTTCCAGATTCTGGACATGGTTGATCAGGCAAAAACATTCATCTATCTCGATAAGACTTTCTATTTCTACAGAGTCATGCAGGACAGCATCTCCCGCATCTACAATCCTTACTATTTCCAGTCAGAGAAGGTTGTCTGCGCAAAGCGCCTCGAGTATGCACAGAAATGGGGTAAGGACGAAGATCTTGTATCCGGAGCAGAGGTTCAGACATACAAGATCATGAGAGAAATCGCAAGAAAAGTGCTGATTTCGGACATGAAGTGGAGAGATGCGAAAAACGAGATGAAGAAGCTCAGAGGAGATGCTTTTTTCAGAAAGTACTATCTGGAATACGAGGATGCCCCGGACAATAAGTATCCTGTCCTGAAAGCACCATACGGCATCATGCATATCGCCAGAATCCTTCGTAGGATAAAGAAGGGACTTGGGAAATGAAGATTGAGAGGACTAAGAACGCCGCACGCAATGTCGTGTTCGACGGAACGCTGAAGATGTTCAATCTCATAATGCCTCTGGTGATGCGCCGCATCATCCTCTACTATCTGGGCGTAAAATACCTTGGTCTCAGCGGTCTTTTCAATTCAATTCTCTCATTTCTGAACCTCGCCGAGCTTGGCGTGGGAAGCGCCATGATCTTCAGCATGTACAAGCCGATTGCAGAGGATGATACAGAGACAATCTGTGCTCTGATGAAGCTGTACCGTACGTTCTACAGGATCATAGGACTTTTCATAGCCGTCGTCGGTCTTGCCATAACACCGGTTCTCAGAAAGCTTGTGCATGGCGATGTTCCGCCTGATGTGAACCTCTACATCCTCTATTACATGAACCTCGCCTCGACGGTTCTGTCATACTGGCTCTTTGCATACAAGAACTGTCTGCTGCATGCACATCAGAGAACGGATGTCGGAAGCAAGATAACTCTTGTAATCAACATCGTTCTGAACATCGTCAGGATTCTGGTCCTGGTGTTTTTCCAAAGCTACTATCTTTATCTCGGTGTCCTTCTGATATTCCAGATTGTGGAAAACATCACCAAGTCCATTGTGGTGTCCAGAATGTATCCGAACTACAGCGCAAGAGGAGACCTTCCCAAGGAGAAAGTCAGGGACATCACCCACCGCGTCCGCGATCTGTTTACGGCCAAGTTCTCAGGTGTGATCCTCAACTCGGCGGATACTCTGGTGATATCCTCATTCCTGGGTCTTATCCCGCTGGCACTGTTTCAGAACTACTTCTACATTATCAATGCACTCCGCGGCATTCTTTATGTTTTCCTTGCCGCATGCAAGGGCGGTATCGGAAACAGTCTTGTAACCGAGAGTGTGGATAAGAACTATTATGATTTAAGGAAACTCAGTTTCATGTTCAACTGGATAATAAGCCTTGCAAGCACCATGCTCCTGTGCCTTTATCAGCCGTTTATGAGCATCTGGATGGGTGAGGATTATCTATTGAGCATCAGCTGCATGTTCTGCTTCGTCCTGTACCTTTATGTGTATGAGATAAACAGACTCATCACCCTCTATAAGGATGCTGCAGGAATCTGGCACAAGGACCGCTTCCGCCCGCTGGTTGCATCTCTTGTGAATCTCGGTCTGAACCTTGCCACCGTCCAGTGGCTCGGCCTTTACGGAGTTGTTCTTTCCACAGTCGTCTCCGTTGTGTTCATTGAAATTCCATGGCTCTTACACAACCTGTTCCACGAGGTTTTCCCGAAGGAGAAACTCTGGAAGTACCTTGGAGACCTGGCAAAATATGTCGGGGCCACCGCAGTATCATTCGCAGCGGCCTGGTATCTTTGTTCTCTCCATCACACAGGCAAGTGGGCAAGTCTTGTCATCAATGCCGCAGTCAGCTTCATAGTCTGCAACCTTGTATTCTTCCTTCTGTTCTCCAGAACCAAGCTCTTCAAGGATTCGACACGTATTCTCAAGAAGACTTTCCTTAAAAAGAAGGTCAGTGCATAGGAGGCTACGGTGCTTGGTAAAATCGTGAAACTGATTAAGTTCTCCCATGCGATTACAAAGCGGTTCTTCCTTCTCCCTCGGGCAAGGGCGAAGTACAGTGGAAAGCACATTTGGCTTGTCTGCGAGCGGGGTAACGATGCGCGGGACAACGGATTTCACATGTTCCGTTATCTGAGACAGAATCACCCCGAGATTGATGCCTACTACATCATCACACAGGACTCTGCGGACCTTGATAAGATAAAGGGCCTGGGAAACGTAGTCTTCTCCGGTTCCAGGGAACACTGGATGCTCTATATCATGGCCGAGAAGATCCTCACTGCATTCGAGCCTCATTTCTGTCCGAGCGACAGCCATTCTTTCTACAAGTATGTGAGAAGAAAGAACAATCAGAAGATTGTCTTCCTGCAGCACGGTGTAATCGGAAACGACCTTCCTCTTTACCATCAGCAGAGATCAGGTTTCGACCTTTTCATCTGCGGAGCAAAGCCAGAGTATGACTTCATATCATCGAGTTTCGGCTATAAGAACAACGAGGTCAGGTACACGGGTCTTGCCAGATTCGATGCTCTTTACGACATTAAAACCAAGCGCCAGCTTCTGATAATGCCGACCTACAGGAAGTGGTTCAGGGATCAGACGGAAGAGGAAGTGAAGGATAGCCTTTATGTCAGATCGTGGCAGAGCCTTCTTAAGAATCCTGAACTTGCCAAGCTGGCTGAGGAACATGATATAGACATCATCTTCTATCCTCATCAGCTCATGCAGAAATACGTATCGCTGTTTTCGTCCGACAAAAAGCGCATAATAATCGCCGATTACAAGCATTACGATGTCCAGCCTCTATTGAAGGAATCCTGCATGCTGGTGACTGACTATTCCAGCATCCAGTTCGACTTCGCCTACATGACAAAGCCCCTGATGTATTATCAGTTCGATGAGAAAGAGGCCTTTGAGAAGCAGTTCGGACATGGATATTTCGACTACAGGAAAAACGGTTTCGGAGAGGTCGTAACAAAGGAAGATGAGCTTATCGGCCTGATTGACGGATACCTTAAGGAAAACTGCTCAATCAAACCGTTCTATAAAAAGAGAATCGACGGATTCTTCCCGCTTCATGACAACCATAACTGTGAAAGGATTTTCAAAGAGATCCTTTCTTTGGAGGGCTAACAGATGGATTTTCCAGTCAGCATCAGTGTTCTGATGGCCACCTACAATACTGAAATCCCCATGCTCAAGGAAGCTGTCGACAGCATCCTGAATCAGAGCTTCGGTGATTTTGAGTTCATAATCATAGATGACGGATCCACCAACGATTCCGACGAGTATCTCAAAAGCCTGAAAGACAAGCGCATTAAAATCATCTGGAACCCCCAGAACATGGGAATCACCAAGTCCCTGAACGTCGGACTGAAAGAGGCCAGAGGAAAATACATCGCACGTATGGATGCTGATGACATCGCGCTTCCTGAAAGATTCGAGAAGGAATACACCTTCATGGAACAGAATCCCGATGTCATCGTCTGCGGAGCCAGAATAGGGGTGATTGATGAAAACAGCGAGATAACCAAAAGGGCGACGAAGGCCAAACAGCCCGAGGACATGGAGTCCTACCGGGTCAGGATGCTCTTTCAGAACCCCGGTCCCATCCATCCCACGGCCATGCTCCGTCATCAGATGCTTCTTGACCACGGTATCACGTATAACGAGAACCTCAGATACGCCCAGGACTACGGAATGTGGGAAGCCACCAGCCACTATGGAAGAATCTGCATCCTTGAAGAGGAACTTCTGTATCACCGCCGTCATGGACAACAGATCACAGTCGCCCGCCGTGATGTTCAGATGAACTGCGACAAGATGACTCAGAAGAAGATCCTCACAGACCTTCTGGACAAAGTGACTGATGAAGAGGTGAACATCCATTACAAGTATTCAACAGGCTATTTCCCCGAGGCCATAATCTGCGACGAGATTGACAGATGGTATGACCGTCTTCTTGATGCAAACAGGAAAAAGCACATCTATGACCAGAGCAAGCTGAAAAAGCGCATTATCACTCTGAAGAAGAATCTTATCAGACAGACTATCAGACTCCAGAAACCGGAGGGCAGCGAGAAGAGGAAACTTGTTTTCAAGCATCTGCCGTTCTTGCCGGCAGTCAGAGCATATTTCGGGATTCTGAAGTCAGAACGCGCTTCCTGATTCTGTTCTTAATTAGGATGATCGGATAGGTGAGGCAAAGACTTGCACTGATGCATATGAGCATCACCAACAGCGCCGGAAGATGCATCCTGTCGTACAGTAACGCTCCTAAGAAGGCACAGCAGAACGGCTGATGCCAGAGATAGATGGAAAGCGACTCTTTTCCGATGAAAAACAGAAAGGCGGATTTAACATTTTCAAACAACTTTCCGAGAAGAATCATGAGGCCGGGAAGAAGAATGTCTGCTGCAATGTATACTGCAAAACGCGTCCAGCCTGATACTCTCAGAGAATTGCCCGAGAAATCAGAGAAGAATTTAACCCTGATTACTATGTAGACAAGAGCCAGGGCACCCCAGATCCAGGCAACGGTATCCGATATCTTCATATCCGCCATCAGGATTCCGATGCAGAAGACAGGAAGATAGAGCGAAATGTAGTGATAGACACGCCACCACTTTCCGAGATAGATGTAGTTTCTTGCCGCCAGGGCTATGACTGATATTGTTATCAGACAGATGCAAAGACCTGTCAGGTGCTTTTCCTTAGTGATGTGATCTGCAAGGCTTACTATAACTGTAATCAGCACGAGAATCAGCAAAAACCACAGATGGTAGGCCCACACGTTGTTGGCCTGAAGTGCGGAAAACAGATAAAGGCCGAAAGGTATCTTCTCAAAACCGGCTCCTTCCAGAACAGGTTTAAATGCAGGGATGGAGATGGCGATGATGAAAACCGGATAGATGAAAAGAGTGTAGAGAATCCAGTAGGGAAACTGACTTCTAAGGCGTCTTTTTGCAATCTGAAGGGGAGCTTTTCCCCTGTTTCTTGAAAGCTTGTAGGCATAGCCTGAGAGCCAGAAGAACCACGTCATGTGGAAGATATAGATGCTTCTGTAAAGATAATCCAAGGCCGGGGAGGAGATGCGCATCGCATCGGTCATGCTGTGTCCGATAAGGACAAGCAGCATGGCCACAGCCTTGGAGATATCTATCCAGGCTAGACGGGAATCAGTAGATGTCGACAATAACCAGCTCCGGCGGATTGTTGACTCTGGGCGATCCTCCCAGTCCGCGGCTTACGATAACCCAGGTGTCGTTGACACGGGTTGCACCGTCGGCCAAATCCGGGAAATAACCTGCTGTGGGGTGGTAGAGTCCGCCCTTGCCCGGAATCACTACTACACCGCCGTGAAGGTGGCCGCAAAGGGCCATGTCGACGTTGCTTCCGTAAAGCTCTCCGTCCGGATAGAAGAACTGAGGGTAGTGGACAAGAAGAAGCTTGTAATTCTCTTTCTTGGTGTATTTCTGCCAGAATGACTGCGAATAATCCGCATCAAAGGTTCCCGGGTTTGCTGAAAGACCTCCGATGTCAATGAGGTTTCCCTTCACGTTGATTGTTTCATAACGGTTGTGAAGAACATGAACACCCAGTTTCTCGAGGTCTTCGTTGACGGTACTTGTCTGGTTGACCCTGATGACTTCCTTTTCATGGTTGCCGTAGCAGAAGTAAACCGGAGCAACACCGACAAGCTGTCTGCACAGTTCGATAACCACGGAATAGTCAGTTGCATCCATGTCCACCATATCACCGGTCATGGCAATCAAATCCGGTTTCAGGCGGATGATTTCATTCACCAGATCTCTGTTGTTCGGTCCGAACTCCTTAAGATGAAGGTCGGAAAGCTGGACAATTCTTATCGGACCGTCGATTCTGTTGTCATCGATTTCATAGAAAGTATCAACAAAATTCGAGTCATCCCAAAGACGCAGGACGGTGAAAATAGCAAGCCCGAGGAGAAGCAGAACAAATATTATTTTGTAAAGCTTTCCTCTTACTTCAGGGTCTCTGAGTCCTGCGGACTTTTTGGCTTTCGGTTGTTCTTCAAACGTTTCTTCTTTTCTTATTTCTTCGCCCATTTGGATCTCCTCTCTGAATCCGGGATTATTTTTCTTACAAGTGATTCGGCAAATGCTTCCTTGTCAGCAAGGACAATTGCCAAAGGTAATACATGCCACGCGATCTGCGGGCAGTATTTCTCAATAGTATTATCTGTCATGAATGTCACAAACATCAGCAGCGCGATTCCGAAATAGACCCTGGCTGCCCTGAGAGAGTAGGTTTTCTCCAGGAAGGTGAAAGTGACGATATATGTTATAAAACACCACAGAAGGTACATCGGCATTCCGAGTTCGATGTAAAGACGCAGGGCATCACAGTGAAGACGCCTGTTTCCTGTCTTTTCAACAACCTCTAGAATCTTGGATACTCTTCCGAAGCCCAGACCCATATAAGTCGGGCTGATTGTATAGTACGGCTGCACATGGCCGTACAGTCGCTTTCTTCCCATCAGGTTCAATCCCAAAGTATCGGTAATCTCGAACCATATCTCTGTTTTGATGAGAATCACTATGGTGAGACTTAGGACAATCAGAATGGCACCTATTGCGACTGTGTACTTGACCTGGTTTGATCTGCTGAACAGTCTTGCTACAACGATGTAGATGATTCCCACAGCCACTGCAGGCAACAGGATTCTCTTAAGACCTGTAACGAAGTAGAAGCCCAAAGCAAAGATGTAGAATTTGCGCCAATGCTCATCCTTTCCTTCCGCTATGTAGTAGGCTAGAAGGATTCCGATTCCGAATGTCAGGTCCTGAACCTCAAGCTTTCTTGAGATGGTGTTATCCACTGATCCGGCTGAAAGCAGGAACCTTGCGAATTCCGTTATGGTCGTCACAATTCCGC
>Ga0265299_10006159_pt1 | contig 10984 bp, 7 predicted proteins | sample AusTroGonzalo_MG_4_FD_193485 | JGI IMG/M metagenome (GOLD analysis project Ga0265299, IMG submission 193485) | Bovine rumen microbial communities from tropical cattle in Woodstock, Queensland, Australia - Gonzalo_02 | ecosystem: Host-associated > Mammals > Digestive system > Stomach > Rumen ...
GCCTTCGGCATATTTTGTGGCCATGCCGAAGATGCCTGTGAGCCAGCACCACAACACGGCGCCTGGACCGCCCAGAGCTACTGCTGTGGCCACACCCACGATATTGCCCGTGCCAATGGTGGCTGCCAATGCGGTGGCAAGCGCACCAAACTGACTCACGTCGCCCTCGGCGCCAGGGTCTTTCTTTACGGAGAGACGGATGCCGGTGAACAACTTGCGCTGTGGCACGCCCAAGCGAAAGGTCAGAAAGATATGCGTGCCCAGCAATAGGATGATCATGGGCCAGCCCCAGAGGAATGAGCTGAGGAGCGAGAAGAAGTCGTTGATTGGTTCCATCCTGTTAAATGAATTGTTACAGTGCGCAAAGATACGGCTTTTTTCGCACTTAGCCAAGAAAACGAGGGCTTTCATCTTCATTTTCTATCATTTTTTCTGCAAAATTGTGACTAATTGGAAGGAAACTGTGTGCGAAAACAGTGAATATGTAACTGAAATGCCTAAATATTAATCAAATTGTTTTGTGGTGACAGCGTTTTTTTGTAACTTTGCGCCCGATATTTGAAACTCAATCATTTTTAAAAGGATAATGGCTTATACACGTATGACCGCTGCTGAGGCTGCAGCACTGATTAAGAACGGCGAGAACATCGCCATGAGTGGTTTTACGCCGGCTGGTGTGGCAAAGGCTACCACCAAGGAGTTGGCAAAGATTGCCGTGGCTGAGCATGAGGCTGGACGCGAATTCAAAGTGGGCATCTTCACGGGTGCCTCGACAGGTCAGAGCACGGATGGCGACATGGCCAACGCGCAGGCTATCAAGTATCGTGCCCCCTATACCACCAACCCCGACTTCCGCAAGCATGTGAACATGGGTGAGATTCCCTATAACGACCTGCACCTGAGTCACATGGCTCAGGAGTTGCGCTATGGCTTCTATGGTGACATCGACTGGGCTATCCTCGAGGTGTGCGACATCGAAGAGGTGGGCAATGACTATCACGTGTATCTGACGGCTGCTGGTGGCATCAGTCCTACGGCTGCCCGTCTGGCTAAGCACGTCATCCTGGAGTTGAACAGCTTCCATAACCCCAATGCAAAATTCATCCACGACGTCTATGAGCCGCTGGATCCGCCTTATCGTCAGCCCATCATGATTACGAAGGTGAGCGACCGTATCGGCGTGCCTTATGTGTCGATTCCTAAGGACAAGGTGGTGGGTGTCGTAGAATGTAATATCCCTGATGAGGCGCGTGCCTTCAAGGACTCTGACCCTGTGACAGAAAAAATTGGTTTCCTCACAGCTGAGTTCTTGGTGGATGAGTTGCGCAAGGGTCGCATCCCCAAGGAGTTCCTGCCCCTGCAGAGTGGTGTGGGCTCTACGGCGAACGCTATCCTGGGTGCCCTGGGCGAGGATAAGCAGGTGCCCGACTTCAACATCTATACGGAGGTGATTCAGAACTCGGTCATCGAGATGATGCTCAATGGTCGTGTGAAGGATGCTTCGGCTTGCTCGCTCACGGTGTCGAACGACTGCCTGATGCAGGTCTATGACAATATGGACTATATGAAGAACCACCTGACGCTGCGTCAGAGCGAGATTTCCAACTCGCCCGAGGTGATTCGCCGACTGGGTGTCATCGCTATCAACACAGCCATCGAGGCTGACCTCTATGGCAACGTGAACTCAACGCATATCAGTGGCGTGAAGATGATGAACGGTATTGGTGGTTCGGGTGACTTCATCCGCAATGCTTACCTCAGTATCTTCACCTGTCCTTCTGTAGCCAAGGGTGGTGTCATCTCGAGTATCGTGCCTTTCGTAAGTCATCAGGACTCTTCAGAGCACGACGTGAATGTCATCGTGACCGAACAGGGTATCGCCGACCTGCGCGGCAAGTCGCCTGCTCAGCGCGCTGAGTGCATCATTGAGAACTGTGCTCACCCCGACTACAAGCAGTTGTTGTGGGACTATCTGAAGATCTCGAAGATGGGACAGACACGTCACAACCTGACCGCTGCCTTTGCTATGCACGACACGCTGGCTCGCAAGGGCGACATGAAGTTGACAGACTTCGCAGAATATGTGAAATAAGGTACTCCACAGATTCTTTCCAGTACAAGAACCTGCACTTTCGTCAATAACGGAGGCGCAGGTTCTTTTTGTATTTGGAAATCAGATGAGGTTTTGTCTGGATAGAAGTGCTGCTTCGTGTCTCAAACGCTTTCGTTTTTGTCTATTCCATTATTTTACATGCCAGAGTGAACGAGAGTGAACTATTTTTGTAATACGCTGAAAATCAACATGTTTACAGACTAATTTTTCTGTTTTGACGAACTTTGACGAACTTTTTATTTATAAAAAATTTGGATGAAATGAAAATATTTTCTACTTTTGTTGCCGTAAAACGTCGATAACGAGAAACCATTTTTTTTACTACAGATTGGAATACTCGGTAACAAAGCAGGTTCCAACTGATAGGAAACTATTTTAATCATATAAATTATTAACTAACAAAACATTATTAAGATGAAAAAGGTTTTTCTTTTTTCCGTATTGATGGCAATGACGACTGTCAATGCAAGTGCTCAGTTGAAAGTAAGCAATTACGGTAGGGTTGGAGCAGTGGTATCGTATCCAGTTCCCCAAGCGGCTTTTTCCGCAGGAATCAGAGATAGCTATAATTATACCAACTATGCTTTCGGTATCTGGGCGAGAGAAGAAAAACCCTCTACATTCTGTAGCATTGGAGTTCGTGGCTACGCAACTAGTTCAACCCAGTCAAACCGCACCATCGGTATCCAGGGAATTGGAGGAAACGGAGCAAACGGCTGGAACTTTGGAATAGTAGGAGGCCTGGGAAGTGAAAAGAATGGTGCAGGTGTCTTTGGTACTACAGCATATCATGCAGGCAAGCTGATGCATGGTCGTTATGCAGGCTATTTTGACGGTAGTGTATATATTGACACACTATCAGTACCCACGGTGATAATGCCATCCGATGCAAGGCTGAAAGAAAACATTACTTCGCTGTCAAGGTCTAGAGGCGGTGGCGCTCTTGATAGAATCATGGATATGAATGTTGTTTCTTACAACAATAAGCGACAAAACCACGAAGACAGTGACACCGCTTCAGCCACTACAATGGCATTATTTCAAGATGAAAAAAAGTTGCCACAGCAGCGCCATTATGGCTTGATAGCTCAGGAACTTAAAGAATTGTATCCTGACCTGGTCGTAACAGGCCAAGACGGCTATCTTGGAGTCAATTACATAGAATTGGTACCTATTCTCATTCGCTCTATTCAGGAACTGAAGGCAGAGCTTAATGAAATTAAAGGTGACAATGGAAGTGTCAGAATGGCCCGGGCAGCAGATATTGAAGACGAAGAAACTGCTGAGATAGGTGATGCTACAGCGATTCCTGCAGCAGCGACATTATTTCAGAATACGCCCAATCCGTTCTCTGAACGTACCACTATCCGATTCACTCTTCCCGAGAATGCGAAGAATGCATTTATCTATATCTTTGATATGTCCGGCAAGATGCAGAAGCAGATTCCCATAGACGGCTCCATGCAAAGCATCACAATCAATGGCTATGAACTCAGCGCAGGTATGTATATCTACTCACTTGTCATTGGAGGAAAAGAAGTCCAGACTCGCAGAATGATTTTGTCGAAGTAACAAAGGTGGAGTATGAATAAGCATCTTTTCATTTTGGCATCGCTAATGCTTTTACCATTATTTGTATTTGGTCAAAGCGTGAAGCATATATCTTTGTCCTTTAATCAGGATGATTTCAGATATATACATGATGAAGATGGCCATCTAGTCATTACTACAAATGTATACAATTATAGTTTGAAATCAGATACAGTGATTCCAGCACTTCCCTACATTGGCTATAGTATTTTGATTAAGAATACAGAATCATATGATAGTCATACTTGTTCTTGTTCAAAGAACTTACTTCAAAGAAACATTATGATGGCTCCCAATCCTATAGAAATCCCAACTAACATGGTTCCGCCTATAGCAAACCAGAATGTTTCGGTTTCGTATAATCCACAAAAGTATCCTCAACAATATGTAGAATACGTAGGTAAAGATGATTGCAATGGATATAGACTGCTGACATTTCTGGTTTGTCCATTTGAATATGATGCTAGTACAAAGACTTTATTTCTGAGAAAATCTGTCGATTTTGATATTAGACTTAGAAAAGACGCACCTACGATGCAATCACAACCGAATAACAAAAGCCAAGAGAATCTAAAAGATTTGATAAGGAGATCTATCGTTAATCCTGAAGATTTGGCGGATTATGTATTCCCTAAAGCGAAATCAGAATTAAGCAGCTCTTTGACAAAACAAACGGGATTTGAATATGTTATTGTAACAAACAATTCACTTAAAGGTACTTTTCAGAAGTTAGCCTCTTGGAAAAGTCGTAAGGGTATTCGCGCTAAAGTCATCACGACTGAAGAAATCTATGCCAATTATGATGGTGCAACGAAGCAAGAGAAGATAAAAAGAGCTTTGGCAGACATAGACAATTTGTCTTATGTTCTTTTAGGGGGAGACACCACAATAGTTCCGACATGTATGTGCTATATTGGTAAGAGAGAAGAAGCAGATAGTATCACCCCTGCAGACGCATATTATTCCTGCCTAGGAACAATGAATTGGGATAATGATGGAGATGGACGTTATGGCGAGTTTGATGATTCTATAAGCATGCTTCCGTCTTTGAATGTATCCAGAATTCCTACTAGTGGTATAAATGGAGCACGAAACTTTGTGAATAAGATAATAAAATATGAAAGCAATCCTGACACCATGAACTGGCAAGACAAGATATTGATGGCGGGAACCTCATTGGGGTATAGTGAGAATGAGGAATGGTATCCGTATGGGGATTCAATAACAGGATTTAGTGATACTCAAATCTGGAGCCAGATGATGTATGATAACTATATTAATCCAACAACTTCTGGTCAAACTTCATGGAAGGGAGAGTTAACTCGTTTTTATGATACATATACCGATATCAGTGAAGATGACACATATGATTTTAGTGCATTACATCTCATGGAACAGTTTAGGAAAGGTTATACTTTCGTTGATGTAATGACACATGGAACCAAATTGTATTGGAAGATGGAGCCGGGGTATTCAAATTTTGATTATGATAACACTATTTTTAACAATAGAGGTTATACAATCATTACAACTACTGCATGTCATACGAATGCTTTCGATTATAACGAAGAGCATAAATGTCTTGGGCGTACTTTTATTTCGGACAGTGCGAATGGAGTTTTGGCATATTGGGGGACGTCCCGTGAGAATTGGTATTCTGCTCAATCAAAAACCTTGGGCCGTGGTGCCAGATATGATGGCTTGACATATCGGAAGCTATTTGAAGATAAGTACCATAGCATGGGAAAGGCAGCAACTGCAGTAAAAGAAGAAATGCGATCGTATTGTTTGAGTGTTTTAGGCGATTATAAATCGGATAGAAAAATATGGATGAGTCTAAATCTATTAGGTGATCCAGAAATGCCCGTTTACTTGTCCAAACCGCAAAGCTTTCAAAATATTGTTATTCAATCTATAAATGATAGCATATATGTAAGAACAGACGTTGAAGATTATGATATTTGCTTTATAAATCAGAATGATTCGACGGACTATTATATCGCAAGAGATGTCTCGGATTCGGTAGTAGCATTCCAGAGATTGGATGGCGTGTTTGATGTTTGCATCACTAAGCCAGGTTATATCCCCTACTTTTCTGTGTATGATAATTTCTACCTGCAAAACATGACATTATCTGATGCAAATAGTTTTGTGTCAGACAATGTTGTAATAGGTTCTGACGTCACAGACAGAATTGTGCATGGCCCAGTCATCGTCAATAATGGTAGTACTATAGTAAGGGGATTAAAGAGTACTACCATAACCAAAGACTTCGAAGTCAAAAAAGGTGCAGAGTTAATAATAAACAATAAATAGGCTTATGAAAAGAAAGAGTAGTTTTTTAAGGTGTTTTGCCATTGTTCTTGTGTATAGTTGTCTTGGGATACAACAGGTTTCGGCACAAGATTGGGATCACGAGTATGTGCCTTTTGTAGAAGAGGGCAAAGTATGGAACTGCGTGTCGGAAGAGTCCTATTATTATGGTCCTTTTTTAATAGATTGCATCTTTACCATGCAGGGGGACACCGTGATAAGGAGCCATAGTTATAAGAAGGTTTTGTGCCAATACGAGAAATGCTATGGTGACAATGAGCAACACTATTATTGTGCAGTCAGAGAAGAGGCACATCAGGTGTTCATCGTAGAAAAAGACACTTTGGAAGAAATTCTATTTTACGACTTTCGCTCACCAAAAGACATTGCGATGATGTCGTATGGCGATTTTGCATTTGCGAGGCTTAACGGAAAGCATAAATATGATTCTTATACCAAACAGTATGTTTTTGATATTTGCGCTATTATTGATGGAGAAGCAAGACCAGGTTACTGGTATGGGAAATGGTTGGAAGGCGTTGGATACATTGATGGTAATCCCTTTGATGTTATAAGGTTTAGATTTGACCAAAAGATTTCTCCCAAGATTATCCTTATGTCGTGTATGGCAGGTGATAAATGCGTATATGACCTAGATTGGCTTTCTCAACCTTCGTTGATTACTGGTGAATTAATAAAGGCAAAGCCATATAGGGGACTTTTCGACTTGCAAGGCCGTCGCATCCAAGGCGAGCCCAAGCATGGGGTGTATATCCATAACGGAAAGAAGGTGATGAGGTAAGAATGGAGTCAGCGTGACAGGTTTTTGATTCACAGGCAATAACACGTTTCTATGAGAAATTAAAATATGCCGAGGAAAGGAAGAGAACATAGTGAAACAAACAATTGTCGGGTCACATGGTTGGGCGAATCAGAAACCTGTCCCTATGATTCAATAATATAGAAGGAAATGAATATTTTAAAGTTATCTTTTACTATTTGCCTTTCAATAATATATTCCCTAACTTCGTTTGCAGGAAGGGAAACGAATGGCAACATTATAATCGAGAGTTTCGATTCTATCCCATCAGAGATAGATGGTGGATGTTGTGTCTTTTATAGATATCCAAGTGCTACGCAGAATGATGGCTATATAATGGTAAATGATCTTGCAAATACTGCCTACATGGTGATTAATCATCATCTTGAGGAATTCACTCTTGTAGTCAATAAGAAGAATACTTATTGGTATAGGAATAGTAAATACACCTTAAAAGTGAAAATAGCTCGAACACAGAGCAAAGTTCATGATGAAAACTATGATGTAAAAGGAAATCTGATTATAGAGGATAGCAATAAAAATAAAAAGAGTCTATCCTTTTGTGGGAATTGCAGTTGGTAGTTCGTTCCTTGAGATGTTATAAAGAACAGGTTTGAGGTGGACTCATCAGATCACGGGGACAGGTTTGAACCGACCCCGTGATTGTTTTTCTTTATCGTACTGTCGTGAAGTTCTCGGTGATGGTGAAGGTCTTTTCGTAGTCCTTCGTCTTGACGGTGTAAGTGCCGCCGACTTTGAAGGCAGGACTGCTTACGAGGCTGGCACTGCGCTTCATGGAGAAGGGCACGGTGACGGTGTCGAGGACTGTGCCTTTTTCATCGCTGATGGTGATGGGCTCGTCTTTTGCTACCTGGGCGCCAATCAGCAGAACGGTGGGCTGTTTGGCTGTGGCATTGGTGGGTACCGAGGGCATCTCGCCCATACCACCACCTACAGAGAAGATATTGCCGCCTTCGATAACGATTGATGCAAAGTCGCAGTCGAGTCCCTCCTCGGGTGACCCCACCTGACTCCAGGCATAGACGGCGCCATCGCGGATGATGATGGCAGTGTCTTGCTCCTGATTATTATTGCCGCCGAAGGGCATGAAGAAACCATTCTTGGGATTGGAGTCAACAGCATCGTTGCCTTTGCTGCGGGCGACGACATGGGCGCCATTGAACTCGATGCAGGCGTTGGCGTTGATGGCATCGTCGGTGCTCAGCACATCCACGTCGCCACCATTAAAGACAACCCCCTCTTTTCCCTCAATACCCTCGGCACCAGCGGTAGAGGTGCGGACGGTGACCTTACCGCTATTAATGATTATCTTGCCTTTCGAGGCGATGCCTTTGGTGGAAGCGACATACTTGTGTTTGCCGGCAAAGCCGCCAAAACCTCCTTCTTCGCCGTCTTCATCGTTCTCGTCGCGGTTGCCAAAACCGGGGAATCCCCCTCCGAAGTTGGGCATGCCTTCTCCGAAGTTAGGCATACCGCCGCCAAAATTGGGCATACCGCCAGGGAAACCAGGGAATCCATTTCGCATAGTACTATCGTTGGGCATACCTGGGAAGCCGGGGAAACCGCCTCCAAAGTTAGGCATGCCGCCCTCTGGCATCTGAAATCCGCCCTCTGGCATACCTGGGAAACTACCCATGCCGAAAGGCTTTTCGCCAAGGTTGTCGCCCGAGGTGGTGATATTAAGGGTGAGTTCCTCGATGGTGATGTCTTTCTTGGTCTTGATGCCTCGGCAGCCATCGCCAGTAGCAATGATGTTGAGTGTGCCCTTACCGGATAGCAAGAGTTTGTCCTTGGCCCAGATAACAGCACCTTTGTGGTTGGCAGTATCGTTGCAAGCCGTGATGGTGAGGGTGTTCTTGGTGCCTTTGGTGGCTACAACCTCCACTTTTTTCTTATTCTTCAGACAGATGGGGGCGCCTTCCTGACTGGTCAGATTCAGACCATCCAGCTTTACCTTAGCCTTGCCGGCTGTCTTCAGATTGAGTTGACCGTCATTGCTCTTACCCTTGACAAGGAGCGTGAGCTTGTGGTCTTTGTAGAGACTCTCAATATTGACGTTGGCGCCTTTCACGGTGACTTTCACGCTGTCTTTAATCGTTTGTGTCACCTTGGCCTTTGAACCATTGTAGTGGATGGTGATATCCTCGGCGTGACACACGCTGCTCATCATCAGGGGCAGCACCCATAATAGCATTTTCTTCATTGTCGTCTTTTAAGTTATCCAATGATTAGACGAGGAAAAGTACAAAAAGTTAAATCATAAAGAATGTTTATTGCTACATTCCGGACACAGACCTTTGGCCATGTAGTTAATGCTGGTGAGCAGATAGCCTTGGGGGAGAGTTACCGTGGGGATGGGGGTGTCTTGAAGACAGAATGTGCGATGACATTGTTCGCAATAGAAGTGAACGTGCTGATCGTCGTCGATATCGTGACCATTGTGACTGTGGCAGAGTTCGTAACGCACACCATCGCTGCCATCCTCAATGACGTGAACCAAATGATGCTCACGGAAGAGTGAGAGGGCACGGAAAATGCCAGACTTGTCGATAGACAGAATCATATACTCTAGCTCAGTGAGTGACATAGGGCGCTCGGCATCGGCCAACGTCTTTAGAACTACGATGCGGTTGGCGGTGGGTTTCACATCATGAGTCTTTAGTAGGGTTTCGCAGGCTATACTATTCATTGTTATAAGCATTGCTGTTTTTATCGTTCTAAATGCAAAGTTAAGTAAAAGATTTGAAACTTTGCAACCAAGTTGCGAAAAATATATTGTACCTTTGCACCCAGAAAGATAAATAGAAAGGATAAAGCATATGTCACACGAACATCATCATCACGTATGTTGCGAGCATGAACATCATCATGAACACCAACACGAACATGGACATCATCACGAGCACCATCATGAACATGGGGGGCATCGACAGTTGTGGCTCATCGCAGCCACGGTAGTACTGCTCATCGGAGCAGTCATTATAGAGCACAATCTACAGCTGTCCACATGGCAACTGCTATTGGTATATCTCGTTCCTTATTTCCTGATAGGCTCTGGCACGCTGAAGGAGGCCGTGGAGGGCTTGGCACATGGCGAGGCTTTCAACGAGCACTTCCTCATGGCGTTGGCTACCATTGGTGCCTTGTGTATCGGTTTCTTTCCTGGTGCCGAGACGGAGTTTCCGGAGGCTGTATTCGTGATGCTGTTCTTTCAGGTGGGTGAGTTCTTTGAGGGCTATGCCGAGGGAAAGAGTCGCGCCAGCATCTCTCACCTGATGGATATCCGTCCCGATGCGGCCCGACTGGATGGGCACGACGAGACGGTGAGTCCTGAGCAGGTGGCTGTGGGATCTGTCATCGAGGTGCGCCCTGGCGAGAAGGTGCCCTTGGACGGCGTTGTGGTCAGTGGCTCGTCGAGTCTGAACACAATGGCACTGACGGGCGAGAGTGTGCCTCTGACAGTGAAGGTCGGCGACGAGATTATCTCGGGCTGTATCAATATGAATGGTGTGCTGCGTGTACGCACCACGAAGGTCTTTGGCGAGAGTACGGTGTCGAAGATTATCAAGTTGGTGGAGGATGCCGGCGAGCATAAGTCACAGAGCGAGGCTTTTATCACGCGTTTTGCTCGTATATACACGCCTATCGTGGTATTCGCGGCTTTGGCTATTGCCATCGTGATGCCACTGGGCATGGCCTTTGCCATTGCTCAGTTCACACCTGGTTTCTGGAACGCCTTCACGGATCTGTTCCCCGTCTGGCTCTATCGCGCTCTGATGTTCTTGGTGGTCAGCTGTCCCTGTGCGCTGGTGATCAGTGTGCCGCTCACGTTCTTTGGCGGTCTTGGCGGTGCATCGCGAAAGGGTATCTTGGTGAAGGGCGCCAACTATCTGGATGTGCTGTCGAAGGTTGATACCGTGGTGTTCGACAAGACGGGCACGCTGACTCATGGTCGCTTTGCTGTGGTGGCTGTGCATCCAGAGATGTGTAGTGAGTATCAGTTGCTGCATCTTGCGGCTCATGTAGAGCATTCTACTAATCATCCCATCGGCGCCGCCCTGCGCGATGCGTTTCCTGATGAGGCTACCGATGGGTGTAAGGTGACTGACGTGGATGAGGTGGCAGGA
>Ga0265299_10006160_pt1 | contig 10983 bp, 10 predicted proteins | sample AusTroGonzalo_MG_4_FD_193485 | JGI IMG/M metagenome (GOLD analysis project Ga0265299, IMG submission 193485) | Bovine rumen microbial communities from tropical cattle in Woodstock, Queensland, Australia - Gonzalo_02 | ecosystem: Host-associated > Mammals > Digestive system > Stomach > Rumen ...
CAATACGTATTCGAGACAAGTGTCATTTACAGAGCGTCCGATAGTGTAAGATTCGCCCGCATCCATGCCGAGCTGGCTTGCAAGTTCTGCAGCGGATATGATCGAGCACTGCGACGTTCCGAGCATGTCGCTCATGGCATAGACCAGGTCGTTGACGATGTGTTCTTCGTAGGTATCAGCGTCGCGGTAAACGATCTGGACCTGAACCGCATCGGGCGTACCCATCGTCTCGATGAAGCCTTCGGGCACGATGATTCCGGCGATCGCATCGCCGTCCTCGACCATGCGCCAGACCTTCTCTTCGGAGCTCACGAGATCGATGTCGACCGTGTGCTTGACGCTGTCCATCTGCTGGACGAGACCGATTCCGAGCTGGGTATATGCGCCCTCGTCAGGCACGTAGCATGCGACCGATACGATGCTGTCTTCCTTGCTCTCGAAAAGGAATTCCGAAGCATACATTACAAGCGCCAGCATGGCAATGCCGAGCGCTAAGAAATAGCACAGTACAAACGGGAAGAAAAGCAATACTCTTTTGCAGTATGCCTTAATCATTAAGTGCCTCCGCGGGCGAGATGCCTTCAGGGAGCAGCGAAGATTTGCCGTCCTTCAGGAGATACACCTTCGAGCAGTGCTTGAAGAGTTCTTCGCTGTGGCTCGCGATAAATACCGTTCCGCCCTTGGCCTTGAATGAATCTATGAACTTGATAATGTCGTTTTTTGCAGGGATGTCGAGTGCCGCGAGGGGCTCATCCATGAGAAGGATGTCGGGCTTTGACAGAAGCACTGATGCGATTGCAAGGCGCTTCTTCATACCGCCGGACATGCGCTTAACCTTGAGGTTAATGAAGTCAGAGACTTTGAGGATGGAGAGCTCGGTTTCCGTTAATTCCTTCATGATGTCCTGCTTGGACAGAGGTGTCCACATCTTGAGATTATCCATCGCGGTAAGCTCGTCGATGAGGGCGTTCTCCTGGGTTACAAAACCTGCTTTGCCGTTGACCTTGATGGTGCCGGAAGCGGGTTTGCGAAGACCTGATATCGCGGACAGGAGTGTTGATTTACCTGAACCGTTGAGACCCAAAAGGCCGATAACTTCGCCCTGGCACGCGTTGATCGTAACGTCGGTCAGGACGGTCTTCTTGTATTTTAATGAGACGTTCTCAATAGAAACGATTGATTCGGACATGGTTTTCGAGCTCCTTATACAATAGGGAGATTATAGCATAGTAGAAATAATAAAGTGGTGGCGGGTGTTATCTGTCGGCGTTCTTGATGAAGTCTTCAAGTTCTTCGCGTCTGATTGCGGGACCTAAGAACAGGCCCTGGAACTTGTCGCAACCGCTGCTTGCCAAGATCTCGAACTGGTCTTCCTGACCTACGCCCGTAGCAGTTACTGAGATGTCGATGTCGTGCATCAGGGAGATCGCAGAACGCGTAAGGATCCTGACCGTCGCGTCAGTTGCGAGGTCTGATGTGAAGTTGCCGTCGAGCTTCAATACCGATACAGGCAGGAGCGGGATCGCGTTGAATGAAGAGTAGCCTCTGCCGAAGTTATCGAGCGCCATCTTGATGCCCTCTGCGGCGAGCTCTTCAATCGTCATTCTGATATCTGCGAGCGATGTGATAAGGCTCTCTTCCTGAAGGTCGAGAACGAGGTTCTCAACGTTGCAGTCTGTTGATGACACGACATTAGAGAATGCCTGTATGAAGTCAGGTTCACGCAGCTGATAGTTGGAGATATTGATGTTGAGCGTAAGCTTCGGATCGATCTTGTTGATCATGGCGAGCGCACTGAGTGAACTCTCGAGCGAGAAGCCGCCGACTCTTCTCATGTAGCCTGCATTCTCGGATGCTGCGAGAAATACCTGAGGTGAGATGATCTTGCCCTCGTGCTCGAACCTTAAGAAAGACTCGAAGCCCGTGAGCTTGCGGTCGTAAGTAAAGCAGGGCTGGAACGTGACCTGCAGACTGCCGTCTGTGATAGCGCGCTCGAAGATCGCGATGATCTCGTCCTTGCTCTTGTTCTTGAAAAGTTCCGTGCCCGGAAGAGGTGCGGATTCTTCGATGCTGTCGATCGTGCCCTTTGCGAGCGCAGCAGCTTTGCTCATGTGCTCTTCTGCGATCGCGATAAGCTCGCTGCCGTGACGTGAATCAGCAGGGTAGTGCGCGAAACCGTAGTAGATCGTCGCATTCATCGAATCGAGGCCTGCGGCAAATGCTCTCGAAGCTTCCTTGACGAGCTTTTCCGCATACTTGGTCTCTGCTTCGGGTGAGAGGTTGCGTTTATAGAGAATTACGAAGTCGGCGTCGTCGATCCTCGCAACCATATCCGTGGGGTCAGCCGCCTCACGAAGACGGTGCGCCATGTTCTGGATGAAGAGGTCCATCGACTTACGGCCAATCGTTCTTGTGATGTTATCGAAGTGATCGAGCGCGAGATAAATGACCGCGAACGGACGGCAGACCTCGTCGGGTTTGTCGCTCTCACGCATGTTGGAGATATCTTCTCTGATGAGCTTATACGCGCGCTCGGTGATCATGTCGCGGCCGGGCAGAGTCGTGAGCGGATCGATGGATGAATTGAGGTTCCTTCCGATCGCTTCACTAAGCGCGGGGCTGCCCATAACTTCGTGGTTAACGATGAGGCTCGTACGCGAGAACATCTCGTCTTCCAATTCCTTGCGGATGGCCTTGCCGCGCTCTTCGCGCTTCTGGTCTTCCAAGTGCTGGATCTTGCTCGCGAGTCTGATGATGTAATACTGCAGGAGCATGTCGATGACCATGATGATGAACGTCATGACGAGCAGCATCGGAGCGGACTCGTTCTTGAGTCTTATGTACTCATATGTGTAGAGCATGAACTGCACGAAGTTCAATGTGAATGTTATGTAATAACCGAACTTGCCCAATGCGATGTTCATGATGAACGACAGCAGCATCAGGCCTGCGCCGATGAAATATCTGGTTGCTGTAACACTTGAGAAAATCTGTGCCGCGAGAAGTCCGATGAAGAATATTACGCTCGCGAAAATAACGACCACATAAGCCGCATCATTCTTAAAAAATAGTCTGCTGTCACTGTTTCTCATATGACCTATTATCCTATGTTTTTTATGGCTTTGTGTTACACGTATATTAATTTAATTTAAAATCTTACGTCTGCTAATGAGTTGCTGCGGAAGTAGCGGTAATGGTTTTCGGGCACGGCGAAAAGACAGAAACATCTGCCTTCTCAAATGATTCTTCAATCTCAGATCTGGAATTCATTACCGTTCCCCCGCGAATCCAGCTTGTTATATTTTATCAGTTAAATAAAACAATTTGCTTTGATTTGTTTGCAACAGTATAATTTAGGTCAGCATTTGAGAAATCGGTGCAACATTTGCTCCGCTTCGTCTGTATTTAGGGTGAAAGCGGAGATGATTCGAAGGGGATCGATGGAACTATCTTACGAAGCCAATCTGCCGCTTTTACGAAAGCTCGCCATATTGCTTGCAATATCGGGTTCTGGTGATGACTACTTTGTCATCAGATCAGCAAGGCCCGGTGACGAAGCAACGGACGCATCACTGGATGAACCGACAACCGGCGATGCCAGGAAGTCTGACGAGCAGATAGAAAAGGAAGCGGAAGAGATCATCGACCTTCATGGTAATGCCATCCTGCGTCTTGCACTCTCTTACCTGCACAACAAGGAGGACGCGGAGGACATCTTGCAGGAGACCCTCATTAAGTTCGTAACCGTCAGGCCGAACTTCGAGAGCGAAGCACATCGCAAAGCATGGCTCATGAGAGTCGCTTCGAATCTTGCAAAGAACCGTATTGACTACAACAAAGTCCGCGACACGATGGAGCTCAACGAAGAGATCGCCGGCGAAGTCCAGGAAGATCTCGACAAGGGCGAGGAATACAAAGCCATCTGGGACGCAGTCAGAAGCCTGCCCGTCCACCAGCGTGAAGCAATCCACCTTTTCTATCAGGAAGGTTACAGCACCTCGGAGATCGCCGAGATTACCGGCCGACGCGAGGCAACGGTACGCTCAGACTTGAAGCGTGCCCGCGACAAACTGAAAGAACTACTGAAGGAGGCGGATGATTTTGAATAAGTATAACGAAATCATGAGCAACGTAACTGTTGATCCTGAGATGAAGTCCAGGATTATGAGTGCCGTCTCCGCAGCTATCAAGGAGCAGGCCGAAGGCAGTGCGATCGTAACGGAGATTCATAAGCCCGAATCTGCCGATATGAAGTCCGGCTCTGATAAACATGTAAAACATACCAAGTCCGATTCCGAATCAAGGCCCGGCGTCAGAAGCGCAAATCCTATTCATTCCGATTCGAAGAGCGCCGGTTCCAAGAGAATTGAGTCCAAGAGCAGTGATTCCAAGAGTGCCGATTCCGAGAGCACTGAGAACAAGCCGCGCAGGAAGGCAAAGAGAACACCTATCGTTGTCTTCTCTTCTATCGCAGCAGCTGTTCTTGTCCTTGCCGGCGTAGCATTCATATTCAGCAGGCTGAGCAGCACAACTGGTGCAAGACCTGCAGATACTTCTCAGGCTAAGAGCGATAACGTTGCTGAAGGTACAGTTGCCGGTGAGATTGACACCATTCTCGATATTGATATCCATGGTATAACCGCCGGCGAAGCCAATTCTGAAGAAGCATGCGAGACCGAAGATGAAGGCGGACAAGGCGCTGCGAATTACGCAGCTTCAACCATTAAGGATGTTGATGAAGGTCCTGAGGCAACGGAAGCCGGTGACGACGACAGAGACGGCGGCGCAGCTGAGACAACTACAATCGCGACCACTGTAGGCGATTACGACGAAGGCATCGGCGACGAGCGCATCGACAGGATCAGCAGAGCACTCCCGTTCGACCTCAAGGGCAACGGCTCAGGTGTTTTCGCTGACAACATCACAACAGAGATCTTCTTCGGCGAAGGCGGCGAGAAAGTCCTTCTCTTAACAGCCCCCGCAGACGTCGACCTCTTGGCAGCTTACGCTCCTTCCGTTAAGACCGCAGGCGAGACCATCACATCTCCTGCCGGCACATCCGTAACGTTCTACCACATCGAGTTCGGCAACGTCGCAGGCCTCGAGAGCGACGAGATCCCGACCGAAGTCAACGCCGCATACTTCATCCGCGACGGCAAGACCTACCTGCTCGTCTTCTCCGACGTCCAGACCACGGATGTAATGCTTGGAGTTGTAGACGCAGTCTGAGTTGATTAGTTTTGTTTTTGTGAATGCCTGCAGGCCCGAGAGGCCCGCAGGTGTTTTTTTTGTTGTGTGTCGTGTGCGTGTGAGCGGCCCGCTTGAGTGGCCCGCGAAAAGTATGGTAAAAAGTATGGTCCGGACCATAGTTTTTACCATAGAAATCCCCGTAATCCGGCAAAAACTATGTTAAAACATATGGTCTAAACCATACTTTTTACCATAGTTTTTTCGAGCACTCCAAAGTTCAGTCAAAAGTTCAGTCGCATGACTGAAGTATTGACTGAAAAACGAGTGTAAAGGGCTAAAATTCAGTCAAAAGTTCAGTCGCATGACTGAAGTATTGACTGAAAAGATCAGCACCTCGGGAGAATGCGTTTTTTAGTGCGTTGCGTAACGCATTAAAAAATATAAAAATGCCCGAAAAGAGCCGAAAATGCGTTAAAAAGTACGTTTGCTAACGTATTAAAAAACGTAAAAATTCAAAAATCCGGCCAAAAATACGTTTAAAAATACGTTCCCCTACGCATCGAAAAACGCATTCCCAAATCAACCCGCAATTATTGATTTTTGTGGGTATCCACGCCAAATACCTGTGTTACAATGGACGTATCAAGCTAATCGGGCGTTCGCCCGAGGAAAGGGTCGTTTATGTATTGTCCTAATTGCGGAAGAGAAAACCCCGATGGAGTTGCTTTTTGCGGCGGATGCGGATTGTCATTCGGAGCAGTAGCTCCCCAGCCCCAGGCACAACCCGTTAATACACAACCCGCAGCACCTGTTGCAGCTCCGGCACCCGCGGCAGCACCCGCTCCCGCTGAACCCGTAACACCCGCAGCTCCTGCTCCTGCACCCGTTGCAGAACCTGTAGCAGCAGCTCCCGTAGCAGCACCTGCACCCGCTCCGGCTCCTGCTCCTCAGCCTGTTGAGCCGCAGCCTCAGATTCAGGAACCCATTCCTCCGAAGCAGCAGGCACAGCCTAAAGAGCCTTCAGAAATGGTTCCGTTCGGCCAGCACTTCAAGAATATCATCGATTGCATGATCCATCCTGTCACAGGCGCCGGTGAGATTGCAGGACAGTATAACAAGATCATCAACTCGCTCCTGCTCGCGATCATCGTAATCATCATCTGCGGCATGGTTAACTTCATTACCGCCATGTCTACGGATTTGATCAACTATGCCGTACTCGACTGGCTCTATCCGGGCAACATCATCATCGATATCATTCTTGACTTCTTCTTCGCATTCATCGTTTACATCATCCGCACGTTCGGTTTTGCAGGAATTATGGTTCTTGCCGGCCTTATCGTAAGGGAGAAGTTCTCGTTCTCAAGACTCCTTGCAATTTCTTCACTTGCATTGGTTCCTGTCTGCCTGATCAATTCATTTATCGGCGACTTCTTGAGCCTCATTCCTTATGTAAGATTAGGTTCATTCTTCTATGCGTTCACATCCGTCCTCTACTTCATCATAATGTACGAGGGATATAGCGCAGACACGAAGCTTACAGGCAACAAGAAGGGATTTGTTTTCGCAATCGTATTTGCAGTCGTAACTACGATCGCTGGATACTTCTCGTACTTCCTCTGATAAAGTTTCAGACCAAAATCACAGAGGTTGTCTCCACTTAAGGAGGCAGCCTCTTTTTATTGTTTTTGAAAAAACTTCCCGAATAACTGCAACATTTTTTCTCGCGCATCTGTTTATAGGGCATAAAGCAATTGCAAAAGACGATTTCGGAGGAAATATAAATGAAGATTTGTTCAAAGAAAGACATTAAGATAGCAACGGGGATTATGGCGGCATCAATTCTCTTGGGCGGCTGCACGGTAACAAAACCCACTGAGCCTGAGATGAAGGATGATCCGGATATCAAGACAGAGATCAATCTTAAGGATGTTGAAGATGCAGATTACGATAAGGATCTGATGGACGCGGAGTACAGAAGATACTGCATCGACCTGATGAGCCAGACGATCAAGGATTACGGCACAGACGACAACATCATGATCTCACCCGCATCTATCATGATCGCGCTCGACATGGTTGCTGCAGGATGCAAGGAAGATTCTCTCGCACAACTTACGGACCTTTTCGCAGTCGGCCAGGGACCTCTCTCGCAGCAGGCATATGCGGCAGCACTTATGGATAAGATCAATGATTCCAAGGACGTCGAGTTCTCCTGCGCAAATGCGATCTGGAGTAATGAAACAGTTTTAGGCGATTCAATCAATATGGAATATGTCGAGTATGTTCAGGACACGTTCATGGCTGAATACAGACTGACACCTTTTACCAATTCAACCGTTGGTGAGATCAACGACTGGGTCTACGAGCATACTGACGGGATGATTGAAAAAATCATTCAGGAGCTTGGTGAAGATACAGTCATGGTACTTGTAAATGCGATCGCATTTGACGGCAAGTGGGCTGATCCTTATGAAGATTTCCAGGTAAGTGAAGGCGAGTTCAGATGCGCTAACGGCACTATGGCAGACGCTACATTCCTTCACGATTATCTGTACACATACTATGAGACAGACAAGGCAACAGGATTCATTAAGATGTACGAGGGCGGAGAGTATGCCTTTGTTGCGATCCTTCCTACAGACGAATCGATCAGCGCCAACGAGTTCCTGAAGAACTTCAGCGCAGAAGACTACGAAGCATTCATCAATAGCGCTACGGATGAGTACGATGTTATCACCATGATGCCCGAGTTCGAATATGACTTCGAGTTCCTGATGAATGACACGATCACAAATCTCGGCTGCGGAGATATTTTCGACAGCAACACGGCAGACCTCTCAGGTATTGCAGGCGATCCCGGTGACCTTTACGTTTCCAAGGTTTTCCACAAGACACATATCGAAGTTGACAGAAGCGGAACAAGAGCTGCGGCAGTTACAGCGATCATGGTTGACGGCGCGATGGCATCCAAGCCCAACGAGCAGCGCCAGGTATTCTGCGACAGACCTTTCGCATACGCAATCGTAGACACAAGCACAATGGCACCCATATTCATCGGAACAGTGAATGAGGTTTGATTTTGAAGGGTTTCTTAAGGAGGGCTCGAAAATGAAGATTTGCTCAAATAAAGACATTAAGTTAATCACGGCAGGCCTTACGGCGGCAATGCTTCTCGGAGGCTGCTCACAAGTTAATAACGGCGGACGTTCGCGCAGCGATGACGACGAGAAGCCGACAACGGCAAGCTCTGTTGAGCTCAAGGACGATCCGAGCATCAAGGCAGCGTTCGATCTGGATGAAGTTGACGACGCTGATTACGACAAAGAGCTGATGGATGCGGCATACAGAAGTTACTGCTTCAATCTGTTCAGCCAGACGATCAAGAATTACAGCGGAGACGGCAACGTAATGATCTCGCCCGCATCGATCATGATCGCTCTCGATATGGTCGCAGCCGGCGCGAAAGATGAATCGCTGCAGCAGCTCACGGACCTTTTCGCAGCAGGTCAGGGACCTCTCACACAGCAGGCATATGCTGTTGACCTGATGAAGAAGATCAACGATGCGGAAGAAGTTGAATTCAGTTGTGCAAACGCAGTCTGGGCCAACGCAAAGCGCCTGAGCGAGACGATCAACATGGAATACGTCGAATACATCGAGGACAAGTTCTGCGCCGAATACACGATGACAGAATTCACAGACAAGACTACTGACGAGATCAACGGCTGGATCGACGAGCACACCAACCACATGATCGAGAAGGTGATTAATGACCTCGATCCTGATGCGGTAATGGTGCTTGTAAATGCAATCGCATTTGAAGGCGAGTGGATGGATCCCTACATAGAAGAACAGATCTGGGAAGACACATTCAGATGCGCTGACGGAAGCACGAAGGAGGTTCCGTTCCTGCATGATACGATAGGCGTTTACTTCGAGACAGAAGAAGCAACGGGATTTATCAGATCCTACGAAGGCGGACAGTATGCATTTATAGCAATCCTTCCTACGGATGAGTCGATCAGCGCAAATGAGTTTGCGATGAACTTCACAGCAGAAGATTACGAGGCATTTATCGCCAGCAAGAGCATTGGAGAATATGAGGTAATCACACAGATGCCCGAATTCGAGTCTGACTTCGAGATCCTGATGAATGATACGATCTCAGATCTCGGCTGCCCCTCTATCTTCAGTTCTTCGACAGCTGACTTCTCCGGCATCGCAGAAAACCCCGGTGACATCTATATCTCGAGGATCATCCATAAGACCCATATCGAGGTCGACAGAGCCGGAACAAGAGCTGCGGCAGTCACAGTGATCGAGCAGACCGAAGCTTGTTGTGAAGAACCCATTACTCCCGAATACCGTTACGTTATCTGCGACAGACCGTTTGTTTATGCGATCGTTGACTGCGCAACACTTAGCCCGATCTTCATCGGAACGGTAAACGAAGTTTGATGCAAACGCCATAAACAGCGCGAGCATAGGCTCATAGAGAGCCGTTAAATTAGCCCATACATTTTTCCCTTCCACAATGTATAATATGCGGAGTGTCTTTTTGGGGTAACCCACCCAAGGAGCACTCCGTATATCATTGTTGAGGTGTTACATTTTGAGCGAACCTGAGAACAAGAGCCTTCTGAAGAAGATCTTATATGTTGTCGTTACTTTGCTCCCGATGGCCATCTACATGGTCGTTTACATGCCCACTTTCTTCTGGGTCGAGAGCATCGATCACGGCGCCAACTTCCACGTTATCCACACGGCGATCGACGATATGATCCCCGTTGTTGAAGTCTTCATCATTCCTTACGCTCTCTGGCTCCCTTACCTCGTCGCAGGCATGATCGCTATTGCCATCAGAACTCGAAAAATCTCACGCAAGACCTCATACATGCTCATGGCAGGCATGACGCTGTTCATCATAATCTCACTCGTATATCCGAATATTCTCGAGCTCCGTGCAGCGATCCCCGACCGCCAGAATATCTTCATGGACTTGATCAACTATCTGCACGCGATCGACACACCGACCGACGTTCTGCCGAGCCTTCACGTCTATGACGCCATCGTGGTCGCAGCAGGCATCCATCTCGCATTCCCCGAGAAGAAGGTCATGCTCATCTGCAGCGATACTCTGACAGTCCTGATCGTTCTTTCTACGGTGTTCATCAAGCAGCACTCGATCATCGACGTCATTGCAGCATTCATCATCTTCATTCCGGTATTGATCATCACATGCTTTGTCATCAATCCGGTCAAGAAGGGCGACGCAAAAGCTTCCGAGGGCTGATACATGAAGGATAAATACAGCACCACCTGTATCGCAGGATTCATTCTATCCACCGTTATCCCGATCCCGCTCGCTCTGCTGGCGTTCTTAAACTTCAGTTCTTACGACACCATGGTCTTGTGCGTCTTCGTCGTACTGGCGGCAATGCTGTTGGGACTCGTGTTCTCTATCCTCGGCGTCGTCGAAGCGAAGAAGAAGGAAAAGAAGGGCAAGATCTTCGGGATTTTAGGCATCGTTATCTCGGTGCTCGGAATGATCTCAGTAATAGCGTTTAACGTCGCACTGCTGTGGCTCGCGACGGGACTTAATTTCTGATAAGTAATTGTTTTCGAGAACATAAAAGAACCCGCAACGGAAAATTGCGGGTTCTGTTAATTTTGGATTGAAACCGGGTATCAGTCGTTCTCGAACTCGACAACGAACTGTGATACGGTCTGCTTCGCGTCGCCGTATACCATGACGGTGTTGTCCATTGTGAAGAGCGGGTTCTCGATACC
>Ga0265299_10006168_pt1 | contig 10977 bp, 16 predicted proteins | sample AusTroGonzalo_MG_4_FD_193485 | JGI IMG/M metagenome (GOLD analysis project Ga0265299, IMG submission 193485) | Bovine rumen microbial communities from tropical cattle in Woodstock, Queensland, Australia - Gonzalo_02 | ecosystem: Host-associated > Mammals > Digestive system > Stomach > Rumen ...
AAAAGAGGCAGCGACCTGTCGAGGTTGGCGGCGTTGGCTGTGGGTGGCAGTCGGGCGGCATGGGCAATGGATGGCAGTCGAGAGGCAGCTGCCGTTGAGTGATGTTATGATGTTGAAGTATAGTGACCGCTGCTGGATATGATGAAAATGAAGAAAAAGAGGCAGCGACCTGTCTAGGTTGGCGGCGTTGGCTGTGGGTGGCAGTCGGGCGGCATGGGCAATGGATGGCAGTCGAGAGGCAGCGAACAAGTTACCTTTCGCGTGCGTGTGCGTGTACGGGTGAGAAAAATTCGCGTGAAAGGCTGTTGTAATGGGGCTTAGGTCGTTTATCGTATTGGAAATCCGACGGCGGTACTACTGTACCGCCTTTTCTCGGTTGTAACACGTCAGTCAGGAAACTCCATCAGTAACTGTGTATTCTTTCCGTTTACAAACTCATTCATAATTTCCGATGCAGCATCATCTACACGGCGTTCAAGGGCTTTTGATTTTTGTAGAGCTGCATATCCTCTTCCAGAAAAGTAACTTCTTTGTTGTTCTCTCATTTCCTGAACAAGACGAACAAATGCAATTAAATTCTCCATAAATTCAAAATTAAGTATTAGGTAAAACACGTTCCGATATGTTCAATAACTTCTGTACTTCAGCCACGGCAACTTCATACGACCAATCTTTGTGAGTTGTACGTTGATGTATTAACTCCTTAAAGAACTCTAACTCTTCACGGCTCCATGGATTTGCAAGGTCTGACCTCATGTTTTCTTCTGTAATGCTTCCTATCAAAACGTCGCAAGCCTTGCGAATTTCCGGCAAAGAATGACATTCCTGATAGGCTTTAATCTTAGACAACAAAGCAGAAAATCTACTTTTGAAATTTTCTCCAGAACCGAGTGCAGTATCATTTTTTCCAATTTTATATACTTCTTGAATGCCTGAAAAGTCAAACAAAATCTTGTCTTCACAACGGTCTTTTCGTTTTCCCTCTTCGAATTTTTTGAAACGAAAGTAATGTCTTGAAAGTGACGCAAACATTACAAGAATACGTTCTCTGTTTTGATATGTATCTAAATTATTTTTCAAGGAATGGAATTTGTTTTCTTTACCGTCTAATTCCAAGCGAACCCAGTTTTTTACAGCCGAAATCATAGAAAATTCCACCCTCCAAATATCCACTTTTTCCCCGTTTAGGGTGCATTGCTCAATATCATCAATAAGTCCACTCTTCCGCCATGCTTCACGGATATATGGCTTGCCATACCTGCCCAGCTTGGGATTAAATAGCTCCATGGTCTTATTATATAGTTTGGTGGTAACTAAAGACTTCGGAGAACCCCATTTTAACGAGTTCCACTCCTGCCCACTCCAAGTGTCCTCACCGTGCCCTGCAATGCGTCCTTGATTGATTTTAGCGTATCTGTGCTGCATATACCTACGTACAAATGCCTGCGGGTCATCCCCTTTGTCAAAGCGTGTGAAATCAAGGCAAATGTCAACCCTAGAAATGCGCACGTCTGTGTAACCGAATTTTTCAAGAAAATCCCTGAAAAAAATTGCCGCATTATCAAAGTAACATGTCCTGTTACACAAACGTAGGTGACACTCGTTCTCATCATGTATTCCGATTAGTCCTTTGCTGGCTGGGTTTCTCCTGACCTCGAGCAAAGGTTCGTCAAAGCTATCAAGTATGGTGAACATTTCCCGATAGACGCGCGTGCCATAATCCCGACGACGCACTGAAAAGCCAAGGGACGCATAGTAAAATGCATCCCTCGGCTTGCCAAGCGGTTCTCTCGCATGGACTTCTAGCCAATCGAGATTAACGCAACGTGTCATTCGCTCTTATCTGGAGTAACCCAGCCGTCCCTATCAACGAAAAATTTGTTGCCTGACTTATCAACGAGAACGATTTTCTCTTCTGTCTCTTCACCTCTCTGCAAGTCGCAAGCATTGAAGCACCGCAGCACCTTAACCTCTGTGTTATTGTCCTGACGATAGAGTAGGGCTGGAATATCATCACTTTTTTTGCCGAGCAACTCAATTTGGCGCACGTTTATTTGCACGCCAGCTTTCATGCAGCGGTCTTTCGCGGATGAGTACACGCGCAAGGTTTGTGTGCCTGACACATAAACTTGCTGTCCTTTTTTTAGGAAATCCAAGACCTTTGGGCGACCATTGATTATGCAGTCAACCCACGTTGTATCTTCATGGGTAACTCCTGCATCATCCGTCCATCTGTTGGTGTCTGCTACGCGGAAAACGGCGAACTCCCGTCCCTGTGTGTTCTTTACTTCGGCATCAGCTCCAAGATGTCCGATAACTGTACCAAAAAACATAGTTTGAAACTTGATTAAAAATTAAACAATAGGTTATTAAAAACGCTTTTTCTTTACTCATTATAGGCTTTGTGTCAAGAAAGCCTTTTTCTCTTCATGCATTGACTTTAGGTTTATTTCGTTAAACGCCTCGGCAGTTTGTATTACGTATTAGGAGAACAAAATAACGCCCAGCAAGCAAACACACGTCCACGCAATCAGGATTACTAGCCAGAGTGCGCCACTAATCACTTGTTCAAAAAATGATGCCCGACTATCGTCTATTGCATCCAGAATGTTTTTCTTCTTCATGATTTTTTAGAATTTAATATTAAAATATTGTTCCAAATAAAACTTAGCATCAAGATTGTTTATCCCAAATACAGAGCCGCAAAATTGCTTTTTATATTGTTCGTAGTTGTCATAGAATACAGAGAAAATGAACCAATCATAGACGGTTGGGAACATCTTTATGTTCGGGCTGTTTGGGTGGTTTTCTCTGTAAGTTTGCCCTGATGAACAATATAACTTGACCATGTTCGGCCACTTCACGAACTCTGCAAGCCTTTTCTTTTTGCTTGCCAGCGGGCAACACATACAACCAAGCCTTACTGAGGGGTCAAATGTTCCATCTTCCCTGTAATATAGAGGATGGCATACTATATTCTTATCACAGAGGAAATCGACCACATCGTCTAAAGTCCAATTCAAAAGCGGATAGTAGTGTCGGCATTTCTGTTTGTTGTGAAAAACTCGGCATACTTCGGGTTCTTGGTAGCGTTCACTTCGTCTTTTGCTTTCTTCGCGTCTTACGCCTATAGCCGCAAAATCAAGAACCTTGTACTCTTTTAAGACTTCACAGCAGAAACGGCATCGACGCGACGGAAATCCTTTCTTTGCCATCATCTGCCCAAAAGTCATTTTTGGCTGGATAACCTCTGCACCTTTACTCAATACGTGTGTTATAGTCCCGGGTGGGTCGATGGTCGTATTTTTGTATATGGGCTTATGGTGTACGCCACTCATGGCCGCAAGTTCCAGCAAAACTTCGCTATCTTTACCTCCAGAGTACGCGATTTCGAGCGGCTGGCCTGCTGCCTTGGCCGCTTCGCCAGCTGACCGCAATAGTCGGATAGAGAGGTCTATTTTATGTTTGAGCTGCTCGTTCATTTTTTCTTAGTCTTTGATATAGTAATCACAATTCCCTCATCGTATGGGTTAAAATGCCGCAAAATTTCGTGCACAACGGTATTCCCGCCACACTGAAAAAGTGCACGCATTAGGTGGCAGACAATAGATGTCCGGCTGTAGTAATGATGAAGTTTCATAAAATAGTCAAGCTGGGAAATTACATCGTTATCCAGCCGCATTGAAATTAAGGTCTTTCTGTTGTTACTCATATCGTGTTATTTTTGTAATATAATGGCGAGTATGTTTAGTCTATTCCGATAATCTCGGTCTGTTTTCAAAGAAAAGGGGCAAGCCCTTTGAAAAGAACTCACCCCAACCTCTGCCGGTGGCGTTGGCTTTACGTTCGTGGGTCGCTCCTCAGCGTTGCCCATTATCCTAAGCCGATGCAAAGATATGAAAACTTCATGAAACGTATTACATCCTGCAGGACTTTTTTCTGCTGATATGACATATAGGACACAGAATGCGAAGTATAGAACAAGGTCTAGGCACAAAAAAGTGCTGGTACAGCTCAAAAGCTGACCAGCACCCCAACATAACACACGAGAAGAAAAAACGTGACTAACCATTGATGGCTGCACCTCCACCAAGACCTGCCAAGATGGCGGCTATAAAACGCAGCACTTCGATTGCTATTTGCTTCCAATTCATATCTTTCTGTATTGCTCACAGAGCACCATGTCATATGCATCTGTGATGATGTTGTTTGAAATAGTCGTACCACACTCAACAAGTATCATGGCATCCACCAGAGCGACCATTGTCTGTTTGTCCGAGAACCGCAACTTCTCGCAGGAGCTTATGCCTGTGCGCTCAACAACAGCCTGAATGTATGCAGCTGTGTTGTTCTCGCTGGATGGTGCCCAACGGTGTATGATTTCCAGAATTGTATCAAGGTGGTATCGTTCAATGTAGCGTTTGAGCAAGACAAACCCCGCGCGAACTCCGTACAACATGCACTCGAATTGTTCAAACTCTTTGTCTGTGCAGTGTTCCCTTTCTCCGTACCAAGTATTTCCGATGCGGATATTGAGAGGGTTGTTGTTACGGATGCCGCGCGAGGTCATAATGTTCTGCTTAAGCAGCTGCAATTGTTGTGCCCGATGTTGCTGTGAAAGTATAGTCGGACGCTTTGAGATTGCGAGTTGCAATAAGGGTTGCGATGTCCTCGCCGTTCTCAACTTCATAGTTTTCATAGCGAGTTTTTGCGCCGCTGGTGTTGTCGCTCATGCCATATGCATAAATCACAACTTCATCGTCCACTGCAGGAATAGTAGCAGAGAAAGTACCATCAAGTCCTGCAGTAGTTGCCACCTTAGATGCCACATACTGTAGCTTACCGTCGGTAGTTTTCTTGAACATGATGTACACGACGCGGTCAACAAGACCTGCCATGCTTGTTGCCATACCGAGTTGAAAATCAGGCGTGTCACCACGAAGTGCATTGACAGCTGCTATGCTGGCGATGCCGTTGGTGAGCTGCAGCTTCTCGTACTCAACCTTTGCATTGAGTTCGTCATTGTTGGCGAAACCGATGTTCTTGCTGACGAACAGGTTACGAGCCGAAGTCGTGCCTTTCTTCGGAATGACGATGACAGAAGCCATGGCGGCTGCCAGCTGCGTCAAGAGCTTGAACTTACTGCGCTGCTTTACCTGCGCGTCAGTTGATGGGTTAGTTACTATGGGGTTGTAAGCACGTACAATTTGCTCACCCCCATTGATTGCATACACATGGGAACCAAGGCGACCACTGCCTTTTCCTGCGATACCATAAAGTTTCATTTCTTTAAGTTTTTAATGGTTAAACAATTATTTACTTATTAATTTTTCTACTTTTCGAAGATAGGTCTCGAGTCCGAAGATGCTACCTGCCAGCAGGAACGCTTGTGCAATGTACAGAAGTGTTCCCTGCGCAATGTCGCCGTGCACTAGTACCGAAGCAAACGCAAGGCAGATGCTGCTCATTATGAGCAACACTGCGCATGCGTACTGAACTCGGCTCTTCCTATCCATGAGAGTAACCCCGCTGGGTTCTTTAGTGAGTTGTCTGTTTTATTCTAATCCCTGACGGTATTCGAAACGAGCGACGATGCGAACATTTTCGGATGCGTCGAACTGATAAGTAAGTGCAGTACTAATTGGTGTTTGTGAACCATTTATGTACCATCCATCAAATGCAAAGCCGTTTGCATTTGTAGCCGTGAGAGCAATCGTTGCACCGATAGCGACGATATTTTCTCCCATGTTCATCACAGAGTAATCAGGGTCGCCCTCAACAATGCCACTGACATTTGCAGGCCATGTGGCACTAAGAGCAACATTCACATGGTCTGCTGGGATATTGCTTGAACCGCTGCCAGCGGCTCCCAGAGTAGTTCCAGAAGTTTGTGTAAACACAATGTCATTTGCAGAGAACTTCTGTGAAGCCATGAGACGCGCAACATCTTCACCTGTAGAAACATTGTATTCACCATAAGCTGCCTTTGCTTTAGAAGACTTAAGCTTCACGCCATAAGCATAAACAACAATATCGCCGTCGACTCCGCCGACATTAACATTGAAAAGACCATTAGCACCTTGGTCATCGACAACCACTGACTCCCGAAGCATAAGATTACCATCATTTTGCTTCTGGAATACGTTGTAAACGACATGGTCAGCGACGTTTTTAGCGGACGAACGTAAACCAAGCGTTGTCCTTGCAATATCACGCGAAACGACTTCAACTTCGGGAAATGCCAGAGAGCCTTTGGTAAGCTGGAAACTATCGTAGTTTGCAACAGTCTCTGCATTCGAGCCATAAATGTAGCGAATGTTTCGCTTTACGAACTGATTGCGAGGTGAGGACATGCCTTTGCGCGGCATGACAATAACGTCCTGCATAGCTGCAGACAGCTGTGATGCCAGCTTAAAGCGTCCACGTTGGCTGACCTGCCCGTCTGTTGACGGGTTGCTCACCTCTGCATTGTACTCACGGCGAATTTGTACGCCATGATTGATGGAATAGACCTCTTTACCGAGTTTGCCTACTCCTTTTCCATTTAGACCTGTAACTTTCATATGTACATTATTTTATTTAGATTGGTGTATCGTGCCATCGATTTACGGTGGCAAAAGTACGGTAAAAAGATTTTTCGTGCAAGTCGGAGGTCGGTCGGAGCTGCGTCGGACGATTGTCGAAAAACGGCAAAATCTCAGTAAATTTTAACTTTTCGTTAACATTGTGATTTTTCGGAAATGTAAAAAAGTGTTGCAAAAATATGGAGGACGTTAAAATGAAATTTTAACAAAACTTAACGTGACAGCAGAAAAATGTAATACAAAGTCCAGACAATTGGCACAAAATAGGTCAAAGATGCGTCCCCGTTATGTGTTAACATATCTTAACCTTTATGTGCATACATATTAACATAAATTAGCCTAATATGTTTGCACATATGGGCAAAAAGCAGTAAATTTGCAGCAGATATTAAAGAAAGTATTAACCTCAAAAACCAACAAACATGAGCTATTTAGCCGAATGCACGAGCTGCATCACCCACATCAAAAACATCAGGGCATACGCTGACAGACCAATCACCTACATTAACCGCAAGGCGTTTATAGATGTTGAAACAAAAGTAGAAGTCAGCCTGATAGAGAAATTAGACAGACAATTCAAAAATTCAGTAGCCACCTATATTAAGCTAATCAAAGAGACAGAAAACATATATTAACCTCAATACACACACACCATGGAGAAGATGAACATCATCGAAGGTGCAAATACAATCACCTTCACGACCAAACCACAGCCAAAAAAGACAGTCCTCGCTCAATTTGAGGACTATCTTCGTGCCATAAAGGGCTACAGCGAGAACACTATAAAAGCCTACCTCACTGATTTGCACACGTTCGTGGTGTGGGGCAAGACACACGGCATCCTGACACGCTGGAGTTGCATAACACGAGACCAGATAGATGCATTTCTCATCTATCAAGAAAGCATGGGCGCAAAGCCTACGACCACAAACAGACAACTCGCAAGCATCAGCGGTCTTTATGGCTTCTTTCAAAGACAAGGCATACAGATAGAAAACCCGTGCAAGTACGAAAGTCGTAGGAAAGTCGGAAAGACCGAACCTTGCACTATTCCCATGGAGCAATTAATCCAAGCATACCATAAAGCGCAAGGTTCAACAAAAACCATGCTCGGGCTATTGATGACAACCGGCATCAGGCTTCAAGAAATGCTTGACTTGAACTTTGAGGATATAGACTTCACGACAAATCAGCTGCACATACATGGCAAAGGAAACAAGGAGCGCAAAGTATATAGTAACGAGCTGGCACTTGCCAAGCTGCGCGAGATGCAGGAACGCTATAATGCAAGCGGTAAAATCTTCCACACGACACAGAGACACGTCCGCAGACAGATATACGCCGCATTAGTGCCATATTGCAAAGCATCCCAGCTGTCACCACACGCCATTCGTCACACGTACGCCACGCATCTTGCAAAGCAAGGAGTTCCGACTACAACTATTGCAAAAATTCTCGGACATGAGCACGTAGAGACTTCCGAGAAGTATGTCAACACGACAGAGTTATCAACAGCCCATGTGGGCATATTAACCAATTAAAAATTAACATTATGACTAAAAGACTGAAACCTGAAGAGCGTGTCAAAAAGGAGTACACGCAGGATGGCCAACGTGGCCAAAAGATGTTCAATTTCCGTTGCGACTTGGAGAACATCGAGTATTTGAACAAACAGCCGAACAAAGGTAGGTTCCTAAATGAACTTATCAGGGAACAACGAGAAAGCGAAAATCAGAACTAAATCGGCTCTAAATCAGAAGAATGTCAGGAAAGAGGTTAAAGTACGCTGCCCCTTTCCTGACTTGTTTTTTATGAAGCAGCAGCTGAACTCCAAGCAGCGCACCCCTCCGCCCCCTCTTCGCTTCCCATCCGTCAGGTATCTTTCATTCATATTTTCATTATCTTCTTTTCAATATCCCGTCAATCCTCCGTCAATCTTCCGTCAATCTTCCCAAAGTATCTGTATGGCAAGCATCCCAAAGTATCTGTATGGCAAGCATCCCAAAGTATCTGTATGGCAAGCATCCCAAAGTATCTGTATGAGCAAGCATCCCAAAGTATCTGTATGGCAAGCATCCCAAAGTATCTGTATGGCAAGCATCCCAAAGTATCTGTATGACAAGCATCCCAAAGTATCTGTATGGCAAGTATCCAAAGGTGTCTGTATGGCAAGCATCCCAAAGTAACTTTTTTGCAGCGTCAATGGAAGGCCGATGCCGATTTTTTTTTTTGCAGGGTGGGTGGGAGGTCAAAGCATAAGCGTCTTTTTCTCTCCGTTATGTATTAACATTTCTTAACCTTTATGTACATACATATTAACTTTTATTAACCCCAAATGTTTGCACATATCGGCAAAAAGTTGTATCTTTGTATATCAAAAGAAAAGAAACTATGAAGTACCTAACAGACATCACAATCGACAACATCATCTTCGACCTTGAAAGTAGGCTCGCAAGACTAAATTATCTCTATCTCGCAGAATGCCATTGTGGCATACAATATGCAAGAGTCAACAAACTCATGAATGCATACAAAGAACAACTCTATCAACTCAAATCAGCATGAGAACAATCTTATATATTATCCGCTGGGAATCTTGGCAACAATACCAATGGCTCAAAGAGCAATCAATCTACGACCTCTATTTCATGAGAAGAGAGGCCGAAGAATTGTATAATGACATCTCTCATCTGGAAGATAAACTCCGAGAAGCTTCCATGGAAGAAAGCATCATTGACTACGACGAAGAGCGCCACCGCCGAGAAACAAGGCCATTGCTCAACTATCTTGACGACCTCAGTCATATCAAAGAGCGCATAGCAGATGCAACATATTGGAGGTATAAAAACTCACCAACGGCCCCAGAAGAATGGCAGGAGCTGCAATATCAAATGGGCTTTCTGTCAAATGAAGAGTACCAGCTGCGACTTTAGTCGCAGCTGGTGCAGCGGCCACTTCACTCTATCTGCCTATAAAATTTTCGGGGACGCTGCCATCATTTAGTTACTTCTGCCGTCTGCCTTCCATCTGTGCCTGTGCTTTGCTGCGCTGCCCTCTCTGCAGGGCGCTTGGCTGTGACGGTGCAAGCTGCCTCCCCAGCGTATGCGGTTAGTGTGCGTTTGTCGATAATCATTATTATGGGCAAATGCCCTTGGGCTTATTCGAGAACGCCCGATAGAGACGCGCGCGGATGATGGCACGCAGGTTGATGGGAGCGCGCACAGGCATCATGGCACTGCATTATATGGGCTTGTGGTTTCATCGGGGTGCATTAAAGCCCATATAATGCAGTGCCATTATGCCGAGCACGCCCCAGCAACATGCGGGACAGCAGACACGCGCGGCTATATCGGAGCGCTCGCAGAATACGCCCAAGGGCATCTGACCATAATATAGAAGGATTATCGCAATAAGCACGCTCCGCATACGCTGGGGAGGCAGCTTGCACCGTCACAGCCAAGCGCCCTGCAGAGAGGGCAGCGCAGCAAAGCACAGGCACAGATGGAAGGCAGACGGCAGAAGTAACTAAATGATGGCAGCGTCCCCGAAAATTTTATAGGCAGATAGAGTGAAGTGGCCGCTGCTTGGTAACTTAACCAATCGAAAAGGATGGCGGCGAAGTGGCAGCGAATTTTTTAATTTTATAGGCAGATAGAGTGAAGTGGCCGCAGCCCAACAAAGGACGATGACGGCGCAGACGCTGGCTGGCTTTGCGCTCCCCAACGGGGGCGCAATGCCAGCCGGCGACGCGCCGACACGGCCGACACAATAGGCACGGCCACCACAGATGCAATGGATGGCGGCGAAGTGGCAGCGAATTTTTTAATTTTATAGGCAGATAGAGTGAAGTGGCCGCAGCCCAACAAAGGACGATGACGGCGCAGACGCTGGCTGGCTTTGCGCTCCCCAACGGGGGCGCAATGCCAGCCGGCGACGCGCCGACACGGCCGACACAATAGGCACGGCCACCACAGATGCAATGGATGGCAGTGAAGAGGCAGCGAATTTTGCGAGATTATAGGCGTTTCCCTTGTCCCCACACACCGCACGCATAGACCGCGAGAGTGGGTGGCGCGTGCGGTGTGTGAGGACAAGGGCAGCTGGATATGATTAAAATGATGAAAGAGAGGCAGCGACCTGTCGAGGTTGGCGGCGTTGGCTGTGGGTGGCAGTCGGGCGGCATGGGCAATGGATGGCAGTCGAGAGGCAGCTGCCGTTGAGTGATGTTATGATGTTGAAGTATAGTGGCCGCTGCTGGATATGATGAAAATGATGAAAGAGAGGCAGCGACCTGTCGAGGTTGGCGGCGTTGGCTGTGGGTGGCAGTCGGGCGGCATGGGCAATGGATGGCAGTCGAGAGGCAGCTGCCGTTGAGTGATGTTATGATGTTGAA
>Ga0265299_10006169_pt1 | contig 10977 bp, 8 predicted proteins | sample AusTroGonzalo_MG_4_FD_193485 | JGI IMG/M metagenome (GOLD analysis project Ga0265299, IMG submission 193485) | Bovine rumen microbial communities from tropical cattle in Woodstock, Queensland, Australia - Gonzalo_02 | ecosystem: Host-associated > Mammals > Digestive system > Stomach > Rumen ...
GGTCAACTTCCTTGTCGATAAGGTTCTGGGCAAGCCGCTTACATTCGATTTTTCTGATTCTTTCAATAATACGATATCTGCTGAGACACAGCAGTATCTCGATAGTCTTCCTGCAGATACAAACATCAAGATCGTTGGCCTTTTCAACCGTCCTGATAATGTAGCTTCCACAGAATACCAGTACATCATTCCTTTGCTTGATGACTATGTAAAGAAGTCCGGCGGCAAGATCACTTTGGAGTATATCGATCCTACAGAGCAGCCTACGATCATTAACACTCTTGACCCCTCTAACTCTTATGATCTCGGTAACAAGGCAGGCTGTTTTGTCGTGTCTTACAATGGAAGAATCAAGGTTATTGAACCGATCGACTGTTATTCATATGATTTGAACACATATTATCAAACGGGTTATTACTATATTGACGGTAACAACACGGAGTTTACCTTTACAAATACAATGTACAATCTGACTTCCGGAAACATCTGCAACGCTTATATCGTTACAGGTCTTAAGGAAGCGGGCAGTGTAAATCTGACAAAAGTCCTCGAGGCTATGTCTATTGAAGTAACAGAGATTCCTGCTTCAGATAATTTTACTATTCCGGAAGATTGTGATCTGCTCATCATTAATGGTGCAAATAACGACATCTCTGAGAGAATGTATGTTGTTATGAGTGATTACTTGAAGAACGGCGGTAAGATGTTCGTTGCTGTTGATTACAGTTCCGCTAATGTTAATGAGAGATTTGACAGACTCAATAAGCTCCTTAACCAGATGAACATCAACATCGATCCGCTGCTTGTTTATGAGAACGATCCCGGATATCAGCATAGCGGAGTAGCTATTGATTCAACGGTTGTTGCTACCGGAGATTTTACAAACTATGCTTCAATTCCTTATCTGAGCTGTACTTATGCCAGATCCGTAACGTCAGTTGATTCTACGATCAGCGGTTACACTGCTTCTCCTGTTCTTCAGACGAGCGAAAACGCTTCAACTCATGAAGTTGCAGAGAACGGTACAATTCTCGAAGATTCTGGCAGCGTCAACAAATACAATGTTGCCATGTATTCAACCGGTGCAACAGAAGATTCTGCCGAAGTATTTGTTTTCGGAACATTGAACTTTACATCTGATTCTTTTATGAATTCATATGGTCTTAACCATGAGAACGTTGATTTCTTAAGATCATGTGTAAATGAACTCCTTGGCGGCAAGATCGGAAACCATCTGAATATCGCAACAAAGAATGTCGATAATTACTCACTTGATACTACTAAGTCAACTACATCAGTATCAACAGCTATGCTTGTTGTATTCATGATCGTTATTCCTGTCATCTTGATTGCCTTGGCAGTTGTAGTTTATTCAAAGAGGAAGAATCTCTAATTTATGAAGTCAGTTAAGAATCTTATCGTTCCATTCATAATATTGATCGCACTGATCATCGGTGTGGTCATATATTATGTCGCTACGAATATTAAGAATTCTCAGGAGACAGAGACTTCACAGGGCTATATTGATGTTGTTTTCTTCAATTATACGGATGTAGCCTCAGTATCCGTTTATAACAGCGAAACGCAGTTTACGTCATTGGTTAAGTGCTCTTTCGGAGCTGATGATTCCATGACATTTGACTACCAGGGTGATGATGCTGTTGAAGGTCAGAAGTATTCACAGTCAAAGCTTTACGAATACATCTCATATCTGGTTTCATTTACTTGCAATGCTAAAGTCTCATCTGCAGGCAACTACGCTGATTACGGTCTCGATAATCCTCGTTATACAATATCAATTACGACAATAAGCGGCGATGTTACGACGATCTATCTTGGTAACAAATCGCCTGACGGACAGTTCTGTTATATGTATGTTGCAGGATCTGCAGACATTTACACAATCAACGTCTTCAAGTACGATCTTGCTGCAAAGACCGGAATTGATTTCCTCGATTCTACTGCCTTGAGCATTGATTATTCTGATCTTGCCACAGTCCATTTTGACAGAAAGACTGACGGTTTGTCTCTTGATGCCAACGTTATACTTAATGATAAGGGCGTTGCTTCATTTGAGTTCTATAAGCCTTATACTCATTCATCAAGCGGTTATTTCTGCACGATGATCGATTCAATAGTCGATCTCGAGATTACTGAATATGTTGCTATTGCTCCTGATGAGCTATCCAAGTACGGTCTTGAAGAACCTACATATCATTTTGTGCTTACATCAAACAGCGGAAGCAAGACGGAACTCTTCTTCAGCAGGGAATTAAGCGGATACTACTATGGATATGTTGCAGGCATGGATAATTACTTCATGATCTCCACGTATCAGATCGATAATCTTGATCTGGCAGAGACTGTCCTTATCGATCCTTATGTCTGCTACTGCTACGCTAAAGACATTTCAACTATCAACTGTACATACGGTGATAAGTCATTCAAGTTTACGCTCTATGTACCTGACGGTGAATCGATCACTTCTGATAAGTCATCTGTTGAACTTGACGGACGTAATGCCAAGATCAGTGATTCAACAGGAAGATCGTTCTGTTCTATTCTCTTTGAGAGCATTGCCTGCATCAAGATTGCAGGTTCAGAACCTGACGCTGTTGTCGATACATCTGCAGGTCCTGTTATAACACTTGAATTCGTAGATAATGCATACACTTCAACGGTTTATGAGTTCTATACCAGAGATGCTGATTCCTTCTATGTATTCAAGAATGGAGAGTTCACTTCATTTTATGTTTATTCGAGTGAGATCTTCTATAACGGCGGTCTTGATACATACAGCTATGGCTTCTGGAGTGCTTATGAGCTGTTAAGTGAGGCAATAACAAATAACGCAAACGGAATATACGAGATACCGACTGAGAATTAAGATGGAAAACAAAGCAAAAGCTAAGGACAAACAGAATAAGAGTAATAACACAAAACCTTCCGGCGAAGTAACTTATTCCCAGAAGGCAATTAGGAAGGGATTAACCATTGCAGTTACTATCTTTGCATCCCTTCTTATCATCAGTATTGCATTGATCTTTGTAGTATCTAAGAAAATCGACTCGATGGCAGGTGCTGATGCACAGATCAAGCTCTCAGCTCAGGGAGGATTCAACTGCGAGTATTCTGAGGCTCAGAAGCTTTATCCCTATGGTGACGGTGTTATCAAGGTTACATCCGAGAGAATCGCTTATCTGACGCTCTCCGGCTCTGAAGTGTTCTCACAGACGATTTCATATCAGAATCCGCAGTGTGTTATTTTCGGAGACTTCGTAACCGTATTTGACCGTGACGGTTACAGCTTTACCGTTCTTGATAAGAATGGTGTATGGTACACCAAGCCTATGGCAGATCCCGTTAAGTCTGTTCAGATGTCTGAAGACGGCTTTATTGCCGTAATAAGTGGTAATGACGATACTTACGGTGAAGTTTCCATCTTCGATGAGAAGGGTAATGAGCTTGCGGTATGGACATCTTATAACTCAGGTTTTCCTATCTGCTGCGCATTTAATAAGGATTCATCGCTCCTTGCGGTATCTACGATCAATACGAGCGGTGCCGTTATCGTTCCTTATATCCGTGTGTTCTCCATTACAAATACCGATAAGGGATATGAAGTAGAAGATCACGCCGTTTATACGACTGATGACAGCGTTATCTTCGCATCCATCTGCTTTGTAGGAAATAAGCTTTGCTGCTTTACATCTAATGCTCTTTATGAAGTTAAGGACGATACGCTTACGCAGATGAATTTTGATTTCTCTGCAATCGGTTACGTTAAGAATGTCAGCGGCAATCTGTTCGTTACTTATTCTGATGGTATCAACCAGCTCAATAAGCTTGCGATTATCAATTCAAATGACAGCGTTATCTATAACTCTAATATCGGTTCCAACATCATCTGTGTTGCCCAGAACGACAGTTACTATGCTATCAGCGTAGACAGAAGAGTATTCATCTATAATACTTCAGGCATCATCATCGATGACTTCGCAGTAGACGAAGACATCATCAGAATGAACTTTATATCGGGCAATAAGCTCTGCGTAGTTTCAACAAGCGGCGTACATACGATCAATTAAGGATTCATTTATGGAGACCGAAGTTAAGCTGAGTTTTAAGGACAAAGAGAGCTTGTTTAAGTTTGCTAAGTCTGAGATGTTCAGGCAGCTTTGTGTTAACTGCGGTGATGTAGAACCTTTATTACTCGAGAACTCATATCTTGATAACAGCGATATGACTGTCAGCGGCCGCAGTGCCATGGTCAGGGTCAGACATTATTCAGGCAATGTTAAAGATGAATATGAGTTTACTGTCAAATGCGGCGGTAATTCTAATGAAGGTCTTCATCAGCGCTACGAATGGAATGTTAAAAGTGATTCCGGCATATTCTCAATATCAGAATTTAAGCTCAATGTAAAAGACTCTGGCGATCCTTCCGAATTATTAGATAAAGTGTTTGAAGGACTTCAGGATGATGATCTGAAGGTCATGTGCTGCAATTCATTTAATAGGACTGCATATGAGCTTAATTATGGTTCAAGTAAGATTGAAGCATGTTTTGACAGCGGCATCATCAGGGGAGCTGATCCGCTCAAGACAGAAGAAATATGTGAGTTGGAGTTAGAGCTTATTGAGGGTGATGTCAGTGACCTCAACAGGCTCTCAGAGATGATTATCAAAGAGGCTGACTGTCAGCCGTTGGATAAAACGAAGTTTAGGCGGACACTGGCATTAGCAATGGGATAATAGGTCATGAAGAGTAACGTGTACGAAGTAGTAATCATTGGCGGAGGAGCTGCGGGTATGTATTGTGCCGCAAGACTCGCGAGGACCCTTTATACGGGGAAGAAGATCCTCATTATTGAAGGCGGCGGCAGAGTAGGCCGCAAGCTCGCTCTTACGGGAAGCGGCAGATGCAATCTTACTAATACTGAGATCGATCCTGCAAAGTACAACACAGACGATTACCATAAGCTCACATCAAGTCTTACAAGGTACGGATGTACTGAGACTTTGGATTTTTATGAGAATGTTTTGGGTGTTGTATTAGAAGAAAAGGGTTCTCTCGTTTATCCATCTACATATAAGAGCTCTACGGTCGTTGATTCATTGAGATTCTATCTGTCTGATAACGATATCGAGACAGTATTTAAGGAACGAGTTACAGGTATCAGCAGAACCAGTCAGGTATTTGAGATCAAGACCGAGTCGGGCAGCAAGTATCTTGCCAAGAATGTTGTCATAGCAACAGGCGGCATTACTTATCCTGTTACAGGTTCAACAGGTGATGTAGTTAATATCCTTGAAGGTATCGCTGACAGTTCATTCTTTGTTCCGTTCAGACCTGCTCTTACGTCTTTGTCTTCGGATATACCCGGAATTAAAGGTTTAGCGGGAATCAGATGCAGAGGTGACGTTAAGATCATTGATTCTAACGGGCATATCAAGGCTCATTCGGAAGGAGAGATCCTGTTTACTAAGGAAGGCGGTATATCCGGAATCTGCGTAATGGATGTTTCCGACAGCGTTGTTCAGTTGATGGATGAAGGCGAGAAGGACATTAAGGCTGTCCTTAATCTTACAGGTAAAACGGCAGGCGAGATATTGCAGATGATCTATATCAGAAGACAGATGTATGCACACAGGAACTGTGCCGATGCATTGTCCGGTATGCTCTTAAGGGGAATTACCGAATTTGTATTTAAGAATATGGGGCTTAAGTGCGATAAGATGACCTTAAGAGAATTAGATGATAAGAAGATAGCCGAATTATCCAATCTCCTCTATGCGTTCCCTGTGCCGATCACTGGCTATGGCGCAGAAGATAAGGCTCAGGTCTCATCAGGCGGATTCAAGCTCTCCAAACTTGACGATAACATGATGGTCAAGGGCTGTCCCGGTCTCTATATAATCGGTGAATCCGTTAATGTTAACGGTATCTGCGGCGGTTACAACCTACAGTGGGCTTGGACATCTGCAGCACTTGCGGCGGAAGGTATATCTCAAAATGTTTGAGATAAAGGTTAAGCCGGAAGTAATAAGCGCAAAAGCCTCTAAGAAAACTCCTGATTCAGTGATAATTGTCAGAGAGATCAAAAAGTCTGGCAATAAAGCCATGAGAGCAGGCCTTAAGATGGTTGAATCAGGTTCTCATATAATCGATATAAAAAAGAAGTTCATCGATGCAAGGCACGGTAAAGTAACCATCAATTACAGGTTTGATTTCGTAACTCCAGAAGAGAAAGAAGCACGTGAAGCTGACTTGGCTTCAGCTGCTTTGCCTTATGTGGATGTTTTCGAAAACGAAGAATATAGAAGACCTGTTGTCGTAGGCACAGGTCCTGCAGGACTATTTGCTGCAATGATCCTGGCTAAATACGGGTTAAGACCGATAGTATTAGAACGCGGTCCCGAGATGAGCGAGAGAGTACGTGATACGGAACTCTTCAAAGAGGGTAAATCTGACATCAAACCGAATTCCAATATCCAGTTTGGAGAAGGCGGTGCAGGAACATTCTCTGACGGCAAGCTCTATTCCGGAATCAGTTCCGGACTTAAGGATTACGTTCTGTCCTCCATGATCGCTCACGGAGCGCCTGCTGACATCATTTACGATGCTCATCCCCATATCGGTACGGACAGGCTCAGAAACGTCGTTACGGGCATCAGAGAGGAAATCATATCTTTAGGCGGTGAAGTAAGATTCAACAATATGTTCCTGGGCTATAAAGCCGAGAACGGTGAACTCAAATCAATTACTGCTGAATGCGATACGGGAACTTATGAGATCCCGTGTGACAAACTGATTCTTGCGATTGGACACTCGAGCAGGGACACATTCAGAGCTCTTAACAGGCTTGGAATGGACATGCAGTCAAAGCCTTTCTCTGTCGGCGTCAGAATAGAACATCTCAGGTCTGATATCGATATGGCACAGTTCGGATTTGATTCAGATAAATCGCCTGATGTTACACCTGCTATCTATAAACTCTCTTGCGATACCAAGACAGGCAGAAAGCTTTATACCTTCTGTATGTGTCCCGGCGGCGAAGTAGTTGCGGCACAAAGCGATAATCGGAGCGTGTGCACTAACGGAATGAGTTATAGAGCCAGAGACTCAGTTAACTCAAATAGTGCCATTTTGGTTCCCGTTGACAGCAATGATTATGGTGACGGTGTTCTTGACGGCATTAAGTTCCAGGAAGAATTAGAGCATCTGGCATTTGTGGCAGGAGGGAAGACCGGCAAGGCTCCTGCTGTCAGGTACGGAGATCTCATGGATAACAAGGCTACAGAAGAGTTTGGTAAGGTTAAGCCTTCATATATGCCGGGAGTTAGCTCAAGCAGCCTTAATGAAGTATTCCCTGAAGTTATTCTGGAAACAATTAAGGACGGCGTAAGCGAGATGGGCAAGAAAATCAAGGGTTTTGACGATCCGGATTCAGTTCTTACGGCAGTAGAGGCCAGAAGTTCATCTCCCGTAAGGATCTTGAGAGATCCTGAGACGCTTCAGAGTACAACCGTTAAGGGCATTTTTCCCTGTGGTGAGGGCGCAGGATATGCCGGAGGCATTATGTCTTCTTGCATCGACGGAATAAAATGCGCCAATAAACTTGCCGTTTCTTTGCTCGATTGACCAAAAACACAATAATCAATGTTGTTTTATCGATATTAGCGTTAAAATCAAACCAGTATTGCAGGAGGTGTTTGTATATGAATCAGGAAAAGAATACAGCCGTTGTTACAGTTTTAGGCAGAGACAGAGTGGGAATAATCGCAGATGTCTCACGCCTTCTTGCAGATTATGGTATCAACATTAACGATATCTCACAGACAATCTTGGATGACATCTTTACCATGGTAATGATGGTCGACCTTAAGGATGTTGTTATTGAGGAATCCGATATTTCAGATAAGCTCAATGAATTAGGCAAGAAGCTTGGTGTCCAGATTACAATCCAGCACACAGGCCTTTTCAATGCCATGCACACAATCTGATCAACTGATTAAGAGGTTTATATGATTAACGATCGCGAAATAATTGAGACGATGCAGATGTTTAACGATCAGCATCTTGATATCCGTACGATTACCATGGGTATCTCGCTGATGGATTGTGCTGCACCGACTGTTGAAGAATCCTGCAACAGGATTTATGACAAGATATGCAAATATGCAGGAAAGCTCGTTGAGACAGGTGAACTTATCAGCAAGAAGTACGGTATTCCGATCATTCACAAGAGAATATCCGTTACTCCAATCTCAATTGTAGCTGCAGCCTGCGGTGCTAAGGATTACACTCCTTTTGCTCAGGCTCTTGATAAGGCTGCCAGAACCTGCGGTGTCAACTTCATCGGCGGATTCTCAGCTCTCGTTCAGAAGGGTTATACATATTCTGATAAGGTTCTTATCAATTCAATCCCCGAAGCGTTGTCATCAACCGAATATGTCTGTTCAAGCGTTAATGTAGCTTCTACGAGAACAGGTATCAATATGGATGCTGTCCGTGACATGGGTGTCATCATTAAGAAGACTGCTGAAGCTACTAAGGACAGCGGAGCACTTGGCTGTGCCAAGCTCGTTGTTTTCGCGAACGCTCCTGAAGATAATCCGTTCATGGCAGGAGCTTTCTTAGGTCCCGGCGAGCCTGAATGTGTTATAAATGTCGGTATCTCAGGCCCCGGCGTTGTTAAGCACGCGTTAGAAGGCGTTAAGGGCAAGGATTTGGGCGTAGTCGCAGAGACTATTAAGAAGTCAGCATTCAAGATTACAAGAGTAGGTGAGCTCGTTGCCAGAGAAGCATCCGAGAGACTTAACGTTCCGTTCGGAATCATCGACCTGTCCCTTGCTCCGACACCTGCAGTTGGTGACTCGGTAGCTAGGCTTCTTGAAGAATTCGGTCTTGAGACTTGCGGTACGTGGGGCACGACAGCTGCACTTGCAATGTTAAATGACGCAGTTAAGAAGGGCGGAATCATGGCTTCTTCTTACGTTGGAGGGCTTTCCGGTGCATTTATTCCTGTATCAGAAGACGAAGGCATGATTGCTGCAGCAGTATCAGGCTCCCTGAAGCTTGAGAAGCTTGAAGCAATGACATGCGTATGTTCAGTCGGCCTTGACATGATAGCAGTTCCGGGTGATACAACAGCTGAGACTATCTCAGGTATCATTGCTGATGAGATGGCCATCGGTACATTCAATAACAAGACCACAGCCGTAAGACTTATTCCTGTACCCGGCAAGACCGTTGGTGACAGCGTTGAGTTCGGCGGACTGCTTGGTACTGCACCTATCATGGACGTTAACCGCGCTTCTTGTGCTGACTTTATTCACAGAGGCGGTAGAATACCTGCACCTATTCATTCAATGCGCAACTGATTCTAATGAGCGAAAACAAATTAGAAAATACGAATAACGAATCTAATCTTGAACCTGTGGAGACTTCTGCTCCAGTAGCTAATGCTGCGCCGGTAGAGACTTCCGCACCTGTGGAGAAAAAGAAATCCAAGTTCAAGCGTGCATGGGAATATGTAACCGATTACAAGCGTACTACTGTTGCTCTGACTCTGCCGTCTGTAGCTTTTGATATCTGTTATTCAGGTTTCCTGCTTATAATGGTGGTCTTCTCCCGATCTTTGTGGGTGTTCATCATGGCAGTCTATTACTTTATGCTCTGCATGCTCAGAGTAAATGTCCTTTACAGAGCGGGCAGGGGAGCAGTATTCAAGAGCAAGAGATTCAGCGAGAGAAGGAATTACCGTACGTTCTGCAGGAATCTGATCCTTCTTGATATCCTCTTGGCTTATAACGTTTACCTCATAGCCAAGAATAATGTCGTTCACGACTATCCGGGTATCCTCGTATATGCATTCGGCCTTTATGTTTTATATAAGGTTCTGCTTGCTGTGATCAATATCTTTAAAGCTCACAAATCCAAATCTCTTACTGCTTTGGCATTAAGAAAGATCGGTATTGTCGATGCTATGGTATCTGTATTATCGCTTGAGTGGGCATTGTCACACAGAGATGAAGGCAATCTTTCTTTGTTTGCGATACAGATCGAGAAATATATCGGTATAGTAGTTGTTGCGATCATTTTCCTGATGGGAGCAATAGGTGCCATCAGAACAATAAAGATGCGAATAGACGAGAAGAAAGAAGGAAAAACATAAATGTGGTATGAAGAATCGGTGTTCTATCAGATATATCCTCTGGGATTCTGCGGAGCACCATTTGAGAATGACGGTAAGCCCGAATCCAGGATACTTAAGGTTCTTGACTGGATACCACACATGAAGAAACTCGGCATCAACGCCATATATTTCTCACCGGTATTTGAATCAGATACTCACGGTTACAACACAAGAGATTACGGTCTTATAGACACCAGACTCGGAACTAACGAAGATTTCAAAAAGGTTGTAAATGCGCTTCACAAGGAAGGAATCAGAGTTGTTCTGGATGGTGTTTTCAATCATGTGGGCAGAGGCTTCTGGGCATTTAGAGATGTGCAGGAAAAGCGTTGGGATTCACCTTATAAGGATTGGTTCCATCTCTCGTTCGACGGTAATTCAAACTATAACGACGGCTTCTGGTACGAAGGCTGGGAGGGCAATTACGACCTCGTAAAGTTAAATCTCAGGAATCCTGCTGTTATCGATCACATACTGGATAAGGTCAATTACTGGATCGATTATTTTGACATTGACGGTCTTCGTCTTGATGTTGCATATTGCCTTGATCACGAGTTCTTAAGAAGACTTCGTGAATTCACTGATTCTAAGAAAAACGATTTCTTCCTTTTAGGTGAGGTTCTTCACGGTGAATACGGCAGAATGCTTAACGAGATGCATCTGCATTCGCTTACCAATTATCAGTGCTATAAGGGAATATATTCTTCGTTCAATTCCTATAACATGTTCGAGATCATGCATTCTCTTATGAGGCTCTTCGGTCCTGAAGACTGGA
>Ga0265299_10006170_pt1 | contig 10976 bp, 9 predicted proteins | sample AusTroGonzalo_MG_4_FD_193485 | JGI IMG/M metagenome (GOLD analysis project Ga0265299, IMG submission 193485) | Bovine rumen microbial communities from tropical cattle in Woodstock, Queensland, Australia - Gonzalo_02 | ecosystem: Host-associated > Mammals > Digestive system > Stomach > Rumen ...
AGCGAAATCTGTCTGCATACGAATTACAGCAATTGTAATTTAGGCTGTGGCGCAGGACCTATGACGGGCATCACGTGGTTCTTCAGCCAAGTGGAGAAGGGCATCGTCATGGAAGACGACTGCTTGCCACATCCTGATTTCTTTGGGTATTGCGAGGAACTTTTGGGACGGTTTAAGGATGACGAGCAAGTACTTTTCGTCAATTCAACCTTATACCGTGACCGATGGAAATGCGATGCCTCATACGATTTCTCCCGTTATATGGTTACAGGTGCTTGGGCAGGCTGGCGTAGGACTTGGCAAGGGTTTGACTTGGATTTGAAGACTTTGGATGCCAAGGCTTTTCGCAAGCATGTTTTACGACTGACTGACAATAGGGCAGAGGCCAACTGGTGGTTTTCCATCGTCAAGGAAATCCAACACGACGAGTGCAAAAAGTCATATTGGGACTATCAGATGCAAATCCACCTGTTTGATTGCAGCGCAATGACCATTCATCCTCAACGCAATTTGGTGAGCAATATCGGTTTTGACAATGAAGGGACGCACACATTAAGCAATTATGATAACCGTGGCAATCGAAAGGTGTTCCCGATTTTGCCTTTGACGCATCCTGTGGAGCAAATTGTTGACAAAAAGCGTGATGCCTATTGTTGGGCCAAGGCTAGAAGCCAAAGCTGGCTGAAAGACGAGATAGATTATTTATATCAAAGACTTCTTTGGTCGGATGGCTTCGGCCATAAAATACTGATTTTTTACAAAAGGCTGCGAGGAAAGGAAGTTAACTCAAGAAAGCTATGACAACATGGTCAAATAATTATACAACCTTATTCAATAAGTCATACTTGGCAAAAGGTTTGATGCTTTGCCAGTCTTTGGAGAGGGTAGATGAGAACTTTAGGCTTTACTTGTTCGCATTTGATGATGAGACTGAACAGGCAGCACAAAGAATGGCATTTAAACATGTCACGGTGATACCTCTTTGGCAATTGGAAGATTATTGTCCTGATTTGTTGAAGGATAAGGGAAACAAAAACATGGGTGAGTATTGTTGGACATGCAAAGGGCCTTCGATGCAATATTGTTTGGACAAATACAAACTTGATTCAATTTGTTATCTTGATTCCGACTTGTTCTTTTTTGAAACTCCCAGGATGCTTTTAGAAGAGTCATGTTCTGCTGATGTGATTTTAACTTTGCATAATTTTTATAAAATTGATTATTTGGGAGAAAGTAATGGGTTTCATTGCGCCCAGTTTATGGCATTTAAAAACAATGAAAACGGAAGAAAGGTACTTGATTGGTGGACTGGTCTCTGCTTGGAATGGTGCTATGGTCGACACGAGGAGGGAAAGTTCGGAGACCAGAAGTATCTTGACACATTTGCAGACCATTGGGAGGGTATTCATGACATCGAACAAGCTGGTTGCTGTGGCCCTTGGAACATAAAGCGATATCAAATAATCAAAGAGGGAGGAAACATCTTGATTGAGGAGGATGGAGTTAGGAATCCCTTGGTTTTCTATCATTTTCATTTTCTTCGGAATATCAGATATGCTCTTTATGAGGAAATGATCTTGGGTCCCTATGAATATTCAAAGCCCATTCGTAAGGTTATTTACGCACCGTACATCAAAGAGTTGACGGAAACAGAAAAACGAATTCGTGAATGGTTTCCTTCTATTGATGCCTTGGGGTCGGAATATCGAGAAGTTTCGACTCTTCGTCAGTTATATCATCTGTTGAAATCTTTCTTGAAAAAGGATGTTGTGATATGGAAAAGGAAGTGAAAACGATTCTTCTTTTAGGCGGATTCGGTTTTATTGGAACCAATCTGATAAAATATATCGAAAACAATGATTTGCCCTATAAGGTTATTGTTTTTGACAAATTCGAAAGACATCCGTGTGGCGTGGAATCGAATGTGATTGAGAGGATTTACTCTGGAGATTTTATGGATTGTTTTGTGATGGAGAAGGTCTTTGAGGAGAATCATATTGACAATGTATTTCATTGTTTATCGAGCACGGTTCCTTCAAGAGCATTCAATGCCAAGTATGACATTGAATCCAATCTTGTACCCACCGTTGGTGTCCTCGACTTAATGGTTAAGCATGGGGTGAAGAAGATTCTGTTCGTTTCCTCGGGTGGGGCTGTTTATGGAGGGAATGAGCTGAAGCCTCATAAGGAAGATGACGGGTTGTTTCCAATAAGCCCGTACGGCATTACCAAAATAGCGATAGAAAAATATTTGTTTTCGTATGCGACATTATACGGAATGGAACCATTGGTGCTGAGGCTCTCGAACCCATACGGGAAATATCACTTCTCCACAACGCAAGGGATTGTGAATGTGGCATTAAGAGCCGCTTTGCATCGTCGCCCCTTTGTCGTATGGGGGGATGGAACCGCAAGAAAGGATTACATTTTTATTGACGATTTTTGTAAAATTGTATTCTCGCTGATCCAATTAAATGTACACTCAAAGGTTTTTAATGTTGCTTCTGGCGAGCTATTGGATGTAAATACGATTTTGAACAGGATTAAAGAGTTGGTGCCTACATTTCGGTGGGATTATTCTGATCCTGCTAAATTGGATATACCGAGTTTTGAATTAGATACCACTAGACTTCAGAATGTTATTGGAGAGCAAACGTTTGTCAGTTTTGAAGAAGGATTGGGAATGTTGTATAATTGGCAAGTAGAGAATATCTGATGATCACGGTGAAGAGGATACATCGTCTTATGAGAATAATGGTGATTCGGGAAATGAAGTAATGCAAGAAAACTAAAACCTTATTTTGGAATGAAACTCTCCGTCATCACTATCAATCGCAATAACACTACTGGTCTCGAAAAGACCATGCAAAGTGTGGCGTCTCAGACTTTCAAGGAGTTTGAGTATATCGTTATTGATGGCGCTTCTACTGACGGTAGTGTGGAGGTGATAAAAAGACTCGCCCCCCAATTCGCCCATCTGAAATGGGTCTCGGAGCCCGATAAGGGTATCTATAATGCCATGAATAAAGGCTTACGCATGGCTACGGGCGAGTATATACAAATCCTTAATTCGGCCGATTGTTTGGCTGCAAATGATGTTACAGAGCAGATGCTTGCGGCTCTTGAAGATGCAGGTCATCCTAACATCCTTTATGGCAATATGATAAAGTGCTATTCTGATGGTCGTAATGTGGTCGACAAGAGCTTCGCGGGACAAGAAATAACCATGCTGGGTTTGTATACGGGTACATTAAATCATGATCCGGCATACATCCGTCGTGACCTGTTTGAAAAATATGGCTATTACGATGAAAACCTAAAGATTGTCTCCGACTGGAAATGGTATTTGCAAGCCATTATCTTGGGTGGTGAGAAACCACAATATGTGGATTTGGATGTTACATTGTTCGATATGACGGGTATCAGTGAGACAAACAAGGAACTCGACAAAACGGAACGTAAAACGGTACTGGAACAATTATTCCCTAAAACCATATTGGACGATTATGAATGTTTTGCTTTCCCGATTGAACAAATCAAACGCTTGCAGCGGCATCCTTGGGCCTACAAGATAATGTGGTTTTTGGAACGATGCCTCTTCAAGTTAGAGAAAGCTAAAAGGAAGAAAAACTTAGTTTCAAAGTACGAATGAAGTTTTCGGTCATCATACCATTGTATAATAAAGCTCCGTATGTGGCAAAAGCCATAGGTAGCGTGCTGTCCCAAACTTTTGGCGATCATGAGTTGATTATTATGGATGACGGTAGCATGGATGGCTCGTTTGACATCGCACTGAAAGCTATAGAAAGTCATGGACATTGTCATCTGTATCGGCAACAAAACAAGGGGGTGAGTGTAGCGCGTAATAATGCCGTGGCACTTTCGCAAGGGGAATATCTTTGTTTTCTTGATGCTGATGATTGGTGGGAACCATTATTTCTTGAAGAGATGTCGAAACTGATAGAAGAGTATCCTGATGCTGGTATTTATGGCACCAATTATACTATCGTTAATGAAACCAAGCGTAAAACCCGAGTAGCCAACGTTGGCGTGGAACAAGGCTTTGAAAAAGGTTATATCGACTATTGTAAAGTATATGCCAAGACCTTAGCAATGCCTTTGTGGACAGGAGCGGTTTGTATGCCAAGAAGGGTTTTTGATGAGATGGGAGGTTTCCCACAAGGTATAAATCTGGGAGAGGATTTCATGCTATGGATACGTGTCGCATTAAAATACAAAGTGGCTTTTTTGAACAAGCCATTGTCATATTACAACCAAGATGTGGACTCGGCAAATAGAGGGGTTGGAAGGTTACACAATCCACAGCATCATATACTTTGGAATTTGGATTTTCTGTCTGAATATGAGAAAACCAATCAGGATTGCAAACAATTGATTGACAATCTTCGTACTTATGGGTTGTTGCCTTATTATCTTTCAAAGGAATATCATGATACGGCAAAAGAAGAGTTGGCAAAAGTGGATTGGGGAAGGCAATCTGATAAAATGAGAAAACAATATGAACGGTCATTGTTTTCTCTACGGTCAGAATACAGGATTAGGCAATTGTGCTCTTGGGGGAAACAATGGTTGTTTAGAGTCTTGAAATAAATTGAAACCGTCCATGGCTTGTATTGTTCAGATAGGCTCCTTCCCTTTGTCCTCATGCCGTATTCAAGGCGGTGTGGAGGCTTCTGTCTTTGGCTTGGCGAAGGCGCAAAGTGTAACATACGAGGTGCATGTTTTTGACGTTCCTCGTATTGGCGGTAGCCATGTTGTTGAAAACATGGATGGTGTTGTTGTCCATAGGTTTTGTAATCAGGGTGGAAGGCAATTTGCCGCTGGGCGACAAACCGTTGAGATGGCCAAGGAGATACAGGCTTTGCACCCGGAAGTTTGTCATATCCATGGGACAAGCTTGTTTGCGTGGTTGATGTACCGTGAACTTAAAAGAATGAAATTGCATGTTATTGTTACGGTACACGGATTGGTTCGGATTGAGAAGTTTAATGCGTTAAGAAAAGGCATTTCAGCAAAAAAAATATTTCAGTATTTGTATCAAGGATGGGTGGAAAAGCGTTTTCTGTCGCATTTGCCGGCGGCTATTGTTGACACGGAATATGTAAAAAGTCGCGTGAACCAATATCCTATTCGGAGGAAACCTGTAATGCATGTGATTCCTCAGGGGATAGACGAGACTTTCTTTTCGGTGAAGTGCTCGAAAGATTCACGGATGATATTGTCAGTTGGTGCAATTGGTGAACGGAAAGGCCATCTGTTCACATTGAAAGCTTTTGAGTTGGCAAAGGATAAAGGAATGAATGCGCAGCTTGTGATTGTTGGTACGATAGCTGATAAGCATTATTTGGAACGACTTCAAAATGCTATTGCCCAATCGAAGTATAAGATTCAAATGTCATTATATACCGATATTACTGACGAAGCATTGAAAAAATTGTACGAAAAAGCACAATTGATCGTTTTGCACAGTGAGGAAGAAAGCCAGGGTATCGTGTTTGCTGAGGCTATGGCAACAGGCTTGCCTATTGTGGCAACTCAAGTTGGAGGAATTCCTTGGGTTGTTGAAAATGGAAGAAATGGCTTGCTGTCTGATTATGGAGATGTTGAAGCTTTTGCTGAAAATATCCAGCAATTGATGTCAGATACATCATTGTGGCAATCGATGTCGGATGCTTCTTCAGAAACGGCAAAGGTTTATCATTGGCATATTATAAGTAATAGAATTATCGAATTGTATCGCTTGATTCGTTGAAAAAAGAAATAAAACATGTTGACTTATTTTCCAAGGTATTTTTCAGTTAGAGCCATTATCTGTTATTTGGTTACTTTGGCATTGGTTAGTGCTTTGTTCATGAGTTATGTAATGCCATTGCAATTCATGTTGCTCGGTCTTGTACCTGTGATTATGTTTTTTAATTATTCCAACACATTAACTATAAGTTGGCAGAGAATCAAGCCGGCTACATTTACAAAAAAGCTGTTTGCTACGGCAGTGGTCATTCGCGTTGTGTATGTGATTTTTATTTATTTCTATTATATTGAAATGACGGGCCTTCCTCACATGTATTATCCTGGAGATGAACTTTTCTATGAGGAAGTAGGTGCCCAACTTAGGGAAATAGGTTTTTCTCAGTTTAGACAGTTGTTAAAAGATTGGCATGTCTCATTTTCCGATTCAGGATATTGTTGGTGGTTAGGTATTGAGAATGCAATTTTAGGTACCCATCCTTTGCCTTATAGAATTGTAAAATGTATTTTGGATGCATTCTCCTGTGTTTTGATATACAATTTGGCCAAGCGTAATTTTGGAGAGGCTACGGGGCGCATGGCTGGTATTTTTTGTATGTTGATTCCGAATCTGTGGCACTATTGTGGCTTGACTTTGAAAGAAACGGAAATGGTTTTTCTGACCATCGTGTTTACCGAACGAGCTGACTTTGCTTTGCGTTCCAAGAAAATCACAATCAGTGGTTTGGCATTACCTGCTTTAATAATTTTGGTTATGTTTACTTTCAGGACGGCATTAGGTGCGGTATTGGTGGCAGCTTTGGTTGCAGCACTTATTCTTACCTCGGGGCGGCAACTGGAATTATGGAAAAAAATCCTGCTTTCTTCAGTTTTTGCAGTATGGATGATGATGACAGTCGGTGTGGAAATAATTCAGGAAACACAGGAACTTTGGAGTGGTCGAACAGATAACCAGAGTGTTGGTTATCAATGGCGTGCAGAAACCAATAGTTTTGCTCAATATGCTTCGGCATCTGTTTTTGCTCCTTTGATTTTCACCATACCTTTTTCTTCAATGGTGGCAACCCCAGGACAAGAAAACCAGATGATGTTGAATGGAGCCAATTTCATCAAGAATATCATGTCGGGACTCACTATCCTTGCCATGTTCCTGCTCTTGGTCAGGGGGGATTGGCGAAAACATGTCTTGCCCGTTGCAGTAATGATGGGCTATTTGGTGGTGTTGGTTTTTAGTAATTTTGCCCACTCTGAGCGATTCCATCTTCCTGTTATACCTTTGGAGTTTATGTTTGCTGCATACGGTGTTTCCAAGCTGACCAACAAACATAAACGATGGTACGTGATTTGGCTGACGGGAATTAGTGTCGCCAATATTGCTTGGGCATGGATTAAACTGAAAGGAAGAGGACTGGCATGAAAGTTCTTATCATTGCTTCACACAACAAAGGCTACTTTATGCCTTTCATCGTCGAGCAGGCTGAAGCCCTTAAAAAGTTGGGGTGTGAGGTCGCTTTTTTGGGCTTGCAGGGCAAGGGGATTCGAGGATATTTGAAGAATTTGCCTTTGCTGAAAAAGGAAATCCGGCGCTTTCGGCCTGATATTATCCACGCACATTACGGATTGTCGGGTCTCTTCGCCAATCTGCAAAGACGTGTCCCAGTGGTGACTACATACCATGGTTCCGACATCAATGAGAAAAACGTGCTGCCTTTTTCGAAATTGGCGATGCGCTTTTCGGCATGGAATATATTTGTCTCAAAAAGAACATTGGAAATCGCCAGACCAAAGAAAAAGTATTCGCTGCTTCCATGTGGAATCGATTTTTCGAACCTGCAATTCACTGCAAAAGCAGAGGCCAAACGCCAAATGCAATTGAATCTGAACAAACGATATGTTCTTTTCGCCGGTGCATTCGACAATGATGTGAAAGATGTAGCATTGGCAAAAGAGTGCATACGATTACTGAAGGATGAAAATGTGGAGTTGTTGGAGTTGAAGGGCTATACACGTGATGAAGTGACTCTTTTGATGTGTGCTGTAGAAGCCTTGCTTATGACTTCTGTTTCTGAAGGATCGCCGCAGGTAATCAAAGAAGCCATGGCTTGCGGATGCCCTATCGTGAGCGTGGATGTAGGTGATGTCGGGGAACGAATTGCGGGAATTGGAGGTTGTTTTGTGGCTGAAGCAAGAGACCCGGAAGAACTGGCAGGCTTGTTGCAAAAGTCCATGGCTTATGAAGGCAAAACCACAGGACATGACAAAATTATCGCCGATGGGTTGGGTAATCAGTTGGTGGCGAAGAGATTGATGGAAATATATAAAAAGATATGCATAGAATAAAAATAGTTGAAATTCAAGAGATTGAATTGGACTCTTGGGATGGCTTGTTGAAGTCCTCTCCCGTGGCCACTTGGTTTCAAACGCCTGAAGCCTATCGGTTTTTCAACAGCCTTTCATTCGTGGAGGCTTTTGCGCTTGGTGTCAAAAATGATGGCATTTTGAAGGGTGTTGTGGTAGGATATGTCCAACAAGATGGTGGACGGTTGAAGCAGTTCTTGTCTCGCCGTGCCATCATCACCGGAGGGCCTCTATTTGCCGAAGACATTACTGACGAGGAAGTGAAGACCTTGCTCGACGCATTACAAATGCGGCTGAAACGAAAGGCCATCTATATCGAGACGCGCAATTTCAACGACTACAACCGTTGGCGTACGGCGTTTGACGAATGTGGGTTCAGATATGAGCAACATTATGACGTGATTGTCGATACTTCTTCTATTGATGAGGTATATGGCAGGTTGGATAGAAACAGGAAAAGAAACATCAAAAAGGCTATCGAAAACGGAATAGTGATAGACAAAAATCCTAGCGAAACAGATATTAAGGTTTTTTACTCATTGTTGGACGAATTGTACAGAACCAAAGTAAAAACTCCCTTGTTTCCATACGAGTTTTTTGAAAAACTGAGAGCGTTACCTGCCTCACTTTTTTGTATTGCAAAGGATTTGGAAGGCAAAGTTATTGGTGGTTTGGTGTGTGTGGCACAAACAGGCAATGCCGTTTATGCTTGGTTCGCTTGTGGCGACGATACTCAATATAAAAAGCTCTCACCTTCGGTGATGGCCAATTATGCTGGAATTTGCCATGCAGCGGAAAATGGCTTTGCCAAATTTGATTTCATGGGAGCTGGCAAGCCCAATGACAGCGGTTATGGCGTGCGAGACTTCAAGATGAAATTTGGTGGAGAATTGAAGGAACTGGGGCGTTACATCCACGTTTGCAATCCATTGCTTTACAATATGGGCAGGTTGGCTGTAATAATCATGAAAAAATTATGAATATTCTCTGACATCAATCATCCGGCGCATGTGCATCTGTTGCGGAATGTATATAAAATGCTCGTTGAACGAGGCCATAAGATTATAGTCGTCGTCAAGGAGATTCCATCAGCGATGCAACTTCTGGATTTATATGGTATTCCATACGTTAACATCGGCAAAAAAAACGACAACCTTGGCAAGAAAGGCTTCGATCAATTGGTTTACGACCGCAGAATGCTCAAGATTGTTAGGCAAAATCATATTAACATTGGTCTCGGCTCTTCCATCAATATTCCGCATGTTAGCATGTTGAGCCGCATGAAGAGCATCATTCTTGACGATGACGACGATAAGGTAGAACCGTTGTTTGTTGAGTTCGGACATCCGTTTGCGGATACAATTCTGAGCCCTGTCGACACACTTAGGAAATCGAAGAAAACGCTTTATGTCAATTCTTATCACGAGCTGTCGTATTTGCATCCTAACCGGTTTAAACCGGATCCAAGCGTTTTGCAGGAAGCAGGTATTGAAAAGGGGGAGCCTTATTTTATTCTCAGGTTCAATGCTTTCAAAGCCCATCATGATGTGGGTGTGGTTGGTTTGACTATTGAGAACAAACGCCGTCTTGTGAACAATCTTAGTTTGAGAGGCAAAGTGTTTATCACCACCGAGCGTGATATGGATGATGAATTCAAGCCATACCAATTGATGGTGTCGCCGGAGAAAGCACATTCATTGATGTATTATGCCACGATGTTGGTCGGCGATAGTCAAACAATGACATCCGAGGCAGCTGTTTTGGGTACCCCCGCCATCCGTTGTAACACGTTTGTCGGAAGAATTCATTATTTGGAGGAAGAAGAACACAAATATGGATTGACGTATGGTTTCCGCCCTGACGAAGCAGAGAAGATGTTTGAAAAGATTGATGAGCTTCTTGCCATGCCCAACCTGAAAGCGGAATGGCAGATCCGCCGCCAGAAGATGCTTTCGGAAAAGATAGACTATTCCCGGTTTCTTACGTGGTTCGTTGAAAGCTATCCCGAAAGCAGAAAGATTATGAAGGATGATCCCGATTACCAATGGAGATTTAAATAAAAAAGGTTATTTTGTGATAGTTGAATCTATAATGGCTATATTTCGGAAATAATATGTATTTTTGCGCGAAAATTTAATCAAGTCTAACAGTTGAATTTATGTATAAAAGAAAGTTGTATTTGTATGTTTCGCTTATTGCGATGGTTCTTGCGATGAGTTCTTGTGTTACTTCCAAGAGTGTCAGGTATTTACAGGATATGCCGAAAGAAGGTTTGCCTTTGAATGAAGCATTGGAAGCAACAATTTGTCCTTACGATGAATTGAGAATTCGTGTTTATAGTGACGGTGGTGATGAGGATGAGTTAGTAAAACCGTTTAATATTATGGGAAGCATTAGTAATAATGCGAATGTTGGCTATGGCTATCTTGTGGATGTGAATGGTAATATTCAATTTCCAGTCTTGGGCGAGCTTCATGTTGAAGGTCTTACTCGTTTGCAATTGCAGGATGCCATCCGTACACGTCTTCAAAATGAAGGGTATGTGAACAAACCTTTGGTGTTGGTGCGCTTCATGAATTTTAAAGTGTTTTTCTTAAGTAGTACTGGAGGTAGGGTGATTAATATTTCGAACGAAAGATGCACTTTCCTTGAAGCTTTGGCTATGGCGGGCGGATTGGATTTGTATACTCGTCGCGACAGAATTGGAGTGATGCGTGAGGTGAACGGAAGACGAGTTGTCCATTATTTGGATCCTCGATCAACTGCCATTTTTGACGATGATTTCTTTTTGCTACAGCAAAATGACATTATCTTTACAGAAATCAATGCTCGCCGGTATGTTACGGAAG
>Ga0265299_10006171_pt1 | contig 10975 bp, 11 predicted proteins | sample AusTroGonzalo_MG_4_FD_193485 | JGI IMG/M metagenome (GOLD analysis project Ga0265299, IMG submission 193485) | Bovine rumen microbial communities from tropical cattle in Woodstock, Queensland, Australia - Gonzalo_02 | ecosystem: Host-associated > Mammals > Digestive system > Stomach > Rumen ...
TAGTTTATTTAAAAGGGTTTTGAGCACTAATTTGTTAAAAAAATAATAGAAAATGGGCCTTGGAAACATTTCGGATAGCATTAAATACAAATAAGCGGAATAATGTTATAGCTTTATCGGGAAAATTTGTACCTTTGCCCCGGAAAAATGGAAATGAATATGAAATACGGAGTAATCGGCACTGGTGCCATAGGAGGATATTACGGTGCGAAACTGGCTCATGGAGGGCAGGAGGTGCACTTCTTGCTGCATCGCGACTATGAATATGTTAAGCAGAACGGACTGCAGGTTGACTCGTGCGACGGATCGTTCCATCTGGACAACGTGAACGTGTATCAGCACTCGGCCGACATGCCTAAGTGCGACGTGGTGCTGGTAGGCCTGAAATCGGTGAACAACGGCATGCTGAAGGAACTGCTGCCTCCATTGGTGGGGCCCGGCACGCTGGTGGTGCTGATACAGAACGGCATAGGTGTGGAGGACGACGTGCAGAAGATGTTTCCTGGGGTGCAGCTTGCTGCTGGTCTGGCGTTTATCTGTTCGGCAAAGACTGAGCCGGGAGTGGTGAGTCATCAGTGCTACGGCAGCATAAACCTTGCCAACTACTCATGTAGCGACGAGGCTAAGATGCAGGCGGTGGTGGATGAGTTCCGCGCAGCTGGCATTGAGACTGGTCTGGTAGAGTATAACGAGGCGCGATGGAAAAAGGCGGTATGGAACATGCCGTTTAATGGTATGACGGTGGCACTGCACACGCAGACCGACAAACTGCTGAAGAACCCTTCTACACGAAAGCTGATACGCGAGCAGATGATGGAGGTGGTAGGTGCTGCGCAGCATCTGGGCGTGAAGAACCTTGACGAGGCGTTTGTTGAGAAGATGATAACTATGACGGACGAGATGACGCCTTACTCGCCATCGATGAGACTGGATTACGACTTCCATCGCAAGATGGAGATTTATTATCTCTACACACGTCCGCTTGAGATAGCCCGCGAGGCAGGATTCCCTATGCGCAAGCTTGAGATGCTGGAGGCTGAGTTACGTTTCCTAGAGGCCGAGAATCTATAAAGACAAAAAGAGATAAGCATTTGCGCTTATCTCTTTTTCTTTTTCAGAAGTTGTAATAAACACTGAAGGAGAGATCATTACCATCTATATCGGCTGTGAAAGTGTTTGTGGCTATTGCGCCTTCAAAATCTGATTTCTGAGTGCGGTAACCAAGGAATCCTACTTGGGCCACAAGACTGATTTTATCGTTCACTGTAAAGCTGATACCTGGACGCAGACCAATATTCCAGGCGTTTGTATCATATGACCCTTTGATGTCGCGGTGTACATACTCAGCACCTCCATCAACAAACAAACCAACTTTATCCAGTTTTGCAAAGGTATAACGTGCATATGGATTAAAGTTATATTGCGTTAGTTTCAGTTCCGATTCCATACCACTTACTTCTGTAGAATTCTTAGAATTGGCATAACCTAGAGACAAACCTATGGCCCAGCGATCGTTAATACGATATCCTGCCTCGGGCATAAGTCTAAAGATAGTCGACTTGTTTAAAGCTTCAGTTGTTCGGGTGAAACCGATTCCACCACCCACATAAACCTGTGCATCGATTGTTGTAGCCATGCATAGGGCCACCATAATAAATAATAGCTTTTTCATACTTTTAATTTTAATGATTGTTAGTTTTCCACCTTATATCCTTTTACAACGATTGGTGGGCAGGCAGGGAGTTTTCTCATCTTACCCTTTACGGCGTTGCGAGCGTAGCTGCTTTTAAAGTTGGCTGGGAAGAACACTCCACCATTACCTTTATAGTCAACCACACTCACACTGATACAATATTTCTTTTTACCCTTAAGCACTATATGCTCGTCAGGACTTACGCTAAATTTCTTGCCATTATCTGCGGGTGATATATGCTTGTATATTGGCTTGTTCATAATGTTTATAAACTTCTTGCCCTGCAGCTCGTAGACATTAAAACTAAGCACACACTCATCATATTTACACTTGGCTATAGACAGCAACAGTTCACTCAGCACATAGTCCTTACTGTTCTTGAATATCGGCCCCCACTCCGTACCGCCATCCTGACTGCCTACAAAACCAACTGTACTAACTTTTACCAGCGAACGGCCCGATAGCGTTTTCGACTTGTTTTTCTTGCCAATCACCACCTCTGCCAGTTCTACGGTTTTATCCTTTAGTACAACCTTAAGATCGTTCCCTTTGCTGTATGTGTTATAAGGCACGATAGCGTCCAGATACGACACATGTGTGAACGATAAGTCCTTTGTTCGTCCCGCAGGTATAGTGAGCGTAAAGTGCCCCTTCACGTCGGATATCACACCCACACTATCCTCATCAAAGCCTATGCTTACATATTCTACGGCCTCGCCGCGTTCGTTTACTACGTTGCCTTTTACTACAGTCTGAGCACTCGCTGTAATCATCAACTGCATTAATACAGTTAAGAGTATGGTTTTCTTCATTTTATAATCCTCTAATTACTCACCGTTTTTCAGTTTCTTTGTGATATGTTTTGATAGTTTCAGGTTTAATTGGTTGTAAACCTGTTCATCATTCACTACTTCTATCTTCATAAGATATTTATCATCCTTTTTATCTACATACGTCCACCCACGTTTCGACATGTAATTAAGCAAGTCGGCATCATTCTTAAACTTCAGTTTCTTCCCATCATCATCCATCAGTGTAGCCCAATTACGATAACCAGGATAACTTATCTCGCCATCCCATCCTAGCACTCGCACATAACAAAAGTAGTCGTATGGCTTAGCCGATCCGTTCACTCGTTGCGCACTTACCGATAAAGTGCAACAAAACATTAAGCATAATAATAATTGTTTCATACTCTTGATAATTTAGAATTTTAAATAACCGCTGCAAAGATAACATAATTAAAGAAAACAACAAAAAAGAAAATCCCTATTATTCATTGGGGATTTTCCTATAACTGTTTTATTTCGTGGTGAATAATCCCCCAAAAAATAAAAGAGATAAGCGCAAATGCTTATCTCTTTTTTGCTGGTATTAATATGCTGACAAAGGATATGAACAGCATAAAAAGAATCACAAGGAATACTGCACATTGGACTATCGCTGATATTACAGCCATTGCCAACTCACTTATCTTTTCCATCTTTGTTGAAGTCTTGTGGTGAACCAAACAAGAAGTCTCTTACGCGTCTCTGTGAGGCAAACTGGGTCTTTATCTCCTGATATCCTTCCATCTGCTTTTCAGACAGAATTTTGCTTATTGCCTTGTCGTACTTCTTCTGTTTCTTGTCGTAGTCATAGCTGTTTTCTGAAGCTGGTCCTCCTGGCATTCTGCCCATTCTTGGGCCTCCTCCCATACCTCCAGGCATGCCTCCACCGAAGCCGCCTCCATGACCGCCACCAAAACCACCAGGTCCACCAGGCATTCCGCCACTAGGAGGTCCTGAGGGTCGTTCACCCATGTTGGGGCGTCCTTTGCTGGGAGCCTCGCGTTGCTCACCCTCAATAAGTGTTTTGTACTTCTTATTGAGTTTGGTCACCTTCTTCTGCTGCTTTTCATCTAGCTGAAGATCCTTGACCATCATTTTAGTAACCTGCTCATAGGTCACCTGTTTTCGTTTATGCATTGGCTCCTGAGCCATCAGGCTTCCTGAAATCAGGAACATACATATTACTAATAATTGTTTCTTTCGCATCTTATTTATTTGTTTAATCCGATGCAAAAGTAAAGTTTCTATTCCTTCTAAAGAAAAATTTTCAGCTAACAGGCTGATTTATTCAGTAAAGCAATAGATGTTATAGGAAAATCCCCAATGAATAATAGGGATTTTCTTTTTTGTTGTTTTCTTTAATTATGTTATCTTTGCAGCAGTTATTTAAAATTCTAAATTATCAAGAGTATGAAACAGAAAGCATTTTTACTGAAGTCACTTATGGTGATAGGATTATTAGGATGTACTGTATCGGTATATGCACAATCGTATGAAGTCGACCGTGGCAGAGTGTTTTTTGAGCGCAAGCCAATCCCTTATGCCGATGCTCGTACGTTTGTAGATTTAGGTTGCGGTTATGCAAAGGACTGCGAAAATGTATATCTCGACGGTCGAGTGCTGGAGTATGTCGATCCTGCTACTTTCCGTCTTAAGAGTCATTCTAAGTCGCATTATCGTGAACCAATGGAACACCGCGATTACGACAGACGACATGAAGGTTATTACAAATCAGACTTTAATGTTTACTATGATGGTAAAAAGATAGACGCAACTGCAGCTACATTCAAGGAAATAGGCGAAGGTTATGCAAAGGATTCTTTCAGCGTATTCTATCATGGTAGAAAGATTGATGCTTCAGCAGGTTCCTTTAAGTTATTAGAAGGTGGTTACGCCAAGGATGCATTCACCGTGTTCTATTTTGGAAAGAAAGTAGACGGAGCCTCTGCCGGCACATTTAAATATACTGGCGATGGCTATGCCAAAGATGCATTTAATGATTACTATCGAGGACGAAAACTTGAATAAAAAACAAAAAAGAGATAAGCTTTTCGGCTTATCTCTTTTGCTTTTCGTACACCCGCAGAGTGTCGAACCCTTTTTGTTCATATTAGTTTGGTTCTATTTGAATAATTCAGAGTGGGAGCCAAGTCTTACAAGTTCAATGGTGTCGGTCTCTTCGTCAATCCATATCAGAAGGAAGTCGCCTTCTATGTGACATTCCATACAGCCTTTATATTCGCCGAGTAGCATATGTGGTTTATACTCTGCGGGAATAGGCAGCTCGTTCATCAGCATTTTCAGCACTTCTTTTAGTGCTTCAACCTTCTTTGGATTGTTTCTGTATTTCTTGTAGTCCTTCTTATACTGGGTTGTAGGTTGTAGTTTTTTCATTTATCCGAATCTAAATCCTTAAAGAGTTCATCAATATCATCATAAACCTTATTGGGGTTCTTACCTGACTTTGCCTCCTTGATGGCGGCTTTAGTCACCTCGTTAGGTTCATCAAATACAATACCGAGCAGTACACTCTCAACATAGTTGTTGAGTGTCCTGTTCTCTCGTGCAGCATTTCGCTTTAATCCCTCTAAGAGGTCAGCCCTTAGTCTGAACGAGGCGGGCTTTCTAATCGTCGTTGTTGCCATACTTTGTAATTCAATTGTAATACATCTGGGTGCAAAGATAAGACAATAATTTGAAACATCCAAGGATTTTTGATTATTTTACTGATATAAAACAAAAAAAGAGATAAGCTTTTCGGCTTATCTCTTTTGCTTTTCGTACACCCGCAGAGGCTCGAACTCTGGACACCCTGATTAAGAGTCAGGTGCTCTACCAACTGAGCTACGGGTGCATCGTTTTGTTTTGCGGGTGCAAAGGTATAGCTTTTATTTGGTTCTGCCAAATTTTTATTGTAGTTTTTTCACTCTAAACGCATATTTTTCTGAGATTCTTACAATGTGCTTGATTAATATCAAGTGAAAGCATCAAAAATATGCGTTTTTTCTTGCATTATTATCAGAAAGTGATTACCTTTGCACCATGATTAAAGAATACCAGATAAGAGTGAGCCCGGAAGTGGCAGCGCAGGAAGACAGACTGAAGGCCTACCTGGCTGATGAGGACGGGCTGGACGCAAGGACCATCAATGGCGTGAGAATACTGAAGCGCAGCATTGATGCACGACAGCGACAGATATTTGTGAACCTTAAGGTACGCGCATACGTAAACGAAATGCCTGCCGATGATGTATATCAGCATACGGAGTATCCTAATGTAGAGGGTAAGCCGCAGGTGATTGTGGTGGGTGCGGGTCCTGGTGGACTGTTTGCTGCTCTGCGCCTTATAGAACTTGGACTGCGCCCTATAGTGCTGGAGCGAGGCAAGAACGTGCACGACCGCAAGAAGGATCTGGCTAACATCAGCCGTACGCAACAGGTAGATGCCGAGAGCAACTACTGCTTTGGAGAGGGTGGTGCAGGTGCTTACTCGGACGGTAAGCTGTACACTCGCTCGAAAAAGCGTGGAAACATCGAGAAGATTCTTAACGTGTTCTGTCAGCATGGTGCATCGACGGCTATTCTGGCCGATGCTCATCCGCACATAGGTACCGACCGCCTGCCTAAGGTGATTGAGGCAATGCGTAACACCATTATACGTTGTGGTGGCGAGGTGCACTTCCAGACAAAGATGACGCAGCTGATACTGCAGGGCGATAGCATCGTAGGCTGTATAGCCGATAAGGAGTATCGTGGTCCGGTGATACTTGCTACTGGTCATTCTGCGCGCGATGTATATAGGTATCTGGCTGAGTCTAAGATTGAGATTGAGGCTAAGGGTATAGCAGTGGGCGTACGACTGGAGCATCCGTCGCATCTGATTGACCAGATACAATACCATAATAAACAAGGTAGGGGCAAATGGCTGCCTGCTGCCGAGTACTCGATGGTGACACAGGTTGACGGACGTGGTGTGTACTCGTTCTGTATGTGTCCTGGTGGATTCGTGATTCCTGCTGCTACCGACAAGGAGCAGATTGTGGTAAACGGTATGAGTCCTGCAAACCGCGGCACAGCGTGGAGCAACTCGGGAATGGTGGTTGAGGTGCGTCCAGAGGATCTGGACAATGCAAAAATGGAAAGATGCGATAATGCAGAACCTGCGCTGAAGGTGATGGCGTTCCAGGAGGAACTGGAGAAGATGTGCTGGCAACAGGGAAACATGAAACAGACTGCACCTGCACAGCGTATGGTGGACTTTGTGAACGGCAAACTGAGCTACGATCTGCCAAAGTCATCGTATGCCCCAGGACTGATATCAAGTCCGCTGCACTTCTGGTTGCCTAAGATGATATCGCACCGATTACAGCAGGGATTCAAGGCCTTTGGGAAGAGTGCTCACGGATTCCTTACTAACGAGGCGGTGATGATAGCCGTAGAGACAAGAACAAGCAGTCCGGTGCGTATAATTCGCGATAAGGAAACGCTGCAACATGTTAGGATTCAGGGACTTTTCCCTTGCGGAGAAGGTGCAGGCTATGCTGGCGGAATTGTATCGGCTGGTGTGGACGGTGAGCGATGCGCTGAAGCAGCGGCTCAATACCTCGAGCAATGTAAAAATTGAAAAATTAAAAAATTAGAAAAAAGGTTTGGTGATTCCAAATCTTTTTTTTATATTTGCAGCATCAAAAAGAATCTATTAACTAAAAACGGAACGATATGAATAGGGAGGAAAAATTTGTTATCACAATCAGCAGACAGTTCGGTACTGGCGGTCATGAAATCGGAGCTGAACTGGCACGCAGATTGGACGTTAAGCTGCTTGATAAGCAGATACTTAACGAGGTTGCAAAGCGTAATCAGGTGGTAGAAGAGGCGATGGAGAAAATTGAAACGCGCAACCCCTTGTGGCGTGACGATTTCACTAACTTCTATCGTAACTACATGGCTAAGGCCGAGTACGACGGTGCTGAGCAGGATCAGACATCGCACGAGCTGTTTGAGGCACAGTGTGAGGCTATCCGCCAGATAGCATCGAAGGAGAGCTGCGTGATAGTGGGACGATGCGGTTTCCACATCTTCGAGAATCATCCTAATGCACTGAAGATATTCGTCCACAGCAGTGAGGATTGTCGTAAGCGCAGAATAGCCCAGAAGTACGGTCTTGACCTGAGAGATGCGGCTGCAATGGTGGTTGATAATGACTACAGCCGAGAGTTATACACTAAGACATTTACAGGCAAGGACTGGACCGATGCACGCAACTATGATATATGTCTGGATGTGCGAAAATTCGGCATAAACGGCGCTGTAGACTTTTTAATGAAGTGTATTGAGTAGATTTTGCGGGAAAAATTTGTTGATATACCATTTTTTTACTACCTTTGCACCCTGAAATTTCAAAGATAGTAATTACTAAAGATTTGGTATAATGAATATTTCCTACAAATGGTTGAAGGAATACGTTGATTTCGATCTGACAGCTCAGCAGGTTGCTGATGCACTTACATCAACAGGTCTTGAGGTCGACGCATTGGAAGAAGTACAGAGTATTAAAGGTGGACTGAAGGGTTTGTACGTAGGTAAGGTGCTTACTTGCGAGGCTCACCCAAATAGCGACCATCTGCATGTAACAACAGTTGACCTGGGCAAGGGCGAGCCATCACAGATTGTGTGTGGTGCTCCTAACGTAGCTGCAGGTCAGAAGGTTATTGTTGCTGATCTGGGCTGTGTGCTCTACGATGGTGATAAGGAGTTTGTAATCAAGAAGTCAAAGCTTCGCGGTGTAGATAGTAACGGTATGATCTGCGCTGAGGACGAGATTGGCGTGGGTACAAGTCACGATGGTATCATCGTGCTGCCTGAGGATGCAGTTGTTGGTACTCCTGCAGCTGAATACTACAATCTGGAGAGCGATTGGCTTATTGAGGTCGACATCACCGCTAACCGTGCTGACGGACTGAGTCACTGGGGTGTAGCACGCGACCTGTATGCCTGGTTGAAGAGCAACGGCTACGAGACTAAGATGCACCGTCCTGACTGCTCTGCATTTACAGTAGATAATCACGATTTGCCTATCGAGGTGAAGATTGAGAATACAGAGGCTTGTAAGCGTTATGCTTGCGTAAGCGTTACCGATTGCGAGGTTAAGGAGAGTCCTGAGTGGCTTAAGAACAAACTGAACACTATCGGTCTGCGCCCAATCAACAACATCGTTGACATCACAAACTACGTGATGATGGCCTATGGTCAGCCTCTGCACACATTTGATGCCGACATGGTTAAGGGCCACAAGATTGTGGTTAAGACTATGCCCGAGGGTACTCCATTCCAGACTCTGGATGGCGAGGAGCACAAGCTTAGCGACCGCGATCTGGCTATCTGCAACGCTGAGGACCCAATGTGTATCGCTGGTGTATTCGGCGGTAAGGGTAGCGGCACTTACGAGACAACAAAGAACGTTGTGCTGGAGAGTGCATACTTCCACCCAACATGGATTCGTAAGAGCGCACGTCGTCATGGATTGAGCACCGATGCAAGCTTCCGCTTTGAGCGTGGTGTTGATCCAAACGGAACAATCTACGCACTGCAGCAGGCTGCCATACTGTGTAAGGAGCTGGCTGGCGGTAAGGTGAGCATGGAGATTTGTGATGTTTATCCAGAGCCAATGAAGAACGCTGTGGTTGACCTCACATATAAATATGTACACGATCTGGTTGGTAAGGATATCCCTGTAGATAAAATCAAGAGCATCTGCGAGAGTCTTGAGATGAAGGTTCTTGAGGAGACAGCCGAGGGACTGAAGCTGGAGATTCCTGCTTATCGCGTTGACGTTACTCGTCCTTGCGATGTAGTAGAGGATATTCTGCGCATCTACGGATATAACAACGTTGAGATTCCTACACAGCTTAAGGGTAGCCTTGTTATCAAGGGCGATGAGGACCAGAAGCACAAGCTGGCTAACATCGTTAGCGAGCAGCTGGTGGGTGCTGGATTCAACGAGATTCTTAACAACTCGCTGACTAAGGGTGCTTACTACGAGGGTCACAATGCATACGCTGCCGAGAACTGCGTAAAGATTATGAACCCACTGAGTACCGACCTGAACGTGATGCGTCAGACACTGCTGTTTGGCGGACTTGAGAGCGTACAGCACAACGTGAACCGTAAGCGCGGAAACCTGCGTTTCTTCGAGTTCGGTAACGTATATACATTCGATCCTGAGAAGGAGAACCTCGACGATCCTATGCAGGCTTACAAGGAGCAGTATCACTGTGGCTTGTGGCTTACAGGTAAGCGTGTTGAGGGCTCTTGGGCTCACGCTAACGAGGAGAGCAGCTTCTACGAGCTGAGCGCATATGTTGAGAACATTCTGCGTCGTATCGGTGTTAAGCCAGGTATGATAGTTCGCAAGAAGAGCGAGAACGATGTCTTCTCAGCTGGTCTCACTATCGAGAACCGTGGTGGTAAGAAGCTCATCGAGATGGGTATCATCGCTAAGAAGCTTCAGAAGCAGTTCGGACTTGATGCTCCTGTGTTCTATGCAGAGCTTAACTGGACCGCACTGATGAAGGTTATCAAGAAGAACGAGGTGCTGTATACTGAGGTGCCTAAGTTCCCTGCTGTTAGTCGTGACTTGGCTCTGCTGGTTGACAACAACGTAGAGTTTGCTCAGATTGAGCAGATTGCTCGTCAGACTGAGAAGAAACTGCTTAAGAAGGTTGAGCTGTTCGACGTTTACGAGGGCGACAAGCTGCCTGCTGGTAAGAAGAGCTACGCTGTTAACTTCATTCTTCAGGACGAGGAGAAGACCATGGGTGACAAGCAGATTGATGCCATCATGCAGAAACTGATAGCGAACATCAAGAAACAGCTCGGCGCTGAACTTCGTTAATTGGAAAAGAAAGTAAAATAATAAAATAGTAAAATTAAACAATGGGAAGAGCATTTGAATATCGTAAGGCTACAAAGCTGAAGCGATGGGGCCATATGGCCAAGACATTTACTAAGATTGGTAAGCAGATCGCTATTGCCGTAAAGGCTGGCGGTCCAGAGCCAGAGAACAATCCTACACTGCGTGCTATCATCGCTAACGCAAAGCGTGAGAACATGCCAAAGGATAACATTGAGCGTGCCATCAAGAACGCAATGGGTAAGGACCAGAGCGATTACAAGGAGGTAACATACGAGGGATATGGACCTCACGGAATCGCTATCTTCGTTGAGACTCTGACCGATAACACCACACGTACCGTTGGTGACGTTCGTTCAGTATTCAACAAGTTCAATGGTAACCTAGGTACACAGGGATCACTGAGCTTCCTGTTCGACCACAAGAGCGTATTCACATTCAAGAAGAAGGACGGTCTGGATATGGACGAGATGATTCTCGACCTGATTGACTACGGAGTAGAGGATGAGTTCGATGAGGACGAGGAGGAGAACAGCATCAC
>Ga0265299_10006172_pt1 | contig 10975 bp, 11 predicted proteins | sample AusTroGonzalo_MG_4_FD_193485 | JGI IMG/M metagenome (GOLD analysis project Ga0265299, IMG submission 193485) | Bovine rumen microbial communities from tropical cattle in Woodstock, Queensland, Australia - Gonzalo_02 | ecosystem: Host-associated > Mammals > Digestive system > Stomach > Rumen ...
AAATCCGTAGTCATTAACTCTTGCGTGTGTAGCTAATGAACCTATCAAACCTGCGTTAGGACCTTCCGGAGTTTCTACCGGACAAATACGTCCGTAGTGTGACGGGTGAATATCACGAACAGCAAATCCTGCTCTTTCTCTCTGTAACCCACCCGGTCCCAAAGCTGAAATACGTCTTTTGTGAGTTAATTCAGCCAAAGGATTTGTCTGGTCCATGAACTGTGATAACTGTGATGATCCGAAGAATTCCTTCAATGAAGCAACCAACGGTTTTGTATTTAACAAGTTCAACGGTGTTAATGTTTCAGAATCCTGTAAAGTCATTCTTTCTTTTACGATTCTTTCGATTCTTGAAAGACCGACTCTGAATTGGTTCTGCAACAATTCACCGACTGAACGGATACGTCTGTTACCCAAGTGGTCAATATCATCAAGAGTTCCTTCATCATAAGTAAGGTTGATTAAGTACTCAATTGATGCAACGATATCCTGAACTGTCAGTGTTCTCTGAGATTCGTGAATGTTCAGATTTAACTTCTTGTTCAGTTTGTAACGACCAACACGGCCTATATCGTATTTCTTTTCGTCAAAGAATCTTGATTCCAAAATTTGACGACCGCCCTGTGCTGATGCAGGATCACCCGGTCTTAATTTCTTGTATAAATCGATTAAAGCATCATCAGTTGTTTCAGCTGTGTCTTTTTCAAGAGTTTTCTTCAAAAATTCAAAGTGAGTAAACAACGTTTCCATTTCAGAAACAGTAATACCCATTGCCTTCAACAATGTTGTAGCAAGGATCTTTCTGTTCTTATCGATTTTAACGTAAATGATATCATTGGAATCAGTTTCAATCTTCAACCATGCACCTCTGTTAGGAATCATGGTTGCGTTGTATAAACGTTTTCCTGTCGGGGACAAATCCATCTTGAAGTAAACGCCCGGAGAACGAACAATCTGAGAAACGATAACACGTTCAGCACCGTTTACAATAAATGTACCCTTGTCAGTCATGGTCGGGATGTCACCGATATAAACTTCTTGTTCTTTAATTTCACCGCTATCACGGTTAACAAGTCTTACCATAACTCTCAATTGCTTAGCATAAGTTGCATCGTGGATTCTTGCTTCTTCCAACGTATACTTCGGATTATCGAAAGTATAGTTAGGAAGGAAGTGTAATTCCAACCTGCCTGTGTAATCCTTAACAGGGCTAAATGAAAGCAATTCTTCTTTTAAACCTTCTTTTAAAAACCATTCAAAAGATTTCTTTTGCACGGCAATTAAATCCGGTAAATCATCCAATCGTGTATTAGGAATACCCATTGGAGTTACTCTTTTTGCATATTTTGTTGTCGACATTAATTCACCTCGTCTATTCTATGGTGTACGTACTATATAAAAAAATTTAAAAAATATTTTTCCGGTTTTTAGACATGGCTATAGCTACTTACAGAATAAGCCATTTATACCATCGTACTACAACAATACATATAGTCAAGAAACAATATAACAAGTTTTTGGTGCAACTTAATAAAAATTTACAATTATTTTTTTGGGGGAATTTTTTGAAATATATTAAGTTTTGTAAACCACCAAAAACCAGTCATATCAATGGTTTTTATAAACCACAAGTAATTTTTGCAACCCAAAAGGCAATTTTTTTAAAAGTATATACTTTATATATACATAATAGATACGATAGGAAAATAAGGATAAATTATGGCGACAGAAACTGTTAAGTTTTTGGGACTTACAAACCCAATGTTAAGAGAATGTATCGACAAACTCATTAACACAAGCATAGCTCTTCAGAATTCAATTAATGTAATCTTCGGAAACCTTGCTCAATGGCAGGCAAGTGTTAAACCTACTTTACCTCCGACACCGAAATATCTGAGGGAAGAAGTTCACTGCAACGCCGAAGATTTGGTATATAACGAGTACTTCAGCAACGCAGTAAGCATCATTGAAGAGATGAAAGCCGAAGCCTTCAGAGCAAAACAAATGGAAATGCAGCAGCAACCGGAAGTTCAGGAAGCGCCCGCAACTGCCGATCCGAGAGATTACGATCCGACCGTTCTTCTCGAAAAGAAAAACTACTTACTCAACGAAAGTGTCTAAAATTATTATACAAACCAAAAGGGTTGTTTCTGCTAAGGAAACAGCCCTTTTACTTTACAAAATTTTAAAAAAGTGTATAATGAAAATGTTAGTGTAAATGAGGTTTTATTTTGAATCTACTATCAGTCAGTGAAAGAACATCCCCAATTGTAAGCAAATACAATTATCGTTTTGCTGCAGACCCGCAAAATGAAGAATTTGGCTCGCTTACTTTACGTTCAAGATTAGCCGTTCTTGACTCAACATACGGACAAAGTCCGGTAATGAAGGGCAGCGGAATCGGAGACGTATTTGATTCAATGGCTTAATATTTTTTATTCCTTAAAAAAATAGTGAAAATTAGAGGCATTTAGGGTATAATGCTTTGTATCAATTTTTAGGGGGAGTTAATATGAGAAATTTTAATATTCGTCAAGCAAAACTCGTTATCTGGGATTTGGACGACACTTTTTGGGAAGGAACATTAACAGAAGGTAACGTAAAGTTCAAGTTTGCCATCTGCGATTTTGTTGAACAGCTTGTAACAAGAGGAATCATGAACTCTGTTTGTTCCAAAAACGATTTTGAGTCAGTAAAAGCGACCTTTATCGATAACGGTTTTAAAAGTGTATGGGATAAGTTTTTATTCCCGTCAATTAATTGGGAAGCAAAGGGAAACAGAGTTAAAAACATAATTACAAAAATGCAGTTAAGAGAAGAAAACGTTCTATTTATTGACGATAACCCGATGAACATTGAGGAAGTAAAATTTTACTGTCCGAACATCATGACCGCAGACCAGACTGAAATTCAGGATATGATGAATGAGCTTTACACCGTCAATGCCTACGATTTCGAGCACACAAGATTACAACAGTACAAAATTCTTGAGAAAAAAGACGAAATAAAAACAGAAAACTATTCATCAAACGAAGATTTTTTAAGAAATAGTGCCATAAAAATAGCAATTAACGCTGATTGCGACAAAAATATTGAAAGAATTTCAGAACTTTTAAGACGTACAAATCAGCTGAATTTTACAAAGAAAAGACTTGATGACGAGCAACTTAAAGCTGACATAAATAATCCCGATTACATTTCAAGATACATAACGGTAAAAGACAAGTACGGGAGTTACGGGATATGCGGGTTTTACACACTTAATACTCAAAACAACGAACTTGTACACTTCCTGTTTTCATGCAGAATTTTGGGAATGGGTGTTGAACAATTCCTTTACAAGTACCTTAATTTCCCAAAAATCGAAATAGTCGGAAACGTTGCATCGGATTTAAAATCAATGGATCCGGATTGGATAGAAATTGTTGATTACATAGACATAAATCCGGTTACGAAAAAAAGTTGCGAATTTGAGGATATAAAAATACTGTTCAAGGGAACATGCGATTTACTTTCAACGATAGACTACATTGCGCCAAACTGCAAAATAGATATGGAACTTCCGTATTGGAACAAGAATTTGGCATACATTCTGTCACATACACATACCGCATTTATTGAGCAGTCAAACACAAAAACACGCGGAGACATAATGCGCATGTGCAACTCTTTCCCGTTCCCGCCCGCAGAAGAATTTGAAACAAAATTCTTTAAGAATAAATATAATATTATATTCCTGAGCATTTTATCAAACACATTCAGCGGTTTATACATAAACAAACATAACGGAGATTATGCTGTTTTTGGCTATGCAAACTGCGATATTACAGATGAAAACAATTGGGAAGCAACTCTCGGGAACTTAACAGGACCTCAGAGAGAAGCGAGTTTACAACAGTTAAAAGACTTTAAAGCAAATTACACCTTTGCAGGAGATCCGCCGACAGAGGTAACTCTTAAAAACCTGAAATACATAAGAGAAACTTTGCCTCAGGATACTGAGCTTATTATTTTCTTAGGAAGTGAAATTCACACGGATAAATTTATAAAAGGCTATGAAGGAATGGCACCGAGACACGTTGAACTAAACCGTGCAGTTGAAAATTTTGCAAAAGACTACAACAACATAACGCTTGTTAATTTCACAGACTTTATCAAAAGCGACGACGACTACACAGTCTGCATAAACCACTTCACAAGAGAAGTTTATGCTAAAATTGCGCAGAAAATCGTAGGAATTGCAAACGAAAAACTCGGCAAAAAATGTATGGAATATAAAGCGCTTGAAGAAATTCCGTCAAATCTGCTTACTTCTGTATCAGATAAATCCTGAATTCAGCAGGCGCAAGTTCATTTATATCAAACTGTTCCTGAGGCTCTGTCCAGTTATTTTTGACGTAATCTTTTCCGTCAAAATAGTAGTCTGCAATTACTAAATTATCGCACGGCAACTGAACATGCTTGTCATAAACAGGATGACCTTCACGTATTTCCGTGTACTGTTTTTCGTTTTCAGAAACGTTAAATTTCTCAAAAGGCGCATGGAAATTAGCCGCAATAAGAAGTGTCTGTTTTTGTCCTTCGGCATAAATCTGCCATACGACAAAGCCGTCATCATCCTCTCTTATAATGTTCGCTTCCCCTTTTAATATAATATTATTATTCTTTGCAAATCTGTTAATTGCATCAAATTTTGCATAAAAATCGTAATTATATTCACGTTTCATCGAAACTTCGTTACCAATAGTTACTTCCATTCCCGTTTTGGTAAAAGATTCGTCTCCGTCAATATACATAACAGGTCTTTGTGCAAATTTACCTCCGGGTAAGAACTTATATTTAAACCATTTAAACAGTGCACCCTGTTCGCCCAACTGAGCCGGATATCTGTCAATTTCCCTGAATTCACCGTCCTGGTTATTATAGGTTTTCAAAATCGAAAGATAAGATTTTGTACTCAATGCTTTGTTATAAGCGGATAAATTGTTGTTATCGTCAATTATACATTCCGGAGTTTTATCGCTCTGGCAGATAATATCATTTCCCCAAAGCAGGTCAAAATTCATATTCTGATGATATTCTTTGTAGAAACTATCCCAAAGCATATATTCAGCCAAAGTTGCAAAATAAGGGACTTTGGATTTCATTGTTCTGTTAAGCTCGCCCAAAACCTTCTGAGGTGCACGGTAACTAATCGGAACACCGTCTTTTTCGGAAACTTCATCAACAACGTGGTCTATATGATCAACCCTGAAACCGTCAAAATTGAACTGTTCCTGAAGATTTTCCATATATTCTATGAATTTTTTAATAACATCTTTATTGAATTTGCCGTTTTCAAGACAAACAAAATAGTACGGAGTCTGACAGTCTAAATTTGCAAATGCTGAAACATCTTTTCCTTTAAAATCGTAGTGTAAAAAGGTCGGGAAAGAACCGCAATCACTCATTTTGTCAAACACGGGAACTCCTGCGGAACACCACGCCCCGCCCGGAGCAGGCCAAATACCCTCTTTTATAAGCTGCTGGATAACTTCGCCCTGTTTTGTAATATCTTCTTCTGTTAATTTGTTTTTCTTAGTACCCAAAACCGTTTTGATAATTTTTTGCGCCTTCTTGTGAAGTTTTATCTGAATTTTATTTTCAAGCATTTTTGAAGAAAGTATTTTTTTCGTTTTTATAAGTTCAGAATCAAGCGCATCGTAAATGTTCTGATAGTATTCACTCAAATCACCTGTTCCGCCTTTTAAGTTCTTTTTATAAATATCCGCAACGATTTTTAAATCATCATCTTTAAACTTTTCCGCCAAATTCGGCAAAACAAGATCAACATTTTGTTTAATTTCCTCAATTAATGCAGGAATATCATACCATCTTGCCATTTCAGGATTTGCAAGTACAAATTTTGAAAATCTTCCGGTCTGAGGCAAAATATCATAAATTACGGGATGTCCTGCCAACTGAGCAAACGAAATAAAGAGTTTTACCTGTTCATCCGCATTTTTGCCTGTCTTTTCAAGTATTTCTTTATCCTCTAAACTTTTACTTACACAGGTTGCCATAGGCAGATATGCACAGCCGAATTCTCTCGGATGAAAAGGAATAAGATACATTGTTGTATTCATTATGCCTTTTTCTGCATTTCCTGCGGGAAGTATGAGCAACTGTCTCATCCAATCGATAAATCTTCCGACATTTTCAGATTTGTTGCCGTTTCCGAGTCCTGCAAGGTTGATAAGTTTGATATCATGTCCTTCTTTTTTTATCCAGTCCGAATTTTTAATTCCGTTTCTTGCAAGAGCACTCGTTTCAGTAAAAGTAAATTCGCCGTGTGAGAAAGTATTGTTTAATTTCCATTTGTATTCAAGAGCATAAAGAACTTCCGCATCTGATAATTCCTCTAACGCCTTCTGGTGAGGATATGGAAGATAACCATACTTTTCAACTTCTTCTCTTAAGTATTTTTTTCTATCCTCGGATATTTCAGACACAGGATAAATTTTCTTTAATTCCGAATAAAATTCGTTTATTTCCTGAACTCTGTTTGTTTTAGCTTTCTTCTTAAACAAAAAATTAAACATATAAACTCTCCCTGATAAACTGATTTGTTATGAATGATATTATCATGACAAAGACTTTTTTACAATTAAAAATTTGGTTTATAATTTTATTATGAACAAATCAAAATTATTCGATTTCTTTAAGAATATTTACATCCTGCCATCGTATCGAAACAAGTACGGGAAGTCGCTCATGCCGGTCAGATATTTTCTCGAACTGACTTACCGCTGTAACCTGAACTGTCCGTACTGTTATATAGGCGAAGAACGTAACAAAAATGAACTGACGACTGACGATTGGTTTAAAGTCATAAATCAGTTACCGTTTTATGCACTTCCAACAATCGTAGGCGGCGAACCACTTATAAGAAAAGATTTTATAGAAATCCTTGAAAAAGCATCTAAAAAGACATTTAACAAAGTTCACCTTGTCACAAACGGAATACTTATAAACGACGAAATTATAAATGCCTTCGATAAAAACAAACTTTTACTGCTATCCGTTTCACTTGACGGCTACGGCGAAACCCATAACCAAAACAGAGGCAAAGAGGGGATTTTTGATAAGATTATAACAAATCTTGAACAAGTTTCTAAAATAAAACACAAACCCATGATTGATATAAAAACAATAGTTTTGGAAAACAATTTGGACGATTTAGTCAAACTGTATAAACTCTGTAGTGATATGAATTTTGATTATCTGTCTGTCGCATTTTTAAGAAACAACTCATACCGTCAAAGTTCTGTTTTGCATAACGAATTTATTCAGGAATATAACGGAGACTACCCGATAAAACTCTATTTTGATATGGAACATTTTAAAGAGGTTATGAAAGAAATTGAATCACTTTCAAAGAAATCAAAGGTACAGCTCAGATTTTCTCCTAAATTTGAGTATCGCAAAAATCCGCTCGAATCTATTGAAAAGTTCTTTAAATATAATGAAACGAAACCTATTACTGAAATTTACAAACCTTGTGTTTACCCCTATTTTACAATGATGATAAATCCTGAAGGAGAGGTTTACCCATGTCTTTCACAACGTATCGGAAACGTAAAAGAAAATTCGTTAAAAGAATTGTTTAATCTGCCGGCATACAGATGTTTTAGAAAAAACCTCAAAGCATCAGGAGGATGCTTCGGTGCATGTCAGATGTGCTGCGAACTCGAGCCGAAGGAGTAAATAAACTATCAGAACTTCCATTTCTTCATAATCGGAAGCTTTTCTTCTGATTTAGGAATTGCCGCGGATAAATTGCAACAATTATTCAGGTATTCTATTGTGTTTATTTTTTCGTCATAGAGGTATTTTATAAAACTCAGGTACGATGAGTCTTTTGAACTAAGCAACATATTTATTTCAAACCCATCGCTGCAAAACGGCTCATAATCATATATAACATAATTATTATATTTGCTTTTCCACTCTTTCTTTTCAATTTTGCAGTTGTTTTCCTCGGCAATGTTTTCAACCCAGTTAATAATGGATTTATTAATGTTTTTTATTTCCAAATATCTAAAATTACTCATAACTAATCTCCTAAAAAAATATTAAGAGGTTATGTTATGTATTTAATCGCCATTTCGTCTAATTTTCTTATTAAACTTTAATCTAATCAGGAGTATTTATTTATCCCTATCCTCCGACGGACAGACCTGCGCAGATATTTATCATTTGCCCTGTTATTCCTCTTGCATCGTCAGTTAACAAATACTCAACCGTTTTTGCTACTTCCAGAGGAGTTACAAACCTTTTCTGCGGAATACATTCGATAATTTCCTCTTTTAAAAATTCACTTTCTTCTATCGAATTATTACCTAAATCAGTATCAACCCAGCCCGGATTTATCGTATTTACGGTTATATTATTCTGTGCAAGCTCGAGTGCAAGCGATTTTGTAAAACCAAACAGTGCCGATTTACTTGCAGAATAAAGTGATGCATTTGCTTCGCCTATTGCTCCCGAAATTGAGCCTATATTTACAACTCTACCCCAATTATTCTTTTTCATATTTTTTACTGCACAAGAAGTCAGATAAACAGGAACTTCCGTATTCACTTTAAAAATTTCAGTTATCATCTCAGGAGTACATTTATCAATTTCGGAATAAATGTATTCGCCCGCATTGTTTACGATTACGTCAATGCCGTTTTTAAGAATATATTCACCCAATGCCAAAACGTCATTCTGTTTGGTAAAATCTGCAACAAAGTAGTTTTTATAATACTTTTTAAGCAGTTCTTCATTTCTGCCGACCGCAAAAATTTCGCCTTTCAAAGTTTCCGCAATAACTTTTCCTATTCCTCTTGTTGCACCCGTTACCAATATCTTCATAAATCACACAACTTTCTTACAATATAACTTGCCATAAATATCCCCGCACAAGACGCGACAAACGGAGTCGATGCGGGAATAATTTTATTAAATTCTATATTTTTAGATTCTATAACTTCTTTTTCTGTTATTTTTTCTTTAACTGACGGTTTTTCACTACTTACAACAAAAGTAATTCCGTCTTCAATACCTTTTTTCTTCAATTGATACAAAACGTTTTTTGAAAAAACGTCTTTTGATTTTTGAACAGGCTCATCTGTCATATCACAAACCATAAGTTTTTCGGGATTAACTCTGTTCCCCGCCCCCATTGACGAAATAACTGGGATTTCATTTTTTACACAGTATTCCAAAAGCGAAACTTTTGACCGCATTGTATCAATTGCATCCGCCACAAAATCAGGCTTTTCACTAAACGGCTCATCTGTATAAAAATTATCAATAACGTTCAGTTCAATACTGTTATTTATATCTTTCAGACGTGTTTTAAAAAGTTCCGTTTTCTTTTGCCCGACGGTAGAATTTAGCGCAATAATCTGTCTGTTTAAATTAGTAACTGACACTGTATCAAAATCAACAATGGTAAGTTTCCCGATACCTGCTCTTGCAAGCATTTCAGCACAAAAGCCTCCTACACCCCCAAGTCCGAAGACCGCTACATTAAAACCGGACAGTTTCTTTTGATTTTCTCTGCCCCAAAATAATTCATTTCTGTAAAACTGATTATCTTCCAATTATAAAACCTAAAAGAAATGTACTTATAATAAACACTGCCGCAACAATTGCGGTTAACTTATTCAAACCTTTTTCTGCACTCTTTTGAGATGAAAACATTTGAGCAGCATTACCTATTCCCGCAATTCCGTCACCCTTCGGGGAATGTAAAAGAATTAAAATTATTAACAAAACTGCTGATATAACCTGCAAGATATTAACAAAAGTTGTCATAGTCTATTTTTTCACCTCTTTAGTCTTTTTGTTAATGAAATGCGCACGTTTTGAATCAAGTTTTATTGAGTCAAAGGTATAAAGTCTTGCGGGACGCTTTGAAGTAACTTTTGAAAACTCGTTCAGTTCTCTTAAACCGTCTGTTGTCAAAACTTTCTTTCTGAAATTACGTTTATCAAGTTTCTTATCCATTATGAGTTCATAAGCTCTCTGCATTTCAGTCAGAGTGAATTTTTCGTTCAGTAACTGATATGCAACGGGGCACATTTCAAGACGTTCTCTTGTTCTCTTTAATGAATACTTGATAATTTCGTCGTGGTCGAATGCCAAAGGCGGTAAATCAACTACTTTGTGCCATCCAACATTCGGTGTTGATAAAACTTCAACATCTTCAGATCTTATAAGTGCGAAATAAGCGCACGTAATAACACGTGATACAGGGTGTCTCAAAGGATCACCAAAGGTATAAAGTTGTTCTAGATAAATATTATCAACGTTTGTTTTTTCTTTCAAAACACGCATCGCTGCTTGATCAAGGTTTTCGGACATTCTGACGTATCCGCCCGGAATTGCCCATTTATCCTTGAACGGTTCATTCTCTCTCTTAACCAGCAATACCTTTAAAGAATTATCTTTGATGGTTAAAATCACAATATCTACGGTAATTTCGTGTGTTCTTATTTCATTAAACATAAAATGATTATACAACAAATATTATTAAACAATTTTCTATCGTAAAATTTGTTACTTTTCGTAAAAATAGCAAAATAAAATCAATACAGACAAGCAAAATCAAGTTTTACAAATACGATTTTTTATAGTAAACTTATATAAGAAAAGGGAGTAAAATGATTAAGTATTTTTGGGAATCATATCTGCTGACAATAATCGGACTTATTGCAGCATATTTCTGGGGCGAACACATTACAGCAGGAAGCGGATTTACCGCCGTATTCTTGGCACTTGTTCTCGGAATTTTAGAGGTAAGTTTATCCTTTGATAACGCAGTTGTAAACGCTTTAAAACTTGAAAAAATGTCTAAAAAATGGCAGCACAGATTTTTGACAATAGGTATATTAATAGCGGTTTTCGGAATGAGATTTTTGTTCCCGCTTTTAATCGTTGCCTG